>ERZ777003.333-NODE-333-length-97344-cov-13.963912_pt1 | contig 97344 bp, 79 predicted proteins | sample MGYA00374956_ERZ777003 | MGnify/ENA primary metagenome ERZ777003 (study PRJEB29302, sample SAMN06268252) | bioreactor metagenome | isolation source: Joint BioEnergy Institute, California, USA | place: USA:Joint BioEnergy Institute, California, USA | collected...
CGCTGCTCCGAGAGCTTGAACGTGCCGCCGTCCAGATCGGTGAGGACGACTTCTGGCGCCGGATCGCCCTTGCGGGCCACCTGAACCGGCACGGCGCCATTGTCACCGGGGGCTGGCAACTCCTCGCCGCGAGCGAGCGCCATGACGGCCCTCGCTCCGACCGCCAGGTCCGAGGCGATCTTCCCCTCCGCGTCGATGAGGACGCCGGTCGGAGTGCCAGTGGAGCCGAACACCCGACCGATTCCCATCACGTTGTCGAGGAGGATGGTCGAGCGGAGGCCGAGCTCTTTATGCTCCTCAGCCGTGCCTCGCGAAATGATGAGGAGCTTGGGAGCATCGGCTGGCGGGTTTTCCTCCCATGCCTTTAGGTCATTGAGCATCCGGCGACAGAAGCCGCAATGCGGGCTGAAGAAGAGGAGAAGCGTCTTGCTGCCCTTGAAATCGCTCAGTGAGACGGTCTTGCCTTCGAGATCGGGCAGCGAGAAGTTGGGAGCCGCGTCGCCAGGCTTCAGCCGCGGAGGCTCCGCCGCGCCGTTCGCCGGCGCGACCGCGCGGACAGGCTCCTGACCGCCGTTCGACTGCGCGTTGGCGGCGGCGGGAGCCGCGGCCAGATCGGCCACAATCTTCGAGACGAGTTGGCGAACCGCGATGGCTCCACCTGCCATCTCGCTGCCGATCGTGCCATCGGGCCGGATCAACACTGCCGAGGGCGTGCCAGACGACTTGTAGGCCTGCGCCACCTCGCGGTCCTTCTGGAGCAGGATGCGAGAAATCCCGTGCTGAGTCGCCTTGTTGCGGTTGGCCTCGGCCGCGCCCCGGCTAATCACGGCAATGGTGAGCTGCGAGCCGTGCTCGCGTTGCCACTTCGCCACATCCGGGAACAGGGTGTTGCACGGACCGCAGTTCGGATCAGCGAAGATGAGCAGAACCGGCTTACCGTCAGCGCGGAGGGAGTCGAGGGTCACCGTCTCACCGGCAAGATCCTCCAACGAGAAGCTGGGCGCCGGGGTGCCTTCTGGCAGACCCGATTTCTCTTCTAGCGCGGAGGCGGGGGCAGTGCGCATCTCGGGTTTGGCTGCCTTGCCCTCGTTGATCATCGTTTCGAGGGCATCGAGCCGGAGCAGCATGCGGCCGTTCTGCCCGAAGATCTGAACCAGCAGCCAACCTTCGGCGGCGATGGCCACGATCGCCAGCGCGCCGACGATGGTCACGACCAACTCCCAGGCCGTGAGCCGGCCGAGCCAGGCGAATGCGCTGTAGCCCGCATCCTCATTGCTGAAGGAGAACAGATCCCGCCCGGTCGCGACGACGAAGAGGGCAATCGCGCCAAGGATGCTGTTGCGGATCAGCGTGGGCCAGCCAGCTGGCTCGGAGTGAAGTTGGCCGAAGCAGTGGCAGTCAGGATGGTTCCCCTTGGCCATATTGATCGCGATACCGACGATGAAGGCAAGGAGCAGCGCCAAGGCGCCAAGCGCTCCCCACCACGCGGCTGGTTTGATGAGAAGCATCACAGCAACCGCGATTTCAGCGATCGGTAGCCCAATGGCCACGGGCAACGCGAGCGACGCCGGTACACCAAACCCGACAACCGCCTGCCGCGATCCCTCCCGATCGAGGAGCTTCATGACACCTGCGAGGGCAAAGACTGCCGCAAGCAGGAGCCGTGAGAGCACAAGCGCAGTGTCCATGAGCCGATTCTCCTCAGAGCCGTCAGGCTGGGGGTAGAGTGGCGGGGTGACCGCACTCTTCCGAGTGACAGCCACACTGCGTCGATCGCGTTGTTCGCCATTCTAGCACCGGAATGCCGAAATCAAAGGGCTAGCAAGAAAGTATAGCGGGCAACTTTCTATATCCACATGGGTCAGGACTTGTGCTGCGAGTAACAAACCCTAATGTCCTAGATGTCGCGGCGCACAAATTGGCGTATGCTTATATACGGACATCGCCCGCCCTGGCGAGATCCAACCGCAATTCCCCGCACCCTGCGTCGTGGAGGATTGCAGACCTTCGCGGCAGTAGAGTGTGGTGCTGAGTGAAGGGGGGCAGCTCTTGGCGGTTGAGCGGGGTGAGGACAGGGCGTGGTTGACGGTCGCGGAAGCGGCCGACCGAGCCGGAGTCTCCCGACAAACAATGCATGTGTGGATGCGCCGCTCTTATGTGATGGGCGCCCGCATTGGGCGAAATTGGCTCATCGAGCGGGCATCCCTGGACCGCATGATCGCGCTGAGGTCGCGGGCTGCCGCGAAAGGGGTACGCCTGGAAACGATCATGCTCTGGATCGAGTCCGGCAAGACAGAGCCCAGCCAGGACGGAGCCAGCGTCGGCGATGAGGTGGGGCGGGAAATACTTGTGACTCGCCCGCGCCTTGCGCCGGTCACGAGCGGGGATGGGTTGCTGCCGGCCAATGGCCAGGTCGTGCCCGCGAACGATGTGCCTCACGCCGGTGCGGAGCCAAGGCATCTCTTGCGCCGGACTGACTGATAGCGACAAACGCCTTCCCGCAAATCAGATCTCGATTCTCCTCCAGGTCGGAGTGCTGCCGGTGCGTCATTGGCGCTCGGCGAACGCGCGAACCTGGAGAACTTGGGCCACTCCGTTGGCGGAGGGGCCTATTCGCCTGCTTCCGCCTCCCCGAAAAATCGTCGACGCGCGGCTTCGTCGGCAACGAGACCATCCGGGCCGCGAGCGAAGATGAGCGCAAAGCCGCCCGCGGTCGGGTCGAGCTCTCGCGCGCGGGCTACGCGCTGCCGGCGCTCGTCCGCTTCCGGGCCTTCCTCGGTGGTCAGCTTGGCGAGCCATTGCGCGTGGGCACGTAGCACCGAGAGGTCTTGCTGGCGCCGCCGCGCGTATTCCTCCGTGGCGTTATCCCAATCGCCGGTCGAAAGCAGAAGGTCGCGCAGCGTGCGAACGTCGCGGTAGACGAGCGAGAGCCCGTTGCCGACGCTCGGATCGTTGGCGCCGGCGGCGTCGCCGATCAGCACCACTCCCGGCGCGGTCAGCTTCGACGACCAGATATCCGCGTTCGGGAAGAATGCGACCGGACCGGCAGGGGTCACACCTTCTAGCGCACCTTCTGGCAGCACGCTCGCGCAGACGGCGATGAACTGCTCCGGGCGTTGCGCTTGCTTCTCCTCCAACCGCTCGGGAGAGATGACGACGTACGCTCGGGCCTTGCCGTTCCCCTGCGGCAGGAGGTAGGCGCGTCCACCCGGATAGGAGCCGGCGTGGGCGGAGCTGGCATCCAGCTGGACACCCTGGAGCAGACCGCCACCGAACCGGTGATGAACGGGATCCTTCTCCGTCGTCGCCCCGATCCACTGACGAACTCGAGAGTACCGGCCATCCGCGCCGACGAGGAGCCGCGCAGACAAGGTCGTCGTGCGGCCGTCGGCCTCGACGGTGACCTCCGGCTCTTTCCCGACGCGTCCGGCGACTGCCGTCGCTGGTCGGAATACGGTCGCGCCCTGCTCCGCCGCCCATTGCAGGGACGCATCCTGCAGCGCCGGATGATAGACACCCATCTCCACATGCCCGCCGACCGAGTCATCCGCCCAGTGATAGGGCTCATCTGGTTTGCGGTTGGTATAGGTCTGCCAGACGGGTAGCGGGTTGGCCCCGGCGGCCTGCAGGACCGGCAGCAATCCTGCCCGCTCCGCTTCCGCGACGCCCCAGGGATGGATCCCCTCTCCGCGCACGCGGTCGCGGAAGACTGCCTCTCGCTCAATCACGGCGACGCCGAGCCCTTCGCGTGCAAGCAATCCCGCGAGGCTCGCGCCGGCCACGCCGCCACCGACGATGACGACGTCGTATTGCGCATTCATGCCGGAATCTCCACTGTGCGTTGGTCAAGAAGCGATCTGAGCGCGGCGATGTGCTCCGGCCGCGTGCCGCAACAGCCGCCGACGATCCGCGCGCCGATCTCCAGCCACTTCGCAACGATCGCCGCGTAATCAGCCCCGGATGTCCGCTCGTCCGGTTGCCAGCCAGCGGTGGGATGGACGGTGCCCAGATTTGCGTATGCCCCGATTGGGCGGTCGGTCAGCGCGCGCAAGGATCGCAGCGCGGCAGTGGTGACAGCGGGCGATGAGCAATTGACGCAGATCGCTGCCACACCGAGCGGCGCGACCTGCTCGACGGCGTCCTGAAGCGCCTCGCCGCTGAGGAGGCGGCCATCCGGGCCGAGGACGAAGCTAGCGACCACCGGCAAGTCGGTGGTGAGGGCGGCGCGGACCGCGACGACGGCCTCAGCGACCAGGGGCATCGTCTCGACCATCAGAAGATCGGCTCCCGCCGAGGCCAGATTCCGCGCGTGAGCGAGGTGCTCTTCGTAAGCGACGTCGGGCGGCGGTGACAGCCAGGGAGAGTAGCAATCTTCCAGAGGGGCGATGGAGCCCGCGACAAGGATGTCCCGGCCTGCCGCCGCTGCAGCCTCGCGGGCCAGCTCGACGGCACGCCGGGTTAGGTCGCCGGCGGCGGCCGGATCAAGCCCTGCTCGCGCGAGCGTCCGCGCCGTCGTCCGGAAGGTGTTCGCGGTCAGGATGTCCGCGCCCGCGCGAGCGTAGTCCTCGTGGATCGCGCGAACCGCGTCCGGCTGCTCGATCAAGCTGAGCGCGGACCACAAGGGCAGCTTGGTGCGGACTCCGCGCCGCTCTAGCTCCGTCCCCATCGCGCCATCGAGCAACAGGACCGCGCCGGCGGCGAGCTTCGAAGGCAAGTCGCGTGTCGCGTTTGTTGCGGGAGCGTGGCGCGATGGGGCAGAGGGCATTCCGGTTATTTGGCGCTCTCTCCGATCAGGTAGGCGATCAGGACGAGGATCGTCGTCACTGCCGTCGCCGGTAGCGCGACCTTGGCCTGCTCGGTCGGGGTGGTGCGCTGTGGAGCCACCGCGTGCTCGACGCCGACCGGGATGATCGCAAGCAGCGCGATGATGTAGTGGAACGGCGTAATCGATGAATCACCGCCGAGGAGGCTGAAGCCGAGGACGTACTGCAGGAAGAGGAGCCCAGACGCCAGGAAGGATAACTGGCGTGCCCAAGATATCTGCCGGCCAGTCAAGCGCAATATGTTGACGATCGTTGATGCCAAGAATGCGAGCAGGACCAGTGAGCCGACAGTCATGTGGACGGTGTTCATTGCCTGATTGGGCTCCTTTCTGTTTCAGCAAGTGTGCAATCGGGTTTCACCCGCGTCTCATTTCCCTTACTGGAGTGGTAGCATAGGATGCGACTGAAACGCCGTCCAATCCAGGAGCGAGCGGGGGCAGCACTTGCGGCGCTGGAGAGGGCGGCATCGAATCGGCTCATCCACCCGGCGCGGACGTTGGCGGCGGCGCTACCGGGTGAGGAGCGAAAGAGAAAGGCGGGTGAAGGATGGTCGATCAGCGGACGCGTGATGAGGCGACAATCTCGGCACTTCTGGCTGAGGACCGGACGTTTCCGCCCCCGCCCGAGTTCGCGGCCAAGGCCAATGCTAACGATCCAAGCATCTACGAGCGAGCCGCGGCTGACCTCGAAGGCTTCTGGGCGGAGGAGGCGAAGCGGCTCGATTGGTTCCAGCCGTGGGAAAAGGTTCTAGAATGGAACCCTCCCTACGCGAAGTGGTTCGTCGGCGGCAAGCTGAACGTTTCCTATAACTGTTTGGATCGCCACGTAAAGGCTGGGCGTGGCGACAAGGTCGCGTTCTATTGGGAGGGCGAGCCGGGCGACAGGCGGGTGCTGACCTACAAAGATCTGCTGGACGAGGTCAGCCGCTGCGCGAACGCGCTCAAGGAGCTGGGCGTCCAGCGCGGCGACCGGGTGGCGATCTACATGCCGATGATCCCCGAGTTGCCAATCGCGATGCTCGCCTGTACCCGCATCGGCGCGCCGCACACGGTCGTCTTCGGCGGCTTCTCGTCCTCCGCGCTGACCGACCGCATCAACGATGCCCAGGCGAAGATCGTCATCACCGCCGATGGTCAGAATCGGCGCGGCAAGCAGCTCGGCCTGAAGCCCAACGTCGATACCGCGCTCCTGAACACGTCGTCGGTCGAAAAGGTGATCGTCGTACGGCGCACCGGGCAGCCGGTAGAGATGCAGGAAGGCCGGGACATCTGGTGGCACGATCTGGTGCCGCGGCAGTCGGCCGAGTGCGAGCCGGAGTGGATGGACAGCGAGGACATGCTGTACCTCCTCTACACCTCCGGCACGACCGCGAAGCCGAAGGGCATCCTCCACACGACCGGCGGATATCTCGTCGGAGTCGCGAGCACGCACCACTACGTCTTCGACATCAAGCCGGACGACGTCTACTGGTGCGCCGCTGACTGTGGCTGGGTGACCGGGCACTCCTACATCGTCTATGGCCCGCTCGCCAATTGCACCACCGGTGTCATGTACGAGGGCACGCCGGACTATCCGGGCTGGGACCGCTGGTGGGACATCATCGAGCGGTACAAGGTGACGATTCTCTACACCGCTCCGACCGCGATCCGCGCCCACATGAAGCAGGGACCGGAGCACGCGCAGAAGCACGATCTCTCCTCGCTCCGCCTGCTTGGCTCGGTCGGTGAGCCGATCAACCCCGAAGCGTGGATGTGGTACCACACCCACATCGGTGGAGGCCGTTGCCCGATCGTCGATACCTGGTGGCAGACGGAGACGGGGATGATCATGATCACCCCGCTGCCGGGCTTGACGACCACCAAGCCCGGTTCTGGGACGTTCCCGTTCCCCGGCGTCGAGGCTGATGTCGTTGACGAAGAGGGGAACTCGGTTCCGCTCGGCAAGGGCGGTTACCTGGTCCTGACGAAGCCCTGGCCGGCGATGCTGCGCGGCATCTACGGCGATCCCGAGCGATACGTCGCCACCTATTGGAGCCGCTTCCCGGGCAAGTACTTCCCGGGCGATGGCTGCAAGCGGGATGAGGAAGGCTACTACTGGCTGCTCGGGCGCGTTGACGACGTGATGAACGTCTCCGGGCACCGGCTCAGCACGACGGAGATCGAGAGCGCGCTCGTCAGCCACCCGGACGTGGCAGAGGCTGCTGTCGTCGGACGCCCGGATCCGGTGACGGGCGAGGCCGTCTATGCCTTCGTCATTCTCAAGGAGGGCGTCGAGGGCACGCCGGAGCTGGGCGATGCGCTGCGCCAGCACGTTGCCGAGAAGATCGGACCGATCGCGAAGCCGAAGACGGTGATGTTCACGCCGGACCTGCCGAAGACGCGGTCTGGCAAGATCATGCGCCGCCTGCTGCGCGACATCGCGACCGGCCGCCCGCTCGGCGATACGACGACGCTGGCCGACGCGGGAGTGGTGGAGACGATTCGCTCTGCCACCCTTGCCGCCAAGGAGGACTAGGCAACTGCCCAAGCGCCACGAGCTGGCGCGCGGGCGCGGGGGGGCCACTTTCGGCTCCCCCGCCGCATCTACTCTGCTTCGAGACGCGGAACCATCGTTTGGCGTCATCACCCCCCGCGGCTGAGTAGCACCTTGCCGCGGCGCCGCGGGGAGGGAAGCAATCCTCGCTTCAGCCCAGTCTTTGCCACCTGAGTTGCGAGCGCGGAGTCGATGCCCGATCGGTTCCGCCGTGTGCGTATCGGGCCTCGGTCGTCCGCGTGGTCACGCGGCCGGGGCAGGTGAATCATGAAAATGGGGGCATCGTGACTGGTCTCGGCAAGCCGATCTCCACGCTGATTACCAACGCGAAGATCGTCGATGGCACCGGCAACCCGTGGTTCTATGGCGAAGTCGCCATCTCCGACGATCGCATCGCGGCGGTCGCGCCGCGCGGGATGATCCCTCGCGATTCGGTACAGGAGATCGTCGAGGCTGACGGTCTCGTCGTCTGCCCAGGGTTCATCGACATCCAGTCGCACTCGATCGTGCCGTTCCTGACCGATCGTCGCTCCCTCTCCAAGATCACCCAGGGGGTGACGACGGAGATCATGGGCGAGGACTGGACGCCCGCTCCCTTTGGCGGGCGCATTGCCACGCCGTTCCCGGAAGGTGTGCGGCGCTTCGTCGGCGAGTCGTACGAGGAATGGGTGGAGCGTGGGCGATGCTGGACGCGTTTCGGCGACTGGCTGGACGATCTCGTTTGGCGCGGCGTCGCGGTTAACGTCGGATCGTTCATCGGCGGCTCGACTGTCCGCGAATACGGCAAGGGCTATGACCTTGGCGAGCCGACGGCGGATGAGCTAGCCGTCATGCGGCGGGTGGTCGCCGGCGCGATGGAGGATGGCGCCTTCGGCCTCGCGTCCGCGCTGATCTATCCGCCGAGCGCCTTCGCGACGACTGATGAGCTTGTCGCAATTTGCGAGGTGGTGGCGGCGTATCACGGCGTCCACATCCTCCATCTTCGCTCTGAAGAAGACGGGCTCCTGGACGCGCTGGACGAGGCGATCGAGATCAGCCGGCGCACTGGGGTCGCGACCGAGGTCTACCATCTCAAGGCGGCCGGAAAGAAGAATTGGGGATTGATGCCGCAAGCGATCGCGAAGATCGACGCGGCCCGCGCTGACGGGATCGATATCGGCGCCGATATGTATCCCTACGAGGCCGCTGGGACGGGGCTAACCGCCTGTGTCCCACCGTGGGCCGCCGCCGAAGGGAAGCTCTACGAGAATCTGCGCGACCCGGCGCTGCGGGCTCGCATACGCGAGGCGATGCTGGATCCGCAACCGGATTGGGAAAACTTCGCGGCAATCGCGGGTCCGGAAAACGTCGTGCTGGCGTCTCCCGGTTGCCCGCAACACGCGGACTACCGCGGGAAGCGCCTCACGGAAGTGGCGGCGATGCGCGGGCAAGATTGGCCTGATGCGGTAATGGATATCCTTGCGGCCGAAGGTCAGGATGTCTTCTGCTTCTACTTCATGATGAGCGAGGAAAACCTGGCATTGCAGTTGCGTCAGCCCTGGATCAAGATCGGCACCGACGCGGGTGGCCTCGATCCAGCAACCGCGAGCGCGCGTGGTCTTGCCCATCCGCGGGCGTACGGAACCTATCCGCGAATCCTTTGCCGCTACGTGCGCGAGCAGGGAGTGCTTCCGCTGGAGGACGCGATTCGAAAGATGAGCTCGGCGGTGGCGGACCGACTCGGCTTGCGCGACCGAGGATTGCTGCGCGAGGGGATGATGGCCGACATCGTCGTCTTCGACCCGGAGACCGTGCGTGACAACGCGACCTACGACGATCCGCACCAGCTCTCGACTGGGATTCTGCATGTCTGGGTCAACGGGCAACAGGTTCTGCGCGACGGGGCATACACCGGTGCGCTGCCGGGTCGCCGTGTGGTCGGTCCCGGCTATCAGCGGGTGACGGCATGAGGCGACCGACGCAGCGACGACGAGCCGGCCGGAGCCGGAGTGCGGTTGAGCCGCTGCCGTTGGATCCGGCACTGGAGACAGCGGCGCGCCGGTTCTTTCCCGATCTCCTCCGAATCGAAACCGTCGGTCAGCATCGTCACCTAGCGCGCGTCGAGGCGCCTTCCGGCGTCTGGTGTGTCCGGCGCTGGCCCGAGGGGACGGTGCAAGAGCGTATTGCGTTCGTGCACGAGCTGCTCGATGCCAGTCACGCCGGCGGCGTTGATTTCGTGCCGCGACCGGCGAAAGATCCCCAGACTGGGGAGGGCCAGATCCTTCTCTATGGCGCCTGGTTCGACGCCCAAACGTGGATGCCGGGTCGCCCTCTCACGCGCGAGCCGGAAGTGTTCGACGCTGAAGGTCGGTTGATCAACTATCCGGCGCCACTCCCACCTGGCACGCTGTCGTCGGTCGTCACCGCGCTGGCGCAATGGCACTTGGCGACGGCGCCTTTGGCGCGACAGCGGCGCGGGCTTCCTCAGGCGCCCGTTGATGCGATTGTCCGCGCGATCCGCGCAACGTGGTACGCGCAGCGGGAGAGGTTGCAGCCGCTGGCCGCGGGAACGCCCCACATTCAACGATGGCTGCGTGTCGGCCACCCGGTTATGCGGGAGGGGGTCGCACTGCTCGCCAGCGCGGGGTTCCTGCGTGCCGGGAAGCGAGTGATCTCCCACCTCAATCTTTGGCCGTCCCACCTGCTTTTCTCGGACGAAGCCGAACCTCGGCTCACTGGGCTGGTCGATTTCGCGGACGCGGCGGTCTCCTCCCCGATCGTGGATTTGGCGCAAGTCGTGACCCACTTCGGTGGCTGGACTGTCGCGGCCGCGGACGAGGCGATTGGCGCGTACGCCAGCGTGATACCGCTCCGGCCGGAAGAGCGACGCGGGCTCTCGGCGCTCGCCGCGCTCGATCTCGTCGCTGAGACGGGACGAATGCTGACGGCAGCTTATGCGGGCGGCTTCCGACCCGAGTCGGCGGAAGCAGATGCCTTGCGGCATGGCGCGACGGCCTTGCTCGTCTCGCTCGAGACGCTGGCGCCGGTGGTGCTGCGGGGCGATCAGCCGGCGCGCGCCAAGCGGCGCCGCTGGGTGTACCGGTCGCGATCCAAAACCGGCGACCAACACGGCCGGACGCGACCGCCGGTGAGATCCGCACGATCGGATCGCTCGAGCGGGCAAGCGGGAGCCGGGGATTCGAAGCGAGGCAAGCCCGACCGGGAGGTATGAGCGGCCGCGTCTCCGCGCGGAGCGGTTGTCAGAAGATCTGTTCCGCGAGAAGATTCAGCGCTGCCCAGATGACGAGCCCCATGACGACGGCGAGCGTGACCCCACCGAAGACGATGATGACGCTCAGCATCGCGTTGCGGTCGTCCCGCTGCTGATCGCGGCGCTCGGCTTCCGTCGGCCGGCGGCGCAGCCGGTCCCCGTAAATATCGGCGTCCTGCCCGCCGAACCCGCGGACGTAGGTATTCATGATCTGGTGCTGGACGACCTTGTGGCGGAGCGTTAGGTCGTGTTCCCGGCGCGACTCGGCGCGTCGTAGGGTCATGTAGGCCCGATTGAGGAGCTTCGCTTCCTCTTCGGCGGCGGCCCGCTTGTCGGAGCGCTGGCGATCCGGGTGAATGCGCTTCATCGCCCGGCGATAGGCCCGCGTGATATCCTCGGTCGTCGCTGAGTACGGCACTCCTAGGACTTCGTAGTAGTCCAGTGGCTCGGGCGGGGTGCCATTCCGAGGGTGTTCGTGTTGGCGTTGTGTCGAAGTCACCGACCCTCTGACCTGCTACGCATTCGCCAACGAGCATCCCGGCAATTCTACTCAATGCATCCTGGTGACAGTCGCCCGGACCCGAAGCCGCGCTAACGTTCGACGAATCAACCGGGCGCGCGGCGAAAAGGCGCGGAGGGCCGGTTCGATGCGAACGCTGGTGATTACGGTGCCCTACCGGTACGACGAGCCTGACACGGGGCTCGGCGCCGGGCCAGCCGCGCTCCTGCGCGCCGGTCTGCTCGATCGACTCATGGAGTCCGGGCACGAGGTTCGCGGACCGGTCGAATCTCGGCTCGACCCGGATCATCGGCTCGAGGGACATACGATCGCCAATCTCGGCGCCCTCGGCGCGCGCACGGCAGAGCTCGTTGCATCGGCGCGCCGGGCGGGCGAGCGCACGCTCGTCCTCGCTGGCGACGACACCGCCGCGATCGGCGTTGTCGCTGGCTTGCAGCAGGCGGAAGGCGAGGCCGTGCCGGTGGGTGTGGTCTGGCTCGATGCGCACGGCGACTTCAATACACCGGAGACGAGCTACAGCGGCATTCTGGCCGGCATGCCGCTCGCGATCATCGCCGGGCTGGCTGAGCCGCAGTGGCGGCAATCAGCCGGACTCGCTGCTCCGATCCCCACCGAACGCATCCTCATCGGCGGCGTCCGCGAGCTCGATCCGGAAGAAGAGCGGGCCTTGCGCTCGACCTCGGTAACAATCGTCGCCTGTGACGAGGTACGTGCTGGCGAGCCCTTCGCGCGGGAAGTCGAGCGTATGGCCGCGCGCTGCCAGGCGATCTTGCTTCACCTCGACGTCGATGTCTTGGATCCACACCTCGTGCCGAGCGCGACGACGCCGGTGGAGCGCGGACTGGAGCTGGACGAGGCGGTCTCGGCGCTGACCACGGTCCTGCGCACGGGCAAAGTTGCCGCTGTCTGCGTGTGCAGCCTCAATCCAGGCGGAGGGATGCGCGGCCAAACCTCCATCGAGACAACGCTGGCGCTGCTCGAGAAGGCGCTCCCGGCCTGGACCAGCGCGCCAGGTCTTCGCGTCGCAAGCTAAGCGCAATCTGTCAAAGGGGAAGTTTAGGCGCTGGTAACGGCGCTGGGCTGCTCGGCGCACGCCTCAACGACGGCCTCCTGCGACGTGGGGATGAGCTCCAGGCGATCAATCCGCAAACCGTCCATCGCGACGATGCGAGCGACGAAGCCGTTGATTTGGACCTCGTCACCAACCTCTGGCCGCCGTCCGAGCTGACCGAAGACGTAGCCACCGATCGTGTTGTAGAACGGGTCCTCGAGCTTCAGCTTGAGCTCTTCGTTGACCTGATCGATCGAGACCAGACCGCTGACCAGCACTCGGCCGTTCTCGAGGCATTGGATGTCGTCCGCGTCCGCCTCGAACTCGTCGTGAACCTCGCCGATGATCCGCTCCAGCACGTCCTCGAGCGTCACCATGCCAGCGGTGCCGCCGTACTCGTCGAGGACGATCGCGACATGCGTCCGGCGCTTCTTCATCTCCGCCAGCAGCTCATCGAGCGGCATCGAGCCGGCGATCATCAACGGCGTCCGCACCAGGCGCGGGAGGCTGAAACGCGTTTGCTGCCCGCGATCGATCAGCTTGTAGAGATCCTTCGCGTGGAAGATGCCGATGATGTCGTCCAAATCCTCCCCGTAGACCGGGTATCGCGCGTGGCCGTGCTGCGCGACGATCTTTGTCACCTCCTCCAGCGACGCGGTGGCGGGGAAGGCGATCATCTCCGTGCGGGGGACCATGACCTCGTCGGCCCGGATATCGTGGAAGCTGAAGACGCGGCTGATCATCTCCTGCTCGCTGGACTCCAGAAAGCCCTGCTGGTGGCTCGCGGTGACCAGCATCTTCAGCTCTTCCTCGGTGTAGACGAGGTGCTGCTCCCCTTGCCAGGACAAGCCAAGTGGCCGCAGCACGAGGTCGGTCAGCCAGTAGAGGAGAGCGATAAACGGGCGGAAGGGGATCGCCAGCCACGTGATCGGCGCCGCGGTCGCCAAGATCGTCGCTTCCGAGCGCTGGATCGCGATCATCTTCGGCACCTGCTCGCCGAGGACGATATGCAGCAGCGTGATGATGAAGTAAGCGACGATGCCGGCGACGAGGTGGGCGCTGAGTCGGGCGTTATCGCCAAGCCAGCCTTCGAAGGCCGGCTCGATGATGTTGGCGAGCGCCGGCTCGGCGATCCAACCGAGGCCAAGGCTTGCCATCGTGATACCGACTTGTGCTGCTGAGATAAAGCGGTTCGGATCTGCGATCGCGCGCTTGACCAGCCGCGCCATCGGGTTTCCGCGCTCGATGAGCTGATCAATGCGCGTGGGACGGACGCTGACGAGGGCAAACTCCGCGGCGACGAAGAAGCCATTGAGAAGGATCAGTCCGAAGACGGCCGCGAGTTTCAGTAATTCACTACTCATAAATTGTCATGAATCCACGGCGCCGCGATCGGGCGCATCCGGCTCTTCCATCGCGGCTGCTTCGGGGAGAGGCCGCCAAGCCGGAGGCCGACGGACGGCAGGTGGAACCGCCGGTAGCGGGGGTCCGTCCGTTCGGCAAAATGCACAAAGGGGCACGGTGAGCCGTGCCCCTTTACCAACGCGCTCGATTGGTCGTCCGCGGTACTAATAGCCAGCGACTCCTGCCACTGTCCCCTGCGGGTTTACAGTTCCTGATGATAGGCGTAAAGCCGCTCGCCGTCGAGCTTGCGCAGCTTCTGCAGCGCCTCGTTCTCGATCTGGCGGACCCGCTCGCGGCTGATCTGAAGCTGCTCGCCCACCTCCGCCAGCGTGTGCTGGTGGCTGTGGCCGAGACCGAAGCGAAGCTGCAGGACCAGCTTCTCGCGCGGCGTCAGGGTATCCAGCGCCGCCGCGACATCGCGCTTGAGCATCGACTCGCTCGCCGCCTCGTAGGGCGTCTCGGAGACCTCGTCGGCGATCAGGTCGCCAAGGCTGGTCTCGTCCTCGCTGCCGATCGGCGTTTCGAGCGAGATCGTCCGCTGCGCCGCCTGGACGATCTGGTGGATCTTCTCCGGCTGCACGCTCATCGCCTCAGCGACTTCCTCGGGCGTCGGCTGGCGGCCGAGCTCCTGCGCAAGCGCGTTCAACGTCTTGCGGTAACGGGAGATCGAGTCGCCCATGTGGACCGGGAGACGGATCGTCCGGCTCTGGTCCGCGATCGCCCGGGTGATCGCCTGGCGAATCCACCAGGTCGCGTAGGTGCTGAAGCGGAAGCCCTTGCGCCAGTCGTACTTCTGGACGGCGCGCATGAGCCCGATGTTTCCCTCCTGGATCAGGTCGAGGAGGGTCAGGCCGCGGTTGACATACCGCTTCGCGATCGAGACGACGAGGCGCAGGTTCGCGCGGACGAAGAGCTGCGTTGCCGCGACGTCACCCTGCTCGACCCGCTTGGCCAGCTCGATCTCCTGCTCATGAGTCAGCAGGGGCGTCTCCGCGATCTCCCGGAGGTAGAGTCGGACGGGATCGTTGATGAAGTTGGGATCGAGGCGCTGAAGGACATCAAGATCCCGCTCCAGATCCACCTCGGGCTCGATCTCGTCGGCGAGCTGCGTCTGGATCTCCTCAGGGACGTCAAGCTTCTCGTCGCCGTTAACCGTCTCCGCGACGAGCGCGTCAATCTTGTTGACGTCGTACGTTTGCAGCGAGTCACTCATTAGGTGCATACTCCTCTCAGTGTGGACAGACTCGTCCGCTCATTGCGTTGAACGCTGCATAATCGTTGCCAGTGGCGTTGCCGGGCACCGTCCCGGTTAGTGGGGCTTGCGTCGCGTTCCGTACAATTCGCGGCGCCAAACACCACCCACGCGCGGAACGGCGCGCAACGCCCTAGTCACCCGCGAATAGCGGGCAACCATGTAAGGGATACGATTCCCCGGCAACTGTGGATGTATGGTTGACCCTCGCAGCGGCGGGGCGACAAGACTTGACCACGACCATGCGCCATGCGGGGCGATGCCTCGTGGTCGCCCCCACACAAGCTTGACATTATACCATAACGTGCGGAGACACAAGTAGGCGCTGGTCGCGCCAATACGAGGGAGGCCAGCCCAACCTCCCCGCGTCTCACTGCCGCGAGACGGAACCGGGACGCGCCAGTGCGCATCCCGGTTTCAGCTTATCCCCACCTGCTCGCGGCGTGAGTACGATGTCGCGCGGAGCCGCCGCAAGGATTAGGCGCCGCAGCCGCACCCGTGAGAGGTACCGGCATTGCCGCCGGCATCGAACGAGTGGCCGCAGGCGCACGAGGCAACCGCGTTCGGGTTGCGGACGGTAAAGCCGCCACCCATCAGCGAATTGACGTAATCGACCTCGGCGCCCTGAAGATACATGGCGCTGAAGGAGTCGACGAGCAGGCGCACGCCGTCGATGTCGACGATCGTGTCGTCCTCCTCCGCCGTCTCCTCGATCGTCATGCCGTATTGCAGGCCGGAGCAACCACCCGGCGCGACGAAGACGCGCAGCGCGTGATCGGGCGTGCCCTGCTCCTCGAGGAACTTCTTGAGCTGAGCGACCGCCTCCGGCGTCATCGTAATCAGCTGCTCAGTCGTTGCAGACATTGTATTGACCATCCTCCGCGTGAAGGCAACGCACTCGACCGCCAGGATGCCCGACTGACTGATCCCAGGGCCAATGCTTCCCTCATGATACCGTCCCCACGATGCAAGCGCAATGAGGTTACACGCACCTTGGCAGACAATCACCTCGGGCAGTCAGAAAGCAGTCGAGGAGAGTCTTTACGATCCCGCGCCGTGCCGGCAGTTTGACCGAGTCCGCCGCTCCGACCGCTCGTCAATATCACAAATAGCCGTAGCCCATAGGGCTGACAAATTGAAGGACGCTCGTACCATAGCGAGTAGTACGAATTGGCTGTGGGGTAGATGTGGCGGCTCACATACGCTGCTGGTTGGGCTATTTGGGCTGGGTAAACCGGGGGGCTGCCATGGACGGTGTGGAGCATGGCGCCAACGAGCGTCGCTTTTACGTCGAGCACCGGGAAGGCGGGCAAGTCACGCGCCTCGGAGAGCTAACGGGGGCGCCAGCTCATTTCCGGTCTCTTGATCCATTCCTTTCTCGTCTGCCAATCGAAGCTTGCGGCGAGCTCCTCCTCATCGATTCCAACACGCACGAGATCGTCGCGCGGCGCAGAGTCGATCCAGCGCAACGCTCCAACCAGCGAAACCGGCAAGAGCGATCGAACGGATTCTCGGCGGGCGCGATGGCCTGGCGCTCCTGGCGCCTCCAAGGGCGCTCCTAGCCACCGCACCACGTTAGTCACGGGATTCGCTGGTTGACATCAGCATGGTCAGGTGGCGCTTCACGGCCGGCCATTCGTGCTCGATGATGCTGTAGTAGGCCGAGTCGCGGATGGTGCCGTCCGGCATGATGACGTGGTTGCGTAGAATCCCTTCGAACTGCGCGCCGATTCGCTCGAGCGCGCGCCGCGAGCGGTGATTCAGCCGATGCGTCTTGAACTGGACGCGGATGCAGCCGAGCGACTCGAAGGCGTGCTGGAGTAGGAGGAACTTGCACTCGGTGTTGATCGGCGTCCGCCAAGATGCCCGGCGCAGCCACGTCCAGCCGATCTCAAGCCCGCGGTCGCGCGGCCGGATATCCATGTAGCGCGTGCTCCCGATCACCTCACCACTCGCGAGATCCACGATCGCGAACGGGAAGGCCGTGCCGGCAGCCTGTTCCGCGAGCGCAACGTCGATCCATTCCCGCACGTCGTCCACTGTCCGCAGGCGCCGGCTCATGTATCGCCAGATCTCGTCGTCGGCGGCAGCGACGGCGAGAGCCGGGGCGTGCTCCTGACTCAGCGGCTCGAGGCGTACCCACCGGCCACTCAACGTGACCGGACTCACCCAATGTTCTGTTGCGGTCTCCCCCATTGATAGTTGCTCCCCTCTCGCCAACCCTCGATAGGCATCCAGTTGGCACGCTCGTCGAGGCGTCGCCTCGGAGTGACTCTCCTTACTTACCGGAGAGCCACTGGTGCTTAGCATTGCGCAGGCGAGTGTCAACACACAAGAATTGCATCACAATCACCCCGCCGGGCGGGCGCGCCCGGGCGGCAGCGGCAAGGAAGGGGAATCCATACCGTGGAGTGGATCACGAACGGTGAAATCTGGGCAGCGTTGCTGACCCTGACGCTCCTGGAGGTCGTTCTCGGCATCGACAACGTGATCTTCATCTCGATCCTCGCCGACCGGCTGCCGCCCGAGCAACGCAACCGGGCGAGGCTGGTTGGACTCTCACTCGCGATGTTCATGCGCATCGCGCTCCTGTTCTCCATCAACTGGCTCGCGAATCTGACGGAGCCGCTCTTCGGGGTGGTCGGCAAGGACCTATCTGGGCGCGACCTGATCATGCTCGGCGGTGGCCTCTTCCTCCTCTACAAAGCGACGACGGAAATCCACGATAAGCTGGAGGGCGAAGACGAGCATGGCGCCGTTGCGGTGGCTGCCTCGTTCTCAGGCGTGATCATTCAGATTCTGCTCCTGGATCTCGTCTTCTCGCTCGACTCGGTCATCACCGCGGTCGGGATGGCGGACGACATCGAGGTCATGGTCGCCGCGGTCGTCATCGCCGTCGGCGTGATGCTCGTCGCCTCGGGGAGGCTGAGCGCCTTCGTCAGCGCGCACCCGACGGTCAAGATCCTGGCGTTGAGCTTCCTCCTCTTGATCGGCATGTCATTGGTCGCCGAGGGATGGCACTTCCATATTCCGAAGGGCTACATCTATTCGGCGTTGGCCTTCTCGATCTTCGTCGAAATCCTGAACCTGCAGCTCCGCTCCCGCGCACCGGAGCCGGTCAAGCTCCACAAGCCGCTCATCAATGAGCCGGTGGTTGCCCGCGCGGCTGGACTCTCCCGATCCGGCGGTACCGAAGAGCCACGATGACCCCTGCCGACTTCGACCGTTTCGGGTATCGTGCCGCAGAAGTTGGATCGGAGTTGCCGTGGAGGGAGGATGATGAGTCAGCGGGCGCAGGTCGCGGTGACGCGAGTGATCCCGGATGCCGGGATGGCGCTCTTGCGTGAGGCTGAGGAGCGGGGTGAGATCGCGGTTCGCCTTTGGGAGGAGGAACTGCCGCCACCGCCCGATCAGCTAGCGGCCCTCCTGCGCGGATGCGTCGGCGCGATCACGCTCCTGACCGAAGCCATCACTCCGGAAGTGCTTGACCGCGAGCCGCAGCTGCGCGTCGTCAGTAACCTTGCTGTTGGATACGACAACATCGACGTGCCGGCGGCGACCGCGCGTGGTGTCGCGGTCTGCAACACGCCCGGCGTCTTGACGGAGACGACCGCCGATTTCGCGTGGGCGCTCCTGATGGCCGCTGCACGCCGCATTCCGGAAGGCATCGATTACGTTCGCGCGGGCAAATGGCTGACCTGGGGACCGACGCTTCTCCTCGGGCGCGACGTGCATGGCGCGACACTGGGAATCGTCGGATTCGGCCGGATTGGCAAGGAGATGGCGAAGCGAGCGCGTGGATTCTCGATGCGTATCCTCGCCTACGATGCCTACCCGGATCATGAAAGCGCGCGCGAGCTCGGCGTCGAGATCGTCCCGCTGGACGATCTCTTGCGCGAGTCAGATTTCGTGACGCTGCATGTCGCGCTGACGCCCGAGACGCGGCATTTGATCGGCACGCGCGAGCTTGGGCTAATGAAGCGGGAAGCGGTGCTCGTCAACGCCGCGCGCGGCCCAGTAGTGGACACGGACGCGCTGGTGACCGCGCTGCGAGACGGGACGATCATGGCGGCCGCGCTCGATGTGACAGACCCGGAGCCGTTGCCGGCGGATCATCCGTTGGTACACCTGCCGAACGCGATCGTCGTCCCGCATATCGCCTCGGCAACGGTCGCGACGCGCAACCGGATGGCGGAACTGGCGGTGCGCAATCTGCTGGCAGTGCTGCGCGGGGAGCGCCCGCCCCACATCGTCAATCCGGAGGTTCTGGAGCGAGGCCAGCGATCGTCAGGAGCGGATTCTTAGTCGCGGGCTGCGAGTTTCGCCGTTCCGGCCGCCTTCTCGTCTGGCACGCGTGCCATGGCGAGCACTGGAACGGGCAAGAGTTCGCAATGTTGCCGGGTATACTTGAGACTGCCGCGACCAGTGGACGTACCAGTGGTTGCGGGTCCTGGCTCCGCCGTCAAGGGAGAGACATGCGATGTTTCGCTGCAAAGTCTGTGGCTGGATCCACGATGGTGTGGCGCCGCCGAACGAGTGCCCGTCGTGCGGCGCGCCGGCGGACCGCTTCCGGCCGATGGATCCGCTCGAGGTCGACCTGACGGCCGGCGAGCTGGCCAGCCGTGGCATCGTCGGTCAGGGATTCGAGGCAGAGGTCGAAGACAGCCGGCGCATCCGCCTGCTCGCGTTCGTCGACGCCTCCTTCTTTTCGCCATACATGGAGCGCTCGGGGAAGCGCTATCCTGTCTACACCGGCGACGCGCAGTGGTTCTCCGACAACATTCCGTGCATGACGGCCTGCCCGTCTCACACGGACATCTCCCGCTACATCGCTCTCATCGCGGATGGGCGCTACGCCGACTCTTATGAGCTCAACCGGGAGCACAACGTCTTCCCCGGTTGCCTCGGTCGCATGTGCGCTCGGCCGTGTGAGGACGCCTGCCGGCGCAAGGAGGTCGACGCGCCGATCGGCATCTGCTACTTGAAGCGCGTCGCCGCCGATTACCGGGGCGAGACTCGGCGCGAGACGCCGCCGCCCTGGAACGGGCTGACCGCTGGCATCATCGGCGCTGGCGTCTGCGGTCTCACGGTCGCGCGGCAGTTGGCCCGGAAGGGCTACAAGGTGACCATCTACGAGAAGCAGCCGGTCCCGGGCGGCGTGATGTGGACTGGCGTGCCGGAGTGGCGCCTCCCGCGCGACGTCATCATGGAAGAGGTCGAGCTGATCACCGACCTCGGCATCGAAATCCTCTACAACACGGAAGTCGGGAAGGACATCTCATTCCGCGAAATCGTCGAGATGTACGACGCGGTCGTGATCGCGACCGGGTGCCAGATCGCGCAGGGGCTCGGTGTCCCGGGCGAGGATCTGGAGGGCGTCGTTTCCGGGATCAAGTTCCTGGAAGATGTCAATCTCGGCAACAAGGACGTCTGGGTCGGCAAGAACGTCGTCACCGTGGGCGGCGGCTTCACCTCCATGGACTGCGTCCGCACGGTCCTGCGCATGGGCGCTGAGCGCTCGATCATGACCTACCGGCGGAGCATCCAGGAGATCCCGGTGGATGAGCTGGAGCTCGAAGAGGCCGAGCTCGAGGGCGTCGAGATCATGTATATGGTCTCGCCCGTCCGCGTCATCGGCGACGAGCACGGCCGGGTCAAGGGCATCGAGCTTGTCCGCAATGAGCTCGGGCCGCCGGATAGCAAGGGCCGGCGCCGCCCGCAGCCGGTGCCGGGCTCGGAGTTCATCGTGCCGTGCGACATGGTCCTGGTGGCTATCGGTCAGCGGCAGGACAGCTCATTCCTCGGCGACATGCTGCCGAACCGGGACCGCCGGGGGGTGCCGCTGCTCGACCAGAACCTGAAGACGGAGCTGCCGAACGTCTGGGCGGCGGGCGACTTCGTGATCAACCCGACGAACTTCATCTCCTCGATCGGCGAGGGCAAGCGGGTCGCCATCGCGATCGATCGCGAGCTACGGGGCGTCGAGCCTGCCGTCAAGGAGATGGAAATTACTCGCGTCCCGACCGAGTACGTCTCCACGCCGAACCCGCTGGTGGCGGAGGGCATCGCCGAGTGGAGCCTGACGGCGATGAGCCGGCGACTGGTCTGGGGCGACGACTACGCGGGAGTCGGTCGGCAAGTCATGCCGTCGCTGCCTATCCAGGACCGTGGCATCGGCACGCACGACACGACGCTCGAGGTTGAGATCGGCTACACGAAGTCGATCGGCTTCGAAGAGGCGAAGCGCTGCCTGCAGTGCCAGCTCAACATCTTCATTGATGGCAACCGGTGCATCCTCTGCAACGGGTGCGTGGATGCATGCCCGCACCGCTGCATCGAGATGATTTCGCCTGACCGCATCTACAGCATCGACAACGACGTCGAGCTGGCTGAGATGGCGCGCGCGGAGCTAGGGCCATACGCGGCGGCGATGGTCATTGATGAGCGGTCCTGCATTCGCTGCGGCATCTGCGTCGACTGGTGCCCGACCGAGTGCTTGACGATGGATCACTTCCGCATGACGCCGGCCGATCCTCGCGAGAGCGTGGATCTGGCGATCGTCGCGGACTGAGCTTGCTGGAATACACGTAGGCGTTTGAGGCGCCCGAGGGCGGCGCCGGTCGAGTTGCGATCGGCGAAGTCCCGGGCGCCTCGGCATTTTCAGCACAGCGGCGCTATTCGGACCGCCGATCTACTGCTCGGCGGTCCCGCCTCGCGACCTCAACCCGAATAACCCCGTTAGCGCCCCTGATTCCGGCGCGTTGACGGCAGCCGGCGTGACGAGCGCTTCCCCTCCAAGGGCGCTTAGGCGACCTTCGCTCGCGCATTAATCCAGTCTTCAGGTTGCGTTTCCCTTCGCTTCAGGCCGGCTCGTTATCTGTGAAAGCGGCCCAATCGGGCCGCCGGGGTGATCCCGGAGCGCTGAGCTATCCGCTGGGACTCGTCCCCTTGGGATCGGATGCTGACCCGGCTGAGCCGGCCGGCGCCGATCAGTCATTCGGCCGCGCGGGTCGGCCGAGAACAGGAGGTTCGTTTCGATGCATGAGCGACAGGTCAACCGGCGACGGATCCTCGTCGGCATGACGGCTGCTGGGCTTGCGGCGGCGGTCGGCGGCTCGTTCGCTCGGGCGCAGGTTGCCACCCCCATCGCGGATGACTCCGCGACGCCATCCGCGGATACGACTCCGGGCGCGGACGAGTGGAGCAATGCGCTCTCTCGCGTGGACGAGGAGATCGCGAGCGCGCAGGCAGACCGGGACGCGATCGCCAGCCAGACGGACGTGACCGTCGTTGACGAGCTGCTCAGCTTGGCGACCGCATTGCGGAATCAGGCAAGCTCGGCCTCGAGCGGGTCGGATGACATCCTGACGCTGCGTCTGGCGCGGGGCGCGTCGGCGGCAGCGCAGGCAGCCGTCGAGCTCATCAAGGCGCAAATGGCGGATTACGGACTCCCATCGCAGCAGGCGCGGGCGAGCCGCATCCTGGAGCGCGCAAACGAGGTCATCGAGGCGTTCTCGTCTGAGGTCAGCGGCTCGACCGACGCGAATGTAACCACCGCGATCCAGCTTGCGCAGCGGCTCTATCAGACCGCCTACGATCGCTACAACGCCGGAACGTACGCCGAGGCGATGGGGACGGCGAGCGTCGCCGCGAAACTGGCCCGGATCGCGGCTATGCTCTCCGGCTCGCTGGAGCGCCGAGGTCGCGGGCGCGGACGTGGCTGGGGCGATCGAGAACGAGGCCCGAAGCACACTCGCACCCATGAGCTGCCCGAATTGGGCCCGGAGATGGACGACTGGCAACATGACCTGGAGCCGGACGAGCCGGTCGATGTACTCGCGCCGTCCTTCTAACCTGTTCCGACGCCGTTAGAGCGGGAACGGCTCGGCTCTTCTTCGACAACGCGGTCAGCGACGAGGTCTATGCGACGCCGGCCCACGCGAGGCAGTCGAATCAGGGGCCCATCACCAACGAGCAGGATTCGATCTTCGGCAACCACGGCGATAAGCCGGGATTCCTGGTCGACCTCGCAGGCTCAGTTGACGAGGGCTTCATCGGCACCATCACGGTGGGAGTCGCCGCGTCGTCGGAGTCTCAGGAAGACCGGATGGGTGACGGTCCCGGTGGGTCTGGCGGACCACGTGGACCTGGCTAGCCGGGCGGACCTGGTAGATCGCTACCTTGCCAGCCTTCCGGTGGGAGCCCGCTCGCGCCGCCGGGTAGGGCATTGCCTTCAGGAGCGCGTCACTCGCTCCAGTTTTCTCATGGATCGTTGCTCTTTCTTCGTGAGAGGAGGGAAGGTCACTTGTTCGCAAGTGCGTCGAGAATTGTCAGTCCGGAAGCTCGCCATCGGTCCCGCAGGTTGGGAGGCATCGCGGCGCTCTTGGGCGCGAGTTGGCTGGCGATCGCGTCCATGACCGGCGTGGCCGCGCAGGAATCCGCGACGCCGACCGCGATTCAGCCCGGCGTGCTCGATACCGAGCCGGCGACTTTGGATTGTGATCCCACCGACGACGCGACGCCCGCCGCGGGCGACGCCGTCACCGCCGCTGAGATTTACGAGATCGTCAGCGAGGAGTCTGAGGCGCGCTACCTCGTCGAGGAAGAGCTGGCGGGCGTCGGCGCGACCACCGCTATCGGCCGGACCAATGCGTTCATCGGCTCGATTCTCTTCGACGAGGAAGGCATGCCGCTGCCGTGCTCGCAATTCTTCGTTGACCTGCGGACGCTGACGAGCGACGAGCCGAGGCGCGACAACTACCTCTACAACAACACGCTCGAGACCCAGACCTATCCACTGGCCTCGTTCGTGTTGACCGGCGTCGAGGGACTGGAGGGCGCCCTCGAGGAAGGCGAGGAGACGACTCTGACGCTGCTCGGTGACCTGATGATCCACGGCGTTACCCGCGCGGTCGCGTGGCAGGCCACGGTGACGCTGGACGGCGATCAGCTGACGGGCTCGGCGACCTTGCCGTTCGAGATGCCCGACTTCGACATCGAGCCGCCTCGTGTCGGCGCCGTCGTGAGCCTTGATGAGACGGTAACGCTGGAGATCGATGTCACGGCCCAGCGCGTGGCGTAACGCGGAATGGCATCAGAGCAGGCAAGAGGGCGTGAGATGACGGGCAGAGGATCTCGGCGAAGGCAGTGGATTGTCGTGGTGATCGTGACGCCGATCATCGTCGTGCTTGCCATCGGCATCTATCTGGCGAGCCTGGCCGGCGAGCTGCCGTGGCAAGAGGACCCGACGCGGGTCGCGACGGGCATCACACCCTTCGCCGATATCCCCGGCTTCTCCATGCCGACGCGCGTGTCCAACGCGAACCCCACCGCAACGCCGTGAGCTGACGGGGGGCTCAGCTTGAGCCCCTCGCGCAAAGCGACCAATCAGCCCCCGATTCCCTGGCGAACCTGCCTGGGAAAGGGGGCTTTTCGTTCATGACCGAGGCAGGTGCTCAGAAGGGCAAAGCCAGGATGCCCGCGACCAGACCCGGCAGTCGAGAGCTTAGTCGAAGTCGAAGAGCTCGCTAAAGAAGGAGCGCCGCTTCTTTCGGTATTGTCCGGAACCGTGTTGGTCGTACTCCCGGCGCTCGCCGCGCTTGTGGCGGTCGTCCCAATCGTCGTCCAACGCTTCCAGGCTGCGCTCGATGATCTTGTCGAGTTCGCCCCGATCCAGCCAAACGCCACGGCATTGCGGGCAGTAGTCGATTTCGACACCTTGGCGCTCGGACATGCGCAGCTCGATATTGCAGACAGGACACCTCTTCTCACATTCTCCGTGCGTACACCATGGAGGTCCCCGTTGACGCTCCGGCGCGGGCGTCACGGCTCCCGTTCGGTGACTCCATTACGCGGCAACCCGGCAACAGGATCGCACGACTGGACGCCGGAGCGAGGGCGCCGCGACCGTTCCAAAAGGATGACGCTCGGGGGGCGATTGTGGTTCACCCGTGGTCCCGGTGGCGGGGTCGCTTCGTTGCAGCAATCCCGACTAACGCACTATACTTTGTCACTGGTAACGAGACTCATTCTCAGCTGTCGTGGTGGTCTTGATCATGGCCGGTCGCAAACAAGGAGATACCACAGTAGCGAAGCTGGGAAGCCGCTATCGGCAGACGGCGCAGCGCGCGATGATCCTGGAAGAGGTCAAGGCGGCTGAGCGGCACTTGACGGCCGGCGAGATCTTCGAGCGGGTCCGCCGCAAAGATCCCCGCATCGCCTACGGCACCGTCTACCGCTCGCTCCACCTCCTGGCCCAACTCGGGCTCATCCAGGAACTGACGTTCGCTGACCAAGCCAGCCGCTATGACGGCCGGGTCGATCGCCACGACCACGTCCACTGCACGAAGTGTGGGGCGTTGGTCGACGTGGAAGTTCCGGTTGCCCTGATGGCGCGGCACGTCGCCGAGGAGCGCACCGGCTTCACGATCACCAGCCACCACACCATCTTTGCCGGCATCTGCCCCGCTTGCAAGGCAAAGGACCAGGCAAACGGTAGTGGGAGCGAGAGTCTCGACGCCATGCGTCGTCCGAGCCCCGGAAGGGCTTCGTAGTTTGTAGTTGCCCCGGGCAACGGCCCGGGGAGGGGGAGGCATGAGCACCGTTCCGATTCTCGAAATCGAGAACCTACACGTCAGCATCGAGGACAAGGAGATCCTCAAGGGTCTCAATCTCACGGTGAACGCCGGTGAGATCCATGCTCTGATGGGGCCGAATGGCTCCGGCAAGAGCACCCTCGCCTATGTCATCGCTGGCCATCCGTCGTACGAGGTGACCGAGGGCTCGATCCGCTATTTCGGGGAAGACATCTTCGAGTGGTCCCCGGATGAGCGGGCGCGGAAGGGCATCTTCCTGGCGTTCCAATACCCGACGGTGATCCCGGGCGTCTCGATGGCGAACTTCCTGCGCATGGCTGTCACCAACGTCCGCAACGCGCGGGCGGAGGCGGCCGCGACCGACGGCGGAAGCGCCCAGCCGTTCACGCCGCGCGAGTTCCGCAAGTTGATGCGCGAGAAGATGGCGCAGCTCAAGATCGATGAGAGCTTTGCCAATCGCTACTTGAACGAAGGGTTCTCCGGCGGCGAGAAGAAGCGGGCCGAGATCCTCCAGATGGCCCTGCTCGAGCCGACGCTGGCGATCATGGACGAGACCGACTCCGGCCTCGATATCGACGCTCTGCGCGTGGTCGCCGAAGGCGTCAACTCGCTGATGCGGCCGGACATGGGCGTCGTGCTGATCACCCACTACCAGCGCATGCTCAACTTCATCAAGCCGCACTTCGTGCACATCATGATGGATGGCCGGATCGTGCAGCAGGGCGGACCGGAGCTGGCGCTGGAGCTGGAGGAGAAGGGCTACGAGGGTCTGCGCGCGGCCTTGGCCGCCGGGGCCCAGAGCTAAAGGGTTCAGGGGTCAGGAGCAGAGGATGGGGCGCTGTTCGATCTCTCGCTCAAGACGCCAACCCTGAGACCGAAGGGAGCACAGAATGTCCGCAGTTCCAAAGCCGCAAATTGACATCGGGGAGTACCGATACGGTTTCCGCGATGAGGAGCAATACGTCTACAAGAGCAAGAAGGGCTTGAGCCGGGAGGTCGTTGAAGAGATCTCCTACATGAAGGGCGAGCCCGATTGGATGCGCGAGTTCCGCCTCAAGGCGTATGAGCACTTCATTCGCCGGCCGATGCCGACTTGGGGCGGTGATCTCTCGGAGATCAACTTCGACGACATCTACTACTACATCCGGCCGACCGAGAAGCAGGGCAAGACCTGGGACGAGGTGCCGGAGTACATCAAGAACACCTTCGAGAAGCTGGGCATCCCGGAGGCGGAGCGGAAGTTCCTCGCTGGCGTCGGCGCCCAGTACGAGTCGGAGGTCGTCTACCACTCCCTGCGCGAGGACCTCGAGAAGCAGGGCGTGATCTTCGTCGACACCGACACCGCGGTTCGGGAGTACCCCGACCTGGTCAAGCAGTACTTCGGCACGATCGTTCCGGCGAATGACAACAAGTTCGCCGCGCTCAACTCCGCGGTCTGGTCCGGCGGTTCCTTCATCTATGTGCCGGAGAACGTCAGGGTCGAGATCCCGCTCCAGGCCTACTTCCGGATCAACGCCGAGAACATGGGGCAGTTCGAGCGGACGCTGATCATCTGCGCGCCGGGCTCCTATGTCCACTACGTCGAGGGCTGCACGGCGCCGACCTACAGCACCGACTCGCTCCACTCGGCGGTCGTCGAGATCATCGTCCAGGAAGGCGCGCGCTGCCGCTACACGACGATCCAGAACTGGAGCAAGAACGTCTACAACCTGGTGACCAAGCGCGCCGCGGCCTACAAGGACGCGACGATGGAGTGGGTCGACGGCAACCTCGGCAGCAAGCTGACGATGAAGTACCCGGCCGTCTGGATGATGGAGCCGGGCGCTCGCGGCGAGATTCTGTCGGTTGCCTTCGCTGGCGATGGTCAGCACCAGGACGCCGGCGGCAAGGTGGTGCACGTCGCGCCGCACACGTCGTCGCAGATCATCTCGAAGTCGATCTCGAAGGGGACTGGCCGGTCGTCCTACCGTGGCCTGGTGAAGGTCTACAAGGGCGCGGAGGACGTCAAGAGCAACGTCGTTTGCGACGCGCTGCTGCTTGACGAGACCAGCCGGACGGATACCTACCCGTACATGGAGATCGAGGAAGAGCGTGTCTCGATCGGGCACGAGGCGACGGTCTCGAAGGTCGCGGAGGAGCAGATCTTCTACCTGCAGTCCCGCGGCCTGACCGAGGACGAGGCGATGAGCATGATCGTCAACGGCTTCATCGAGCCGATCGCCAAGGAGCTGCCGCTCGAGTACGCGGTCGAGCTCAATCGCCTGATCCAGCTGGAGATGGAAGGTTCCGTTGGGTAGGGGCTCGAGACCGGGAGCTGGGGGCTGGGGACCGCTTGGCATGCGCTCCGCCGTCTCTCGCCCCCAACCCCTCACCCCTAGTCCCCCTTTGAGGAGACGATGGAAGCGACACTGACGAAAGGAACAACGATCCCGACCGGGTTTACGCGGGAGGCGGTCGAAGAGCTGTCGCGCCAGAAGGGCGAGCCGCAGTGGCTGCTCGATGCCCGGCTCGCGGCGTGGGAGACGTACGAGCAGCTGCCGATGCCGCAGCGGACCGACGAGGAGTGGCGCCGGACGGATATCCGGCCGCTCAAGCTCGACAAGCTGGTCCCGTACGCGGGCGTTGGCGAGCGGGTGGCCTCGCCCGATAGCGTGCTGGCGACGGTGGAGGGTGGCGTCTCCGACGAGAGCGACCGCGCCGGCGTGGTCATCCAGCGCGATGCCTCGACGGTCTTCTCCGAGATCAAGGAGGAGGTCGCTAAGCAGGGCGTCATCTACTGCGATCTCGACACCGCGATCCGCGAGCATCCCGACCTGGTGCGCCAGTACTTCATGACCCAGGCGGTGCCGGCGAACTTCGGGAAGTTCGAGGCGCTGCACGCGGCCTTCTGGCAGGGCGGCACCTTCCTCTATGTCCCGAAGAACGTCGCCATCGAGTTGCCGTTCCGATCCTTCGTGCTCGCGCAGCAGCCGGCGGCGGTCTTCGCGCACACCCTTGTTGTGCTGGAGGAGGGCGCGGAGGCGTTCTTCGTCGACGCCTTCAACTCGCCGACGCTCGATGAGCAGGGCTTCGCCTCTGAGGTTGTCGAGCTGATCCTGGGCAAGGGCAGCAAGCTGCGCTATGTCCAGGTGCAGGACTGGGGCCGCCATGTGTGGAACTTCATGACCGAGCGGGCGATCCTGACGAATGATTCGACGCTCAACTCGCTGCACGTCACGCTCGGCGGCAAGTTCAGCAAGAACTCGATCGGCTCCCACCTGCGCGGCCCGAACGCGCTGGCGGAGATGCTCGGCATCTACTTCGGCGATGGCGATCAGTTCTTCGATCACCACACGTGGCAGCTGCACGAAGCGCCGTACGCCACGAGCGACCTGGAGTTCAAGGGCGCGCTCAAGGAGCGGGCGCGGTCGGTCTACTCAGGCCTGATCAAGGTTTACGAGGGCGCGCAGAAGACTGACGCCTTCCAGCAGAACCGGAACCTGATCCTAAGCCGCGAGGCGCGGGCCGACTCCATCCCGAACCTGGAGATCGGCGCGAACGACGTCCGCTGCACGCACGGCGCGACGGTCGCTCAGGTCGTGCCGGAGCACATCTTCTACTTGCAGGCGCGCGGCATCCCGTACACCGAGGCGCAGAAGCTGATCGTCGAAGGCTTCTTCCGCCCGGTCATCGACCGCATCCCGGTCGAGGAGATCCAGGGATTCCTGGAGGGTGCGATTGCGCGAAAGGTCGGAATCTAGCGAGCAGCCGCGGTGAACTGGCTGCCATTGAGCATGGTGGTCGAGACATCGGTCGGGGCGGGCGGTATGCCCGTCCTGGCCCGACACGGCGGGCGGGGCTCGCGGGAGGGCTAAACCTGATGACGACTGAAACGACTCACAACGTGCCGACCCCGCTCGATGCCGCGGCGATCCGGGCTGATTTCCCGGTACTGAATCAGCCGCTGGAGCCTGGCGAGAAGACGCTCGTCTTCCTCGACAGCGCCGCTAGCTCGCAAAAGCCCGCCGCGGTGCTCGATGCCCTGAACGACTACTACCGCCAGTACAACGCCAACATCCACCGCGGCGTCTACAAGCTCTCGGAAAAGGCGACCGCCAAATACGAGGAAGCGCGGCATCTCGTCGCCGCGTTCATCAACGCGGCCTCGCCTCGCGAGATCGTCTTCGTCCGCAATTCCACCGAGGCGATCAACCTTGTCGCGCACAGCTGGGGACGGCGGAACCTGAAGGAAGGTGACCTCGTCGTCCTGAGCGTGATGGAGCACCACTCGAATATCGTTCCCTGGCAACTCCTGGCCGAGGAGAAGGGGTTCGAGATCGCCTACATCCCGTTGACGTCCGACGTGCGCCTGGACATGGAGGCGTACGAGCAGCTGCTGCGCCGCGAGCCGAAGCTCGTCTCGGTCGCTCATGTCTCGAACGGTGTCGGGACGATCAACGATGTCGCAACCATCATCCGCCAGGCGCACGAAGCGGGCGCGGTGGTGCTGATCGACGGAGCGCAGAGCGTTCCGCACCTGCCGATTGACGTCCAGGCGCTCGACTGCGATTTCCTCGCCTTCTCCGGTCACAAGATGCTCGGCCCGATGGGCTCCGGAGCGCTGTACGGCAAGCGCGCCTTGCTGGAAGCAATGCCCCCCTTCCTCGGCGGTGGCGGCATGATCCGGAAGGTGACGCTCGAAGGTTCGACTTTCGCCGACGTTCCGGCACGTTTCGAAGCGGGCACGCCAGCGGTCGGCGAAGCGATCGGATTGGGCGTCGCTGTTGAGTACCTGACCGCGCTTGGCATGGACCGCGTGCGCGAGCATGAGCGAGAGTTGACCGCCTACGCGCTGGAGCGGCTGCGGGAGGTGCCGGCCATCACGATCTACGGACCACAAGATCCCGAGCTACGCGGTGGGGTCATCTCCTTCACGCTCGGAGACGTCCACCCGCACGACGTCGCCGCGATCCTGGACAGCGATAATGTCGCCGTGCGCGCCGGTCACCATTGCAATCAGCCGCTGATGCACCATCTGGGCGTGGTGGCCACGACGCGGGCGAGCTTCTACGTCTACAACACGCTGGAGGATGTCGATCGGCTCGTCGCTGGCCTGCACGCGGTCAATCGCATCTTTGGACTCGCATAGGCGTCCGCGGCTACGGGCGATCGGCGAGGGACGTACGTCACATGGCTGAGCAGCTATATCGCGAGATCATTCTCGATCACTATCGGAACCCGCGGAACAAGGGCGTCCTGGAGCCGGCCGACTACTCCTACGAGGACACGAATCCGCTCTGCGGCGACGAGGTCCGCATTGACCTCCGCGTCAAGGACGGAATCGTGTCTGAAGTTCGGTTCAGTGGCCGGGGCTGCGCCATCAGCCAGGCGTCGGCCTCGATCCTGACTGAGATGATCCAGGGCAAGCCGCTCGAGGAAGTCAAGGCTCTGACCAAGGATGACCTACTCGAGGAGCTGGCGATTCCGATTAGTCCGGCGCGCATGAAGTGCGCCTGCCTGAGCCTGAAAGTTCTGAAGGCGGGCATCTACGGCGTTCCGCAAGACGAGGACTAGAAGTCAGGGGCGAGGAGTTAGGGGGTAGGGGGTAGGAGTTGAGGGTTAGGGGCGAGGGACAGGCAGCGCGCCGTCTCTCACTTACCCCTGCCCCCTGCCCCTAACTCCTGCCCTGACCCCTGACCCCTAACAAGAAGTGGTATGACGGAAACGAAGTTCTACACCGTTGCCCGGGTGAGTGATTTGGCGCCGGGCGAAATGATGTATGTCGAGGTGGGGCCGGACGCGGAGCCGGTCTGCCTCATCAATCTCGAGGGCGAGTTCTACGCGCTCAACGATTGCTGCACGCACGAGGAGGCTTCGCTCTCGGACGGCACGATCATTGGCGATGAGATCGAGTGTCCGCTGCACGGTGGGGCATTCGAGATTCGCACCGGCATGCCGGCCGCATTCCCGGTCGTCGTTCCGGCCAAGACGTACCCAGTTCGCGTCGTCGGAGACGAGGTGCAGATCGGGCTCAACGGGCGGTAATCATCGCTGCGGCGTCCGCGGGACGCTGATCCCCTAATCCCGCGCCGCCGATGGAGACGATGAGCCCTTGGGTTGGCTCAATGGCGTGCTGGCCGGTGCCGACATAGACGCGACCATCGGCGACGACTGGCGCCGAGCCTGCCTCCGCGTCGAGCGGGAACGACCAGCGAAGATCGCCGCTCAGCGCGTCGAACGCGACCAATCGCCCCTCGTCGCTCATCACGTAGACCGTGGCATCGCTGATCACCGGCGACGAGCCGAGCGCTCGACCGTACTGCGCTCGCCAGCGCGGGAACCCGGTCCGAGCGTCGATGGCGTGCAGAAAGCCGTCGTTGCCCGAGATGTAGACGGTGTCACCACTGACCGAGGGCGACGAGCCGACGCCTGAGCGCTCAGGCTGGTAGCGCCATCGCTCTTCTCCGGTGTCCGCGCTCAGCGCGTGGAGCGCCCCCCAATCACTATTGACATAAACGAGACCTCCGGAGACGGCTGGCGTGTTGTAGACGCCGCCGATCTCTCGTCGCCATCGCTCAGCGCCACTCGCGAGATCGAGCGCGGCGACGAAGCCGACGCCGGCTCGTGCGGCGTCAGTCCCCCCGATGAATGCCATTCCATACGCAATCGCTGGCGATGAGGACCAGATCGTCCCGCCCACCTGCTGTCGCCATCGCTCATGGCCCGTTGCGGCGTCGAGCGCGTAGAGCGCGCCGTCAACGCTGCCGACATAGACCGTGTCGCCGACGACGACCGCCGATGACCAGACCGGTCCGCCAAGCTTTTTACTCCAGCGGAGATTTCCTGAGCCGGTCTCGATCGCGTATAGCCAGCCGGCGTTGTCCCCGACGATCGCCAACCCGTCGTGGATCGTGGGAGAGGAGAAGAAGCCAGCCCGCGCTCGGAAGCGCCAACGCTCGGTGCCGGTGCGCGCATCTAAGGCGTAGAAGTGGTGATCCCAGCTGCCGGCGTAGAGGGTGCCGTCGGCGATCGCTGCCGAGGCGACGACCGGTGCTGCCGTCTCAAAACGCCAGAGCAAGACCGGCTCGCCTACCGGTCCCGGACCCGGTGACTCTCCGGTCCGCGCCACGTTGCCGCGGTAGATGGCCTCGGCGAGCGGCGTCGTGCGCGCGAAGCCGGCGCTTGGCGCCAGTGCGCTAAGCAAGGCAATGAGCAGGAACGCGCGGGTGAGACGACGCACCGGCGATCTCCTTCGAAGGAAGAGCCTTTCCCGGGGCGGTCTGCCAGGCGATTGTACGGTATCTTCCTTTGGGAGCGTTTGGACGTGGTCGCGAGGCGCCAGTGCTCGATGGTGAGCCGGCGAAGCGCTCAGTGGAGAGGAGAATGATGAGCACGATGGGCATTGCGCTCCAGCTTTACACGGTTCGAGAGCAAACCGCCAAAGACATGCTCGGAACCCTCCGGCAGTTGGCGCAGATGGGATACCGGGCCGTGGAGTTCGCCGGCTATGGCAACGCGCTGCCGGCGACGATTCGGGCGACTCTCAACACACTCGGCATGCGAGCCGTTTCCGCCCACGTGTCGTATGACCGCTTCGCCAACGAGTTCGAACGCGTATTGGAGGAGCTGCATTTGCTCGGTTGCGATCATGCGGTCATCCCGTGGCTCGCGCCAGAGTTGCGCGTGGCAAGCTCCCTGCCCAAGCTCGCGGAGCAATTCAACGAGTGGGGGAGACGCTGCAACGAGGCTGGCGTCCGTTTCGGCTACCACAACCACGATTTCGAGTTCGCGCGCGATGAGCGTGGGGAGACGCTGTTCGACACGCTGGCGCGGGAGACAGACCCAACGCTCGTGAACCTCGAGATCGATGTCTTCTGGGCCGAGATCGCGGGTGTCGATCCGGTCGAGTTGATCCGCCGGCACGCCGGGCGCGTGCCGCTGCTGCACTTCAAGGATCGAGCGCGGAGCGCGGAGCGGCGTGACGCGCCGGTCGGAGAGGGCACGCTCGATTGGCCGGCGATTCTGGCGGCCGCGCGGGAAGCGGGAACGGAGTGGCTTATCGTCGAGCAAGATTATCCTCGCGACCCGATGGCGGACGTGGAGCGCAGCCTCCGCAATCTGGAGCGATTGACGGCGTAGACACGGCTCGTGCGTGTGGGCGGAACGAAGTGTCTGGGGCGGTGTGGCGGTCGCTGCACCGCCCCGATTCTTGTTGTCACGATTGCGATCAGGTCTCCAAGGATGCGCCGTAAGCGGCGGCCGTTTCCTGGCGGAGCCGGACAAGCGCCTCGGAGCGCTCGACCGGGTACGTCGGCGCGCCGGTCAGGTCCTTGTACTCGTCGGGCAGAGCGGCGAGTGATTCGGCCGCACGGCGCGCAATCTCCGGCAGCGGCGGGACCGCCCCCTCAACGATTGAGCCGCTGGCGAACGCTGGCTGGAGCAGACGGCGGCCTCGCGCCGGCACAGGCTCGTCTTCGAGCTGGATGATGTCGCGCTCGAAGGCGCCGACTCGGACGACCTGCTTCCGGCCGGGCCAGGTGCTCTTTTCGCCCGCCAGCTTGATCCGGCCCTTCTCCTCGGCTCCCGTTCCGAGACTGACGAGCTTGTAGACGGCGCCGAGCGCGCCTCCGGGAAGCTTGAGGTCGACAGAGCCGGCGCCGGTCGACAACCGAGTGCCAACGCCGAAGGCATCGATGGGCGCATTTGCCTCGATCAGCTCGGCAATCCGGAACTCATCGAGGTCGCCGCTGGCGAGGATGCGGACGTCGTGAAGCCCGGCGGCGTCGAGCGCGGCACGGCAATAGCGGCTGTCGCCGATGAGATCGCCGCTGTCAAGGCGGATGGCGGTCAGCCGGTGCCCAAATCGCCGCTTCGCGTCCAGCGCGACCTCGATCGCCGTCTCGATCGCGCGATGGACGTCATAGGTGTCGAGCAGGAACGTGAACTCTTCCAACGATTCGGCAATCGCCCGGAACGCGTCCTCTTCGTTGGGGAAGAGCTGAACGAGCGCATGCGGAATGGTCCCGCTCGTCCGTACGTTGAACGCGTGCGCGGCCGAGAGGAACGACGTGCTGGCGCAGCCGCCGATGATCGCGGAGCGGGCGGCGATGTACGGCTCTTGCGCGCGCCGAAACCCGAACTCGGCGACCGGGCGGCCCTGAGCCGCGAGGACGACCCGAGCGGCCTTGGTGGCGATCAACGTCGAGACGCCGACAGTGTGCAGCAGGCCGGACTCGAGGAGCAGCGCCTCTCGGAAGGGCGCGGTGACGCGCAGCAGCGGCTCGTTTGGGAACGCGATCTCGCCCTCCGGGATCGCCAAGATCTCGCCGGTGAAGCGCGTGCGGCGTAGCTCGTCGAGAAATTCGTCTTCGTACGGGCGGAGGGACCGCAGATAGGCCAGCTCTTCGTCCGAGTAGTGGAAGTTGCTGGCAAAGGTGAGCGCGAGCTCCAGGCCAGCGGTCAGGAGATAGGCGCTGCCGAACGGCGCGTGCCGGGTGTAGAGATCGAACGTCACCTCGGCATTCAGGCCGGTCCGCCAACTGACGTAGGCCGCATCAACGTGATAGAAGTCAGTCAGAAGCCCGCTCGATAGCTCATCGTGCCGCCACATGGCGTCCCCTCACCAGGCCCGGCGGCATGTTAGCCGACAAATCCCAAGCGTTTGGCGACCGAGACGAAGCGACACTGGCAAACTCCTTGCATACGCGGCGTTGCACGAATCCGCATCTAGCCGCGCCGCCTGGGGTGCGGTCCTTGACGGGCGGATGGCGGCGGCATCAGTATGCCCCACAGTACGCGATAGCGCGAGGAGGGATGAGATGAACCGAAGGAACGACGCTGTTCTCGGTACTCGCCGTATTTCCAGACGCGATACATTGCGCTTCGGCTTCGGGGCGGCCGGAATTGCCGCGACCGGCGGCCTCATCGCCCATCGCTCGGCGAACGCGGCCGGTGGCGGTTTGGGCGGTCGCTGGGCGCCGTGGCCTCACCAGGGCGGCGAGACGATCGTCTTCCTTTCCACCCAGCTGCGGCCGGTCGAAGAAGCCGAGAAGATGCGGAACACGATCCTGGCCGATTTCGAAGGCTCGGTCGATTTCATCCCCGAGGATACCGGTCCGTTCAATGACCGCATCGCGGCCGAGGCCGAAGCGGGGGAGGGCACCATCGGCGTCATCGGCGCGCAGCATGGCGATTTCGCCGCGCTCGCGGCTCGCGGCTACCTGGCCGATCTGACCGACCTCTTGCAGGAGCTCTCGGATCGCACCTTTGTCGAGGATTACGTGCAGCTCGGCAAGTTCGGCGGCGAGGAGCAGCTCTATATCCCCTGGATGCAGGCGACGTACATCATGGTCGCGCACCGGGAGGCCCTGCAGTATCTCCCGGAAGGACTCGACGAGGAGTCGTTGCGCACGTCGCTCACCTATGAGCAGCTCGGGGAGTGGGTGCGGAACATCAACGAGGCGGAGGGGCAGAAGTTCGGTCTGCCGGCCGGCGAGGATGGACTGCTCCACCGCTTTTTCCAGGGCTACGCCTACCCGAGCTTCACGGGCGGGGTGAACACGACGTTCAAGAGCGAGGCGGCTGCACAGATGTGGCAGTGGCTGAAGGACACCTGGCAGTACGCCAACCCGCAGTCCGTGACCTACGGCGCCATGGATGAGCCGCTCCTCTCAGGCGAAGTCTGGGTCGCGTGGGACCATGTCGCGCGACTGATCAGCGCGTTGCGGGAGCGGACCGACGACTTGATCGCGTTCCCGGCTCCGCGCGGCCCGCAAGGACTGGGCTTCATGCCGGTGGTCGCCGGCTTGGCGATCCCGAAGAATGCCCCGGACATGGAGGCGTCTCGCGCGCTGATCGAGTACCTAACGCGGCCCGAGGTGCAGGCGACCACCCTGCGCGAGGTCGCCTTCTTCCCAGTGATCGAAGGCGAGCTGCCGGGCGATCTGCCACCGGGAGTCCAGCAGGAAGTCGATGCTGTGCAGGCGACGACGAGCGATCCGCAGGCGTTGCCATCGCTGCTACCGGTCGGCCTGGGCGAGCAGGACGGCGCCTACAACAAGGTCTTCCGCGACACGTTCCAGGCCATCATCCTTGACGGCAACGATATCCAGCAGACGCTCGAACAGCAGGCGCAGAATCTCCAATCGGTGCTCGATGCCGCCGGCGCATCGTGCTGGGCGCCGGACCCGGAGAGCGAGGGCGTCTGCCAAGTCGGTTAGTTGAGATCGGCGGCCGGTCGGCGATCCAGCACTGACGAACGATACCGCGGTTGCCGGCCGGTCATACTTGATGATTGCCGTTGCGTGGCCGGGGTGGTCATCGCGCCGCCCCGGCGACCCGGCGACTCCACGAGGCCATGACAGCACGCCGACTCGGATGGGCGCCATATGCCCTGCTGTTGCCATCGCTGGCGTTTCTCGCGCTCTTCTTCGCCGTGCCGATGGTGCGCGCCTTCGGGCTGGCGTTTCAGGACGCGGACGGGAACTGGAGCTTGGAGTCGTGGCGGACGATGTTCAGCGACACCGAGTTCCGCGAAGCGCTCGTCACGACGCTGCTCCTGATCGTCATCATCATTCCCGTTCAGTTCGCGATCGCGCTGGCAATGGCGCTGGTGGTCAATGCCCGCCTCAAGGGCGCTGGATTCTGGCTCTACATCTACGCCATCCCGCTCGGCATCAGCGAGCTGGCCGCCGGAATCATTTGGTTCGCGATCTTCACCCAGCAGGGCTGGCTCAACAGTATCCTCGAAGGGCTCGGTATCCTCGACCGCCCCTTTATCTTCCTCAACTATCAGAATCGGGGCTGGCTGATTTTCACCGTCGTCATGGCCGAGGCGTGGCGCGCGACGTCGATCATCATGATCATCCTCGTCGCCGGTCTGCAGGGGATTCCGCGCGATTACCTCGAAGCGGCGGATGTCTTCGGCGCCACGTTCTTCCAGAAGGTGCGGCGGGTGATCTTGCCAATGCTGCGGCCGAGCGTTCAGGTCGCGCTGATCCTTCGCACCATCCTCGCATTCCAGGCGTTCGCGGTCGTCCTGGCGCTCACCGGGCGCGGGATGACCGTGCTCGCCTCCGAGGCGTACCGGTGGTATAGCGACTACCGAAATCCGCACGTCGCCGCCGCCTACGCCGGGTTCATCCTCCTGCTGTCCGTCTTGAGCACTCTCCTCTTCCTTTGGCTGCTGCCGACGCGCGAGGAGCAGTTCCGATGACCGCGAACGTGGCGGCTCCGAGCAGCGAGCGGCGACGGCGGGCGCGACGGCGCCTGCTCGGCCGAGTCCTGCTCTATCTGGGCGCGGCGCTTCTGGCTCTCTGGGTGCTCGCGCCGATCTACATCATCACCGTCACCGCGTTCAGCCCCAGGAGCGTGGTTTACGACTATCCCAAGCACTTGATCCCGCGCGAAGTGTCCGCCGAGACGATGGATTTCTTCGTCAACTCGACCGGGGTGCTCCCGTCACTCTGGCGTTCCGTCCAAGTGGCGCTGGTAACGCTCGCCCTCTCGACCCTGATCGGAGCCCCGGCCGGGTACGCGCTGGCGCGCTTCGCCTTCCGGGGGCGGGACACCTTCCGGTTGGCGATTCTCTCGACCCGCGCCTTCCCAATCGTCATCCTCTCCATTCCGCTGGCGGTGACGTTCATCGAGTGGGGGATTTATGACACGATCTGGAGCGTGGCGCTCATGCACACCGCGCTCGCCCTGCCGTTCACCGTCCTGATCACCAGCAGCATTTTCGTCAGCGTGCCGCGCGACTTGGAGGAGGCGGCCTTGACGCTCGGCTGTACGCCGATCAGCGCCTTTGTGCGGGTGGTGCTGCCGCTGGCGTTGCCCGGCCTCGCGGCGGCGTCCATCTTCACCTTCGTGCTGTCCTGGAACGAGGTCTTCGCGGCGGTGATCCTGACGCTGCGGGAGCGAACGTTGCCGGCCCTGATCCTGGCCGCGATCACTGAGTCGCCCGCGCCGTTCCGCTTCGCCGCGGCCTGGTTCATGGCGGCGCCGTCGCTCATCTTCATCTTCCTCATCCGACGCTACCTCCTCGGCATGTGGGGACGAGTCTCTCGGTGACGGAACAGCGAACGGTCGAACGGGCAGGCGGGAGGCGAGACGAGGGGCGGGAGCATCGAGGATGGCGGAAATCCGGTTGCAGGGCGTGACGAAGATCTTCGATCGCCGAGTGCGCGCGGTCGATAACGTTGACCTGACGATCGCTGATCAGGAGTTCGTGGTCTTGCTCGGCCCCTCCGGCTGCGGCAAGACGACCCTCTTGCGGATGGTCGCCGGTCTGGAGTACCCGGAGTCCGGTCGAATTGAGATCGGCGGCCGCGACGTGACCGACCTGCCGCCGCGCAAGCGCGACATCGCCATGGTCTTCCAGTCCTACGCGGTCTTCCCGCACCTCACGGTCTTTGACAACATCGCCTTCGGCTTGAAGATGAAGAAGACGCCGAAGGCGGAGATCAAGCGGCGGGTTGAGGAAGCGGCCGCGCTCGTGGAGCTGAGCCCTTTTCTGGAGCGCTACCCGGCGCAGCTTTCCGGCGGACAGCGGCAGCGGGTGGCGGTCGCGCGGGCGATCGTGATGCAGCCCGCCGTGTTGCTGATGGACGAGCCGCTCTCCAACTTGGATGCCTTGCTGCGCTTGAACTTCCGCGCCGAACTCAAGCGGCTGGTGCGGGAATTGAAGACGACGACGATTTACGTCACGCATGACCAGGTCGAGGCGCTCAGCTTGGGAGACCGGATCGCGGTGATGCGCGAGGGGCGGATTGTCCAAGTCGGGACACCGACGGAGGTCTATGACCGGCCCGCGACCGAGTTTGTCGGTGGCTTCATCGGCAACCCGCCGATGAACTTCCTGCGCGGGCACTTGGAACGGGAGGACGGACGCGCGTGGGTCGCGATCGGGGAGCAGCGAATCCCGGCGCCTGAATCGCTCGCAACGAAGGATGGGGAGGTCCTAGTCGGCATCCGGGCGGAGAACATCGAGGCACTGAGCGAGCCAGCGCCCGATTCAATACAGACGCGGGTGGATGTCGTCGAGCCGCTTGGATCGCATCTCCTCGTGACGGCCAGCCTTGGCGACCAGCGAGTCAAGGTGCTCGCGCGATCCGATGCTCCGATTCAGCCGGACGATCAGCTTTGGCTGCGCCCCGAGCCGGGCAAGCTGCGCTGGTTCGACCGGGAAACTGGCGAGGCGTTGGGCACTCGTGGCTGATGCTCGGCGTCGCCTTTTCGCGGCCTTTCCACCTGGTTGCGCGAGCACCTGCATGATCATCGTTCGCGGCGGAGCGAGAAGTAGCGATGAGCGAAGAACGAGCGCTCGACGCGGCGGCGATGGCTGAGGCGGCCAGTAACGTTCTGCGGCGGAACGATCTCGGAGGATGGACCAAGGCCGCGCCCAGCCTTTACCCGCATCAATGGAGCTGGGACAGCGCGTTTATCGCCATCGGCCTGGCCCATCTCGATACGCGCCGCGCCGCTCAGGAGCTGCGGAGTCTCTTCGCCGCCCAGTGGTCGACCGGGATGGTGCCGCAAATCGTCTACAACCCGGATGCGCCGCCGGGAAGCTACTTCCCCGACGCGGAGCGCTGGGATTGCCGGCGATTGTCAGCGGCCGCGCCTGCCGGACGGGACACGAGTGGAATCATCCAGCCTCCTGTCCACGCCCTCGCCGCTTGGCGCATCAGAGAGGTGGCAGAGCGGAAGGGGGAGCGCGATCGGGCGGAAGCCGATCTGTTCCTGAAAGAGATCTACCCGAAGCTCTTCGCCTGGCACCGGTACCTCGCGACCGCGCGTGACCCGGAGCGGTCCGGGCTGCTCACCATCGTTCACCCGTGGGAAAGCGGAACGGACAACTCGCCGCGTTGGGATCGGGCATTGGCAGCCGTCGAAGTCGGCGATTTGCCGCCGTACACTCGGAGTGACCTGCAGCACGTGACCGATCCCTCGCAGCGACCGACGACGGCCGAGTACGACCGCTACCTATGGCTCGTGGAGCTGCTGAGGCGAGAGCGATACGACGACACCGCTGTCTACGCCTCGCACCCATTCCTCGTGAAGGACGTGCTGATGAGCGGCATCTTCGTGGCCGCCAACGAGGCGCTCCTGAAGATCGCGGACGTCGTGGGCGTGCCGGAAGAAGACCGCATCGAAATCACGGCCTGGAAGGACCGCGGTCAGCGAGGAATTGCCGAGGCGTGGGATGTCCGGCTCGGCCTCTGTCTCGATTACGACCTTCGTCAGGACGCGCCAATCCCGGTGCGGACCATAGCAGGGTTCGCGCCGTTCGTCGCGGGCAACCTGACGCCAGATCGGCAAGCGGCGGTACTAGCGACCTTCGAATCCCCAGCGTTCGCGGGGCATCCGCGGCTGCGGTGGCCGCTCCCTCCGAGCACGAGCCCGGAAGACCCCGGCTTCCGCCCGCGCAGCTATTGGCGGGGACCAACGTGGCCGTTCCTCAACTGGCTGTTCTGGTGGGCGCTCTTGCGCGCGGGCGAGAAGGAGCGGGCGGCCCGGCTGCGAGCCGCCTCGCTCGATCAGATCGCGACAGTCGGTTTCGCTGAGTATGTCGAGCCGTTCACCGGCGAGCCGCTTGGCTCCCTCGATCAATCCTGGACCGCGGCGGTGACGCTCGACTGGCTCGCGGCGCCGCTCACGTGAGGGCGCGAACCACACGGACGCCGTTCAGCGCCATGTGATACAGGAAGACGCGGTGGAAGAAGTCTCCCGGATGCGCGAACGCGCCGACCTCGGCCGCGCTCTCCGGCGGGAGGTCGTACGTCTGGACCGCGTTCTCCGGAACGATGACCTCAAAGGGAGCGATGCCAAGCGCGTTCGCGCGCAGCCGGAGATGCATCGCGAGGGTGTAGACACAGAGATCGGTGCAATTACCGACGACGATCGCGTGCGTGAGATCCGAATTCGCTTCGAGCCATTTGTCGAAGTCGGTCCCATAGCCCGGATCGAGCGAGTTCTTCTCAAAGATCGTGAACGAGTCGGCAAACGGGAGCGAGGCGAGCTCAGGGATCGTCTTGCTCTCCTCGCTGCCGCGCACGCAGTGGACGGGCCATGCCTGGAATTCCGGCGTGTTCGGGTCGTGCGTGTCCTGGGTGAGGACGAAGCGCCGGATGCCGTGGGCGTGTGCGCGTGTAAATAGATCGCGAACCGGCCCGGCCAGCGCACCGACTCGCTCCGAAGCTAGCGGCCCGCTAGAGCAGAACCCGACGATCATGTCGGTCGAAAAGACAGCGGCATGCTCCGGCCGCGGAATCGCCTCGGCAAACGAAACCGGCTCGAGCGCCGCGAACCATTCCTCGACGAAGGCGGGAATTGCGACGGTCGCTGTACCAGTGCCAGCGATCGGGGGTGCGACCATGAATCACCTCCTGCAGTGCCAAGCATGTGAGTCGAATCCACTCCATGCCCGGCGCACGATTCCGTGCCCATGATGATGGTAACAATCAAGGCACCGGTCCACACAAAGCGGTGAACCTTTCGTGCCGCATGGATCTGGCCAATTGGCCGCTGTCATGCGAGAGTACGACCAAAGCGAAGGACACGTGATGACAAGGGAGGGAGCGATGGGGGAGCAACAGGCGACGCGCGTGCTTCTCGCTGGCGAGTCGTGGGTGATGCATACCATCCATCAAAAGGGTTTCGACCATTTCACCACGACTGCCTACGGCGAAGGGCATCAGTGGCTCTCGGCGGCGCTGTCCTCGGCGGGATTCGAGGTCGAGCACCTACCGAACCACCTGGCGAATGAGCGATTCCCCCTCACCGCCGAGGAGCTTCGGCAATACGGCGCCGTCCTGCTGAGCGACATCGGCGCGAATACCCTGCTGCTGCACCCGGATACGTTCAACAAGTCCGTGTCGTTGCCGAATCGGCTGAGCGCGATCCGCGAATATGTCGAGACCGGCGGCGGGTTGGTTATGATCGGCGGCTACCTGACCTTCCAAGGAATCGACGGGAAGGCTCGCTACGCGGGGACGCCGGTGGAAGAGGCGCTTCCTGTGCGCATGCTCACGCACGACGATCGCGTCGAGACGCCGGAGGGCAGCGCCGCGCACGTGACGGCGCCAGACCACCCGATCGTCGCTGGCCTACCTGCCGATTGGCCGCCGCTGCTTGGCTATAACCGCCTGATCGTGAAGAACGATGCGACCGTGGTCGCGACCGTCGGGCGCGATCCGCTCGTTGTCGCTTGGGAGTACGGAGAGGGACGAGCTGTCGCGTTCGCCTCGGACTGCGGCCCGCACTGGGCGCCGCCTCAGTTCGTCGAGTGGGATGGCTATGCCCGGCTCTGGCGGCAGCTCGTCGGCTGGGTCACCCGCCAGCAGATTTACTAAGCCCCAAGCCCGCCCGGTTGGTCACGCCGAGCGGGGTTGGGGCCAAAGAATCAGGCGTAGGTCGGGCAGCGCCCAGTCCCGGCCGATGCCGCGGACCATGTCGAGGCGGTCCCACCGGTTGCGATGGACCCGGTCGGGCGACCGGGGGCCGGCCTGGTGCCGCGTGTCTTGGCTAGGTTCGCCGCCGTCGCGACCCTGTTCCTGGCCGCCCCGCTGAACCGGAGACGGCCGGCGCCGGCGCGGCGAGGGCCGGGTGGCGGCGGTAATGGCGATAACAGCGATCAACAGCCAGAATGCCAGCTCGATGTGGTTGGCCATGGTTCCTTCCCTCATCTCGTATGTGGTGGCTCCGCCCTGCAAAGCGGCGCCACCCGAGACCCCATCCTATGAGACAGGTGGCCGTTATCCGCATAGGCCATAGCTCACAAACGAATCATTGCGGCTGGCAGTTTCATGTCAGTGGGATGCGGGGTGCGGCACAGATGCCGGGCGCAGCGCTGCCTCCGGCCCTTGGGGGTGATCCAGAAGACCTAGGACGATATTGTGAGCCGGCGATCAGTTGTTACTCGGTGAGCCGAAGGCCAGGGCTGGCAACCGCCGCGCGATGGCGCCGACCAAACGCTCCGCCTGCTCCGTGGCATCGAAGGCGGACGGGACAGCGATTTGCAACTCAGCGGATACCAGCGCCTCAGCGACCTGCGCCGGCAATGAGTCGATGGTTGCGACTTTGACGGCGCTGCCGAAGTCACGCCGCGGCGCATCGCCGACAACGATGACCGGGCAGCCGGCCGCGACCGGGAGCAGCGCCCGCGCGGCGGCCAGGGGATCGGTGCCGATGCCAACGACGATCGCTAACCGAGCGGCGCCGTACCGCGCCGGAAGCTCAGCCTCAGGCACGAACGGCCAATCCGGCAGCGGTGCGATGCCTGACGCAATCGTGGTGACAGTCACACCGGCCTCGCTGAGCGCGGAGCGGGCTGCTTGGGCAACATCCATGTCGTCATAGCCGACTAGGAGCACATCCGTCCGCTGCTCGGGGGAGTGGGGCTGAGGCATCACCGCCGGTCCGAATGGAACGGACTGTGTGGAGCCTTCAGGAAGCGCCGAGATGACGAGGTCGGCATCGGGCAGGAGCGGCTGGCCACCTCCAGCAGCGTGGGCGACGCGGACGAAGTGCCGGCCAGAGCGACCGGTCAGGAGCTCAATGATGGCCGGGGGCGTGCCCTCGTGAAGAATCACCGCGTCGATGGTGGCAAGTTCCCGGCTGAGCCAAAGCGCTCCTTCGATGCCAGGCGGCATTTCGTAGGTACGGTACCGGAGGCGCGGATAACGAGCCGAGAAAGCGCGGAGTGGAGCAGCGCCGCGCTCGCGGAGCAGCGCGACAGTCGGCGCGTTGCGGCGCTCCTCGAGAAAGGTCACCTCGTGTCCACGCTCGGTCAGGGCCTGCATGACGGCCCGGGCCGTTGTCGCCAACGGATTCCCGTAATCGGAGACCAGCGACGCTCCGAAGATGGCGAGCCGCAGCGGCCGGAGCAGCCGCCCGTTGGGTGACACCGGCGGTGTTGCGTTCGTGCCGGTCATCGGGATCTCACGCTAATAGCCAAGTGCCACTCCGTCCGCGCGCGGATCCGCGCCACCGCGCAACAGGCCGCTATCGGGATCGCGCAGGATCATCTGGGCGTGGCCGAAGTTCACGTCCCATGGCGACGTGCGGAGCACCAAGTGTCCGCGCCGCGCCAAATCAGAGAACGTCTGATCCGGGAAGCGACCCTCGAGGCCGACGAGTCGCGGATCGGAGCCCGGACCGCCGCCTGCGACCCAGCGCGGCGCTTCGATCGCTGCCTGGGGGTCGAGGCCAAAGTCGACGAGGTTGGTGATGAGCTGGAGCTGCACTTGCGCCTGCGCGTCACCGCCCTGCGTTCCGATCGGTCCGAGGAGCCGTCCGTCCTTCAGGAGCATGCTCGGCATCAGCGTGTGGAGTGTCCGCTTGCCGCCCTCGAGGCGGTTCGGGTGATCGTCCTCGAGAGAGAAGTAGGCGCCGCGACACTGCAAGATGATGCCTGTCCCCTCGGCCACGACGCCGGAGCCGAACGCGAGGTAGACGCTCTGGATCATCGAGGCGGCGTTGCCGTCACGATCCACCGCGCAGAGATAGACCGTGTCTCCGGCCAAGGCCGGCTGCCCCCGCCAAGCCGTGGTCGGGTCATAGTCGCTCCAAAGCTCGCGGGCGAACTCTTTCGAGGTTAGGCGCGCGACATCAATGGGACGGAACGCCGGGTCGGTCAGCTCGGCGTCCCGGATCGCGAAGGCGCGCTTCTTCGCCTCGATCAAGGGGTGCAGGTGATCCGCGGTGCCCCAGTGCCCGAGCGTCACCTGCTCCGCGAGATTCAGTTCGATGAGCACGGTGATGCCTTGAGAATTGGGTGGCATCGTGGCGACCGTCAGGCCCCGATAGTCCGTCTTGGCCGGCTCGACCCATTCCGCTTCGTGGCGGGCGAGATCGTCAGCGGCGAGCGTTCCGCCGAGCTGGCGCGAGGTGGCGAGGATCCGCTCGGCGATGGCGCCGGAGTAGAAGGCATCTCGCCCCTCGCGGGCGATTCGCTCGAGGGACGCGGCCAACTCCGGCAGGCGCAGTCGATCTCCCGGTCGCGGAGCGGCGCCTCCTGGAAGGTAGATGCGCCGAAACTCGTCGTTGAAGCCACCGACGCTCTCAGCCCAGGCGAGGCTGTCGGCCAGGTTCGGCGTCACCGGGAAACCCTCACGGGCGTGGGCGATCGCGCGTTGCAGCAAGCGGTCGAGACCAAGTCGGCCGAAGCGCTCGCTTGCCTTCGCCCAGGCATCAATCGTGCCTGGTACTGTGACGGCGTGGATGCCGCGCTGGGGCATCCGGCCGAACTGGGCGCGGAGGGCGGCGCGGTCGGCGGCCATCGGAGCGCGGCCGGAGCCGTTGAGCCCGGTGAGGGCGCCGGTCTTTGCGTCGTAGACGAGGAGGAAGCAGTCTCCGCCGATCGACGTCTGATCGGGATAGACGACCGTCAGCACCGCATTGGCAGCAATGACGGCATCGACCGCTGTGCCGCCAGCTTGCAGCGCTTCCAGTCCCGCCGCCGTGGCGAGCGCGTGCGGCGTAGCCACCATTCCATTGAATGCCAGCGCGGTCGGCCGTCCGGTGCGGAACACCTGCTCTCCTCCGTTCTTCGCGATCGTTGCCTAAGTTACAGCCGCTCGTTCGCCTTACTTCGGTCGTGATGATACCAGGGCATCGTCAGAATGAATGCGGTAGCATCAGCCATGGAGCGGCCGGCCGGGTCGCTGCCCATGAAAGATGCCAAGTCGAGGAGGTCTGCCAATGCCGGCTCGCCGCTTACTCCTCGCGCTCACCCTGTTAGTCGGGCTGGGCGCGACGGCTTTCATTCCCACCGCCGCTGCACTGGCACAAGATGCGACGCCCGAGGCCACGCCGGTAGGTACGCCAGCGGCAACGCCAGAAGCTTCTCCGGTCGGCTCTCCCGCCGCGACCCCGGAGGCTACGCCCATCGCATCGCCGGTCGCATCGCCTGTGGCGTCGCCTGAGGCATCGCCCGAGGGGACGCCGACTGCCGAAGCCGGAGTGCGGCTGGATCTGGCGGCGATGGCGCTCGCGAGCGATGATCTGCCGCCGGAAGTCTCGCTCATCTACGAGTTCTACATGACGGGCGAGGAAGTCGCGGTCGGACTGGCGGGCGCACTGGGTGATTCTGACTCTATCCTCGCGTCCGATCTGCTCTGGTTCTATCAGAGTCAGTATGAATCCCCGGACGGGACGATCCGCATTCGCACCTACGTCGAGGAGTACACCTCGCCGGAGGCCGCGGTGGCGGGCTTCGGGATTCTGGAAGACGAGACGCGGCTGACCACGTCCGACGCCGCCTTCATCGACCGGCCGGCGCCGGACGACCTCGGCGAAGCGCCGCGCGAGATTACGGCCGGGATCTATCCTGACTCGGAGGGCTCTGGTCAGCTTCAGGTGATCGACGTGACCTTCCGCGTCGGCAATCTCGTCGGCGGCGTGTCGATCGAGACGCCCGAGGGCGTGCGTCCAGACGAGGGCGTCTTACTGGATCTGGCGCGCCGTCTCGAGGAGCGGATGCGCGCCGTGCTCGACGGACAATCGTTGCCGGGGATCGATCCCGTGCTCCCGACACTGATGGTGCCGGCATCACAAGACGCGATCCAGATTCAAGAGGGATACGTCTCGGTCGGTGAGGTCTTTGGGCCGGAGGCCGAGCAGGCGATTGGCTTCGACCACCAGAGTGGGTATATGCGCAGCGACTCCTACGGCTTCGACGCCAGCACGGGCGCGCCGGTGCCAATCGTCTCCGTCGCGCTGTCGAAGTTCGGCTCGGAAATCGCCCCGCTGTCGCTGCTGACGAACGCTGACCTCGTCACGCCATTCGAGAACGTGTCGCGCGTTCGGATGGAGCGCATCCCCGGGACGTCGGCGTCGCTCGGAATGAGCTACTCGAATCCCTTCATCGCAACGGGCACGACCTCAGTGGACAGCTTCCGCATCATGATGATCGTTGAGGAAACGATCGTCACGATCGACGTCCAGGGAGCGGCGTCGGCCGAGGCCGCGCGAAACACGGCGCGCGAAGTGGCCTCCGCATATGCGTCATGTCTGAGCGCGGGCGGCCCTTGCGAGCTGGAGCCGCTGCCCATCTTGGAGTTGACGTCCGAGGGCGGGACTCCGGCCGCGCAGGACTAAGAGCCAGGTAGATATGCAGACAGGCGGGCCAGTCAGCGGGAGCTGACTGGCCCGATTCGTGATGTTTGCAAGTGCTTCGTTGTTACCGGCGACGCCGCTGCGCCCGCCGTCGCACGGGAGCCGAAGGCTCCGCGTACTCCTCAGTTTCGACGGCTCCGCGTGGCGCTTCGGGCTGGACGCGCTCAGCCTCGGCGCCGGCCCGCACGCCGGACAGGAGAACGTCGTTGTAGACGACGGCGGCGACGACCGCGCCGACGATCGGCCCAACGATCCAAACCCAGAAATCGGAGAAGTCGCCCTGAATGACGGCCGGTCCGAACCAGCGGGCTGGATTCATCGCCGCGCCGCTGACGGCTCCACCCGCCAGGATATCCATCGTGATCGTCAGGCCAATGGCGAGGCCGGCTATGCCTCTCCCCATCGAGCGGGTGTCGATGGCGACGCCGAACACAACGAACATCAGGAAGAAGGTCAGGATGATCTCCATGACGAGCGCGTTGCCGGCGCTAAGCGCATGGTCGGTTGTCAAAGCTCGTCCAACGGCCGGTACGCCAAGATTGACGGCGTCTCGGTTGCGATCGACATCGAGGTAGGTCAGCGTCAGCGCCGCCGCGCCGGCCAACGCGCCGAGCATCTGCGCGATGATGTACATGATGGCGCGGCTGCTATCGATACGCCGGGCCGCCCACAGGCCGATCGTCAGCGCGGGATTGAAGACGCCACCGGAGATGTGGCCGAGCGCCGCGACCATCAACCCGATCGCCAGGCCGTGAGCGAGCGCGATCGCGACGATGTCCTGTCCTTGGGTGAGGATGATCGAGCCGACGCCCGCGAAGACAAGCGTGAACGGGCCGAGGAACTCCACAATCGCTAACTTCAGCCAATCGCGGTTCTCCAAAGCCTTTTCTCCCTCCTCCTAATTCCCCAATATGGCCGCGGCCTCGGCCCGAGATCCTGCCTAGGTGGCGAAGACGCGAGCCGAGGAGCGTCCGGAGTGTAGGAGCAAGGCCAGAGCGAGCGCAATAGCTGGCGGCGCGATGCGGCCGCGCGATCAGCCGGCGCGGAATGTCAGCGAGTTCAGCCGGAAGTCGTCGACGTAGATGAAGACGGCGTAGGTGCCGGGCGCCAGGCCTCCAGGCGACCAGGGCAGCGCGACCCAGCGGCGCGAGGAGCTACTCTCGATCCGTTGCTCCGAGCGCGCGATCTCCGCGCCGTCGGCCGTCGTCCAAATCGCGATCACGGTCTGGCCTGCCTGCAGGTGGGAGATCTCGGCCGCCGCGTAGATCGTTCCGGCCGACAACGGAACGGACCGAATCTCGTTCTGCGGGGAGCCGTCGGAGTTGACGGAGCTCGCCAAGACGAGATTGGCCAGCGCGGGCGCTGTCGTCAGTGTCGGAGCCGGCGTGGGAGTTGGGAGGCGGATACGCTCCGCGATCGCCGTCGCTTGGGTGTCGCCCAGGATCGCGCCGCGCGTCGCCTCTCGCGTGCTGGCCATGCGCTGATCCTCGGCGCGGTCAGAGACGCAGCCGGCCGCGAACCCGACGACGATCAACGCGATCAGCGCGGGGTAGGCGCGGCTGGCGCTACGGCGCGGTACGCGGCGGGCGGTAGGGGCCGAAGGCATCCTGGTACTCCTCGGCCACTTCCAGCGCCGTCTTGTGGACGTAGATGCGCGTGGTCTGCGGAGAGGCATGGCCCAGAATCGTCTGGACCGTGGACTCGCGGACTCGGCGGCGGACCATCTCGGTCGCCAGGCCATGACGGAACGAATGGGGCGTAACCTCACTCTCGATTCCTAGCGCCTCACAGAGCTGGGCGACGATGTGCTCCACGGTGCGCGGGCTGATCGCGCGACCGGCGTCACCGAGTTTATCGCGCCCGCTGAAAGCCGGGAGCGCGCCCGCGCCTCGGATCGCGTCGCCGCGCGCCGTCCAGTAGGCCGTGAGCGCCTCGGCCGTCTCGGCGTCGAAGTGAACCGTTCGGCTCTTTCCCCCCTTCGCCCGGTAGATGTTCGCCGTGCCATTCGTCAGGTCAATGTCGCGCCGGCGTAGGGCACAAAGCTCAGAAACGCGCACGCCGGTGCGGAAGAGGAACAAGATCATCGCCCGCACTTTCAGACGCCGTAGCTCCGCCTGCGGTTTCGCTTCTCGCGGCATTGACCGGACGTGATCAACGATGCGCTGGAGATCGCTGAGCTTGACGTCCGGCGGCGGGGGCGTGAAGCGCGGCATCATCGCGGCGATCCGGACGCGGAGCCGGTCGGTCGCTAGCGTCGGATGGAGGTCGTAGGCGGCGAGATACGCGCAGAACTTCCGAACCGCGGCGAGATTGTTCTGCGCGGTCCGCATCCGGGAAACCTCTTCCGGCGTCCGCACGTCGGGCGGGACGATTACCGCCGCGAACGAGGTGACGTGATCGGGCTGCAGCGACGCGACTGGCGCGACCTCCGGGTCGATCCCCTCATGCTGGGCCAAATGTCGTAGGAACTTCGCGATTCCGTGGCGGTAGGTCTTCTTGGATCGAGGGGCGAGCCGCAAGTCGCCGAAAAACATCTCGACGGCGGTCGCGATCGTAACCGGACCTGTCTGCTCCAGTGCCGATTGATTCGTCTCCGTCCCGCGCTCGATGCCGTCCAAGATCGCAGCGGATCGCACCCGCTTCCTCCTCCTTCGCGGGGCGTGCCAAATGCGTGAGCGATGGGCGGGGACCGCTCACAAGGTGTACGTACACTCTAGATTGCGGAGGATGACTACGTCAAGAGCGTACTGTCATGGTGGGATGTCGTCAGAGGCTCTCGTAGTGGGTCCGAAACAAATACGTCAAACTGCGGATGTAGCAACGCGGACGAGCCCCTAAGCTGACTCACCAGAGCGGTCGGCGTCGGACCCCGTCGGTGCGGACGACGCGGCCGCGTAGCGGCGGACCAGAGGGACCATTTCGTGGTGAAACTCCCCGTTTGAGACGATCCGCGTGACGCCCGCCGCTTTGGCTGCTCGCCGACCGTCCACGTCGGTGTGGGAACCGAAGGCAAGCAGGGGTGTCTCATTCCCCTCGGCGCGCAGCTCCCGAATCAGCTCCCATTCGACACCGGCGCTCATGTCGATGATGCCAAGCGCAACCGGCCCTTCGCCGCGAAGGCGTTCGACGAAGGTGCCCGTCGTTGGGACGAAGGCAACCGCGTAACCGAGGTCCCGCAGGGTGTTGCCGATCCGTACGCCGAAGAAGAGATCGCGATTGAGCACGACGATCAATCCCCGCGAAGCGGTCGTGGATTCGGAATCGTGCGCGGCAGCGATCGTCATGGAGGACTCCTCGAAATGAACGACGAAGACCATTCAGTGGCGCGGAACCGCACACGTGGCCGCGCCATGGGTACGCGGCAATTGTGAACCGTCGAGGATCGTAGGTGCCAGGGGTTGACAGGAGGGACATCGAGGCATAGAGTAACGTCGTTCGGAAATGGTAACGGTGTTCGGTTTCGGTTGCGGTTCGATGTTGACGGATAGGCGGGAGCGGAAAGGTAAGGAGACTGTTATGGATCGCTTCTCGACGGCGGGCCTAGCGCGCGTCAGCGCCCGGCGACCCTGGATCGTTGTCGCGTTCTGGGTCGTCATCCTGTTTCTGGCGATCGGTTCGGCCGTCACCGGGCTGGGCGACGCCCTGACGACGGAAGTCAATTTCATCAACCGCCCCGAATCCGTGCGGGGAGAGGAGCTTCTCGAGGATCGGCTCGGCTATGAAGATCCGGTGGCCGAGACGCTGATCGTAACGTCCGACACGCTGACCGTGGACGACCCTGAGTTCCAGGCTGTCGTCCAGCAAACAATTGATGAGCTGCGCAAGCTCGAAGGGTTGATCGACACATCTCCGGCCGCGCTCGTCAACTACTACGAAGCGAAGGACGCTTCGCCGGAGGCGGCGGCGCAAGCCGAGCAGCTCGTGTCCGCCGACCGCAAGTCGCTTCTGATCCCGGTCGCCTTCACGGTCGAGCTCGACGATGCGACGGAGCGGTTCGACGAATTCCACTCCGCCATCACGGCGCACAACGGCAACGGCGTGCGGGTTCTCTCAGTCGGCGACATCAGCGTCAACGAGGAATTCAACGCGATCGCCGAGGAGGACCTGCAGAAGGCCGAGGTGCTGGGTATCCCAGCGGCGATGATCATTCTCGTCGTCGTCTTTGGCGCGCTCGTCGCCGCCGGCGTGCCGATCATCCTCGCCCTGATGGCGATCGGCGTTGCGCTCGGCCTGGCCGCTGTCATCGGCCAATTCTGGGAGCTGTCGTTCTTCATCACGAACATGATCACGATGATCGGGCTGGCGGTCGGAATCGACTATGCCCTGTTCATCATCGAGCGCTATCGGGAAGAGCGGCGTCGTGGCAGACCGCAGCTCGAGGCCATCGAGGTGGCCGGTGGGACGGCAAGCAAGGCGGTTCTCTTCTCTGGTATGACGGTCGTCTTCGCGCTGCTCGGGATGTTCCTCATCCCCACGACGATCTTCCGCTCGCTTGGCTTGGGCGCGATTCTCGTCGTGGTCGTGGCTGTCGCCGCGATGCTGACGCTCATCCCGGCGCTGCTGGCGCTGCTTGGCGACCGGATCGATTGGCCGCGCCGCCACCGGTATGACGCCGCGACCGTGGCGAGCCAGGCTGCGCGCGACCGCGAGACGATTCACGCGGGGTTCTGGGGTCGCATCACCCGCGTGGTCATGGGGCGACCGGTGATTGCGCTCGTGCTCGCCGTTGCGCTGCTCGGTTCGGCAGCCATCCCGTATCTTGACCTCTCGACCGGTTTCGCTGGCGTCGAATCACTGCCGGAGAGCGAGGCCAAGGAGGGCTTCCTCATCCTGCAAGAAAAGTTCGCCGCTGGCCGCTTGGCTCCGCTGGAGATCGTCGTTGATGGATCCCGGGATCAGGTTCAGCCGGGCGTCGATCGGCTCCTGAGCGCGCTGACGCCGGAAGAGGGCTTCGCTCAGGTCGAGCCCCCGCAGTGGAACGAGCCGGGTGACTTGGCGCGGATCAGCGTGACCCTGACGATGTCGCCGAACGATCCGGCCGCGTACGACAAGGTGGTGGACCTGCGGGAGCGCATCATCCCGACCGCCTTCGAGGGCGTGCCGGCGGAAGTCCTAGTCACTGGAGACACCGCGTTCAACAAGGACTTCTTCACCCTGGTCGACATCTGGACGCCACGGGTCTTCGCCTTCGTGCTCGGCCTCAGCTTCATCTTGCTGATGCTGGCCTTCCGCTCGCTGGTCGTGCCGATCAAGGCGATCCTGCTCAACCTGCTGTCGGTCGGCGCGGCCTATGGCTTGATGGTGCTTGTCTTCCAGAAGGGGTATGGGGCTGATCTGCTCGGCTTCCAGGAGACGCCGACAGTCGAGGCGTGGATTCCGATCTTCCTCTTCTGCGTGCTATTCGGCCTCAGCATGGACTATCACGTCTTCCTGCTGAGCCGGATTCGGGAGCACTATGACCAGACGCACCGGAACCGCGAGGCGGTCGCGGCCGGGCTGCAATCGACGGCGCGGATCATCACCGGCGCGGCGCTGATCATGGTCGCGGTCTTCGTTGGCTTTGCCTCCGGACGGCTGGTGATGCTGCAGCAGGTCGGCTTCGGCCTCGCCGTGGCGGTCTTCCTCGATGCGACGATCGTCCGGTCGGTTCTGGTGCCGGCGGGCATGGCGCTGCTGGGCAACCTCAACTGGTACCTGCCGCGCTGGCTCCATTGGCTGCCCGATCTGCGCGTCGAGGGTGTGCCGATGCCTCAGACCTCCGCCGAGCCGGCGGGAGACTGAGCGCGACATTGGCGCCGTGGTACGCGGAGTGACCGCGGCGCCTGATCAATCGGTCGTGTGGCTGCGGCCGGATGGGGCCAGCCGGGAGCAGCACGTGAACACGGGGCGATGGCAACCGGGATAACCCGGCTCTGCCATCGCCCTTCTGTCTCGCGGACTCGTCAGGGGCGGTCACTCCCACTGAACGATGAGCCGGTCGAGTGGCAATCGCGGCCGGCGCACCGGATCCTTCGCGGCGTAGCCGATCGCGATCAGCGCATGGGGAATGAGCGCCTCGTCGAGCCCGAGCGTGGCGCGAACGATGTCAGGGCAGAAGAGGGGGGCGCACATCCAGCCGGCATCCAGCCCTTCCGCGTAGATGGTCAGCAGCAGGTTCTGGACGGCGGCGCCGAGGCTCTGGATCGCCATCGTCGTCTCGGCCGCTTGGCGGTCGGCGTCCGGGTAGACATCGAGATCGGCCAGGTACAGACACGCGATGACAAGCACGGGCGCGGTCGTCAGCCGCTCCTTACTCTTCGCCAGCCGGATCTGCACGATCTCTTCCGGCTGCCCGTCTAAGCGCAGCTGCTCCTCCCACGACTCGGCCATCGCCTCGGCCAGCGCGGTCCGGCGCTCCTTTGCCTCAACGATGGCGAAGCGCCAAGGCTGACGACCGTGCGGGGAGGGCGCCCAGCCGGCGGCGGCGATTGCCCGTTCGACCGCCTCGCGCGGCACCGGTCGGTCCTGAAACGCGCGGACGGAGCGCCGGCCCTGGATCACCGCGGCGAGCGCGGCCGGATCGCCAGGGCGCGATAGCGTCGGCCTCTCTGCTTCGCGACCGCTCGCGCGCCACGAAGTGGCGGTCAGGTTGCCGATCGCGATGATGGGCGACCGCTCGATTGCCATTCGGCGGTATTGGGGGTACTTGGTGCGCAGGGCGGCAATGGCCTCATCGAACCCCGGCTCCCCTGGAGCGACCAGCCAGGCAGTTCCCCGGACCTGGACGAAGGCGAGCCGGCTCCAGTCCTCCGCGTAGTCATCAACGACGAGCGCGACTCGTGGATTGGCGCGGATGTTTCTCACCCGCGCCAGACGCTCCGGTGGCACCGATTTCCGCTTCTCATCGAGGGCCGAGACGATGACCGGCTCGCCGTCGAGCTCGATGATCGCGTAGCAAACCGGAACGACGGCCGGCCGCCCCGCCGCGTCGGCAGTTGCCAAGTGCCCGAGTTGCCGCTCTCTGAGAAAGGCGATCTCTTCCGGCGTGGGTGGCCGGGATGAGGCAGCCGGCGCGGGCGCCGGGGCCGACGTATTCATGCTCTGCATACCGTCCTGTATCTCATGGACCCTCGCCAGCCCCGCGCCGTCAGTCTTTGTGTGGCCGGTTCGCGACGGACCACGGACGTTCGCTCAACCAAACAGCGGACCGAATTCAGGGATCAGCCCCGCACCGTCGGAATGATGTACTCGTCCGGCCGGGGGGTCCAGGCGGGGAAGTTCGCTGCCACGCCGTAGAGTCCGGTCAGGCTGTAGAGGTAAATGGCCGCCGGCTCGTCCCGCAGAACAGCACCGAGTTGGCGCGCGACTTCGGCGCGTTTCGATGGATCGACCTCCGTCGCGAAGGCGTCAATCAGCGGCTGTGCGTTCGGGTTGTCGTGCCGGGACAGGAACCCCTGGTTGGAGAAGATGAGACTCAACAGGGTGTAGGGATCGAAGAGGGGGCGCCAGGTCACCATTCGCAAGGGAGCGGACTCGGGATCGGTCCAGGTCGCGTTGAAGTTCGCCAGCTCCTGCCGCTGCACGGTGACCTTCACGCCAACCTCGCCGAGTTGCCCGGCGACGGCCTCGGAAATGTCCTGATGCTCGCTTGCCGCGATGTCGAGCGCCGTCTCGAAGCCGTCGCCGTAGCCGGCCTCGGCCAGGAGAGCCTTCGCTCGCTCCGGATCGTAGGGGTACGGTTCTAGCGACGGATCGAAACCGAGCCCGCCGGGCGCGAAGATGTTCGGGAGACGCTGCCCATTCCCGCCGAGGAGCGCGTCGATGATCGCCTCGACGTCGACGGCGTAATTGAGCGCTTGGCGGACCCGCACGTCGGAGAACGGGGCCACATCCGTGGGAATGCGGATCCACGCCGAGCCGGAAATCGGCGCCGCAACCACTGTCGCGCCAGCGTCTTCGACCGTGCCGACCTGATCGACCGGGACATCGCGTATGAGCTGGCTCGTGCCGGACAGGAGATCGGCCACTCGCGTGCTTCCTTCTGGCACGAAGCGGACGATCACTCGCTCGGCGATCGGCTGGCCCTTCGGGCTGCCTGCCAATGGCGCCGGGTTGACCTCGAGGACGATGCGCTCACCTGGTTTCCACTCAACGAAGCGGTACGGACCGGTGCCGACCGGCTTGGCGAGTGCCTCATTGGAGGTGGCGTATCCTGGCGGCAAGATCGCGAGCCACGCCGCCATTTGAGCAGGCAGCCAAGGCGCTGGCTGCGACAGCTTCAGCCGGACCGTCAGCGAGTCGACTTCCTCAATGTCAGAGATGACCGCGAACTGACCTGCGACCTGTGAGGCGGGATGGTCGCGGACGTGCGCGACCGAGAACGCTACCGCCGCCGCATCGACAGGATCGCCGTTGTGGAACGTCAACCCCGACCGCAGCTTGATCTCGTACGTCTGCGGGTCGAGCCACGTTAGCGACTCGGCGAGGAGCGGCTCCATCTCGCCGTCTGGGCCGAATTGCACCAGCGAGTCGTAGACGGAATGGATGACCGACCATCCGTCGCGATCGTAGGTGGTCGCCGGGTCGAGGTTTGCGGGCTCTGCCGTGAGATCGATCGTCACCTCCGGTATCAGATCACTCTGCGCGGCCCAAACCGACCTGCGCAATGTCGCCAACGCCAAGCCGCCGATCAGCCCGCCGCGAAGCGCGGTCCTTCGGCTGACATTCCGCCTCATCAGCGTGGAAAAGTGCTCCATCCTTGCTCTCCGTTCTTCTGCCCTTCCATGGGCGACCTTTCTAACCAGCCCGCTGGCGCGCCAGCCGGCCGGTGCGTCCTGCCGGGTTCAATGCGGTTTGGAGCCAGTCTCCGAAGAGGTTGAAGCCAAGGATCGTCAAAGCGATGGCGCCGCCGGGCAGCGTCGAAACCCACCAGGCGGTCGTCAGCGTTTCGCGCCCCGCGGCGACCATCCCGCCCCAGGTGATCGTTTCTGAGGGAACACCGAGTCCCAAGTAGCTGAGCGCCGCTTCGTAGAGAATCATCGCCGCGACCTGCTGGCTGGCGACGACGATGATCGGACCGGTGACGTTCGGCAGGAGATGGCGAACCAGCAGCCGGCCCGGTCCGACGCCAACCGCGCGCGCCGCCTCGATGAAGGGCGCACGGCGCAGGGCGCGCGCTTGCAAGCGGACGATGCGGGCATGACCGACCCAACCGGTGATCGCCAGCACGGCGACGACATTTGTCACGCTCGGACCGAGCACGGCGACAACACCAATCGCCACGACGACGAACGGCAGCGACTGCTGGACATCGGCGGCGAAGGCAACGATGCGGTCGGCCGCGCCGCCCATCCCGCCAGCGAGCAGCCCGAGCGCCACGCCAATCGCGCTCGCCGCGGCCGTCGCGAGGAAGCCGATGCCGAGCGAGACGCGTCCGGCGGCGACGATCCGGGCCAGCAGGTCGCGCCCGAGTTGATCGGTGCCGAGCGGGTGTTCCCAGGTTCCGCCAGCAAAGACCGGAGGCGAGAGCCGGTCGCGGAGCTGTTGTTGATCAGGATCGGCGCTGATGACCCACGGGCCGGCAATCGAGCCGACGATTAGCAGGGCGATGAGCGCGATGCCCACCGCGCCGCCAGCGGTCAAATGCGACCGGAGACTGGTCCGGCGCGGAGAACGCTGCCGGGGAGCCGGTTGAGGCAGGACGAGGGGCGGATTTGCTGTTCGCCCGATGGCGCGGCCGATCACGCGGCACCCCCGTCCAAGCCCATGATCGAGGCAGTGCGCAGGCGCGGATCGAGCCACCGCGCGAGGAGATCGACCGCCATCGAGATCAGGATGATGCCGGTAGCGACGATGACGACACCCGCCTGAATGACCGGGATGTCGCGGCTCGAGACGGCCTGCAGCGCAAGGAGCCCGATCCCGGGATAGGCGAAGACACCTTCGACGACGACCGCGCCGCCGGCCAGGAATCCAGCTTGCAAGCCGACGAACGCGAGCAGCGGCAAGACGGCATGAGGCAGCGCGTGGCGGCGGACTACCGTCCGCGGCGAGAGTCCCTTCGCGCGCGCCGTGCGGATGAAGTCGGCCGAGAGGGCCTCAATCAGAGCGCTACGTAAGAGCCGGGTGATCGTCGCCGTTGGGTAGGCGGCGAGCGTCGCGGCCGGCAGGATCAACGCCTTCGCGCCCTCTCCTCCCGAGGCCGGTAGCCAATGGAGCCGTACCGCGAAGAGGAGAATCAACAGCGTGCCGAGCCAGAAGCCAGGGACGGCCTGGCCAAGGAGCGCGATGCCGGTAGCGACCGCGTCCGCCACGCCGCCCGGCCGTGTGCCGGCGACGATGCCGAGCGGCACCCCGATCAGCAGCGCGAGGACGATCGACGAGCCGGCGAGAGCGAGCGTGTGAGGCAGTCGCTCTAAGACGACGGTCATCGCGGGACGCTGCGCGCGCCACGACTCGCCGAAATCACCCTGAATCGCGTTCAACAGGAAGGTGCCGTATTGGACCGCCAGCGGCCGATCGAGCCCGTAGTGCTCGCGCATGCGCGCGGTTTGCTCTGGCGTTGCGCCCGGTGGGACCAACGCGTCGAGCGGGTCGCCCGAGAGATGGACCAGACCGAAGACCAAGCTGGTGACGACGAGCAGGACCGCCAGGGCGGTCAGGAGTCGCGTGAGAAAGAGCGAGAGCACGATGTCCGGGACCTCCGCGTCTGCTGCATCGCGTCGTTCCAAGCAGCAGCCACGGGGTCGCGGCGCTCGGCGCACGAGGGTAGCCGTGCCCGGGCGAACGTCATTCCGAGCAGGCCGCCGAGCATGCCGGGGCCGCGCGGAACATAAACAACGCGCCCGAGGCACGGAACCCTCGGGCGCGATGAGCGTGTTCGGGAAATGGATTCGCCAATCCCAGCAGGGAAGCACCTGCCGAGAAGCGAGCCTTCTCCCATCCGGACTTTACCGTCGGCTCCGGAGTTTCACCGGATCGTGCTTGTGGACTCGCCACTCGCTCGCGGGCTATACCGCCGGTCGGGACTTGGCCGACATAAACACGCGGCCTCACCCAAACCCCGAAGGCTGTGCTGTTTGAAGCGTAGCGAAGTCGGCGGCGCGCGTCAATCCAACGGTTGCACCACATGCACGATCCCGCATTGGCTGATGAGTCCAATCGCGGCTGGGCCACGCGTCACTTCGCGGCTGAGGGTCAGCGCGTGTAGACTCCCCCGTGTCGCATTGCAGTGGCTCGATCGCCACTCAACAGGGAGTTTTGAATTACGTGCGGCAAAGGAATTGATCGGCCGTCTGGATGTCGAAACCGCCATACCGTTCCCAACGCGAAAACCCAAGTGAGCGCCGGCGTCGTGGAGCCGCGGTCGAGCCGATAGACGCTCGACCCGCGGAGGAGGTCATCCCCTGGCAGCGTCCGCCCGACGTCTCTCCAGCCGCGATGCCGGGCATCGTCGTCCGGGCGTTCGGCAAGTTCTTCGCCGTCCAGCTTCGCGATGAGCCGCGCCAGCTTCTTTCGACAGTGAAGGGAACGCTGAAGCGGGAGCGGCGCCGGACCGACCTCGTCGCGGTCGGCGATCGAGTCTGGGTGGTTGACGTTGGCGAAGGTGAGGGGCGAATCGAGGCGGTCGAGCCGCGGACGCGCGTGCTGGCCCGAGCGGCGCGTCGGGCGGAGGAGATCGAGCAGGTTATCCTCGCCAACCCCGATCAGGCGCTCTTCGTCTTCACAGTGCGCGAGCCAGAGCCGCATCGCCGGATGCTCGACCGGTTCTTGGTGCTTGCCGAATCTCGCGGGTTACCGGCAATCGTTGGCGTCAACAAGATCGACCTAGATGGTCCCGCCGATGATGGCTCCGGGCGGCTCCTTTCCCGCGCGATCTTCGGTGATTACGAATCGATTTACCCGGTGATCTATTTCAGCGCGCGCACGGGGGAGGGGATCGAGCGCGTCGCTGAGATGTTGCGCGGGAAGGTGACGGTCGTCGCCGGGCCGTCGGGAGTTGGAAAGTCGAGCTTGCTCAACGCACTCGACCCGTCCGGGCAGCGCGCAGTCGGTGAGATCTCAGCAGCGACGGGCAAGGGGCGCCACACGACGACCGCGACGCAGCTATGGCGGATCGGCCCTGATACCTACGTTGCCGACACGCCGGGGATCCGCGCGCTGGCATTGCATGGCGTGCCGCCAGAGATGCTAGACGACTGCTTCCCGGAGTTTCGCCCGTATCTCGGGCAGTGCTTCTATCCGGATTGCGCGCATCTGCAGGAGCCCGGCTGCGCCGTGCGGGACGCGGTTGACGAAGGAGCCATCTCGCGCGAGCGCTACGAAAGCTACGCTGCGTTGCGTCGCGGAGAACCCGACGACGAGTAGGCGCGCTGTCGCTCAGGCCGACGCGGACGGACGGATCGAAGGCGCAAGCTCCTCGGCCACCAGCCGGATCGTCTCGTGGTCCCTGGCGTCCTGAATCTGCACAACGAAGTACTCGATGCCAGCGTCCGCGAGCGCTTGGTAGTACGGTCGAACGCTCTCTGGCGTGCCGTAGACCCTCGTTGCCTTTAGCTCCTCGGTGAGACCGTCGGGGTAATAGCGGCGCAGCTTGGCTTCGGCGGCGGTCTCCGTCTCCGCCAGCAGGAGCCATGAGGTGAAGTGCGTGCGAAAGATCTCCTCGTACGGCCGGCCGACTGCCTCGCAGTGCTGGCGCAGCGTGTCGAGCGTCTCTCGAACGGCGTCCTGAGAGCGCACCCTCCCGGTGTTGCGGCCAGGTCCGAAATTGCAGGCGTCCGCGTACTGCGCGACCTGTCGCAGGGTGACGCGCCGGCCACTGCCCGCGACCATGATCGGCGGGCGCGGCTGCTGGACGGGCGGCGGCGTGATGCGCCCGCCCTCGGTCCAGACATGCTTGCCGTAAAAGGTGAACGGCTCCGGTCCCCAGACGCCGCGAATGATCTGAAGCGCCTCGTCAAGCAGCTCTTGTCGCTCGCGGATCGAGGGAAACGACAGACCCAACTGCGCGAACTCCTCGACATTCCAGCCGATACCGAGCCCGAGAACGACCCGGCCGCCGCTGATGTGGTCGAGGTCGGCGGCGAGCCTCGCGTGCATCACCGGATGGCGATGGGCCACGCAGTTGACGACGGAGCCGAGGCGGATCCGCTCAGTCGTCATGGCGATGGCCGCCAGATGCAACCACGGATCCGGCGCTTGACCGGGATGGTCGCCGATGAAGAACGCGTCGAGCCCGACCTCCTCCGCCAGCTGACCGGCAAGGATGACGCTGCGGCTCGGCTCCGGGTCATCGGCGTACGGGAATGCTTGCAGGCTAAAGCCCACCCGGCCTTGGAGGCGCTGGCGCCAGATATCCGCTGGGCAGAGTTGCTGTCTCGCGTCCTGGCGTGCCGCGTTCTGCATCAAGGCAACCCCTTCCCTTCTCGCGGATCGGATCGGATTCTGGTGACATAGGCGCGGAACCGGTCCGGTCCATCTAGATAGGCTCGCGCAAGCCGGTTCTCAAACCGATCGCCGCGTAAGGCGAAGCGCTTGCCGTCCGTGCCGAAGACCTCGATCCACCAGCGGGCCTCGGCGGTGTGAGCGGCGATTTCCTCCTCGAGCTCGACACCATTGCCCAACGTCGCGCACGTTCTCCGATAATAGCAGGCGTCTCCGCTGAAGGCTCGGTCGAGATGTGTCGCCTCGTGGATGAGGAGAGCAGCGAGGATGTCGGCGCGCGTCGAGCGGACGTAGCGGCGATCGACCATGATCGTGCTGCCGACCCAGCCCAATTCCGGCGAACCGAATGCCCGCGCGAATGCCGAGTTGTACGGGAGATCAGTGACCCCGACGCAGGCGCCCGTAGTCACGAGCATGTCATACAGGCGGCGACCTTCCTCGGTGGCGCGCATGAGGCCGAACCCGAGGCGCAACGCGCGGCCATAGCTCGAGGGAACGTCGTCGCAAACCGGCAGCGCGCCGAGTGGGGGCTGGGAGGGCAGACCCGGATCTTCTCCAAGGGAGGCAAGGGCGACCTCCGCCGCGGCCCTCGCCCAATCGTCGATCTCGGTGCCATCCAGGCGAGTCTCCAAGCCGAGCGCGCCGAAGCGAGCGAACCAGCCGAGGAGGGCAAGACCGATCAAGCCGGCGAACACGATCCGCTTGAGCCAGGAGACGCGGGCCGGGTGCGCGAGCGATGGGGCCGTAGATGTCATTGATGTGCCAGTCCTGCCGCCAGCAACGGGACCTGCTCCCCAATGTTGAGTGGAGTATGCCTGATTGCGAGTGCCATGTACCTGCCTTCAACGTTGCCCCGCCAACTTGATTGCGGTAGCGGATCAAAGGTGACAGCGCCAGACGTAATAGGGATGGTGGCTAATGGTGACTGCTCGGCGAACATGGCAACCCCGGCCGACTCGGCGTAGGCCGGAAGAAAATCGAGGCATCGCCCGCGCGGCGTCGAATTGCCCGACAATACAGTAAAGCTCCAGAGGAGCGGCTGCCCGGTTGAGCAGGCGCAAGATCGGAACTCGTGGGAGGGGAGTGAGGTGGACAAGGTCAAGGTTGGCATCATCGGCTCCCAGTTCGTCGCGCATCTCCACGCCGAGGCGTTTGGGTGGGTGCCGAACGCCGAGGTCGTGGCGGTCGCGTCACCGAATCGCGAGCACGTTACCGCCTTCGCGGAGCGGTTCGGAATCCCGCGCGCGCTGACTGACTATCGCGATCTGCTCAACATCGACGAGATCGACCTCATCACCATCGCCGTGCCGAACGACCTCCACGCGCAGGTCTGCATCGACGCGGCGAAAGCGGGGAAGCATGTCGTCTGCGAGAAGCCGCTCTGCCTTTCGCTGGAAGAAGCCGACGCGATGATCTCTGCGTGCCGTGAGGCCGGGGTCAAGCTCATGTATGCCGAGGAGCTCTGCTTCGCGCCGAAGTACGTCCGCGCGAAGCAGCTCGTGGACGAAGGCGCGCTCGGCGACATCTTCGTCGTCAAGCAGAGCGAGGAGCATTACGGCCCGCATTCCCCCTGGTTCTGGGATGTGCGTCGCTCGGGTGGCGGCGTGCTGCTCGACATGGGCTGCCACTCTATTGCCTTCTGCCGCTGGGTGCTCGGCAATAAGCCGATCGAGAGCGTCTACGCGGCGATGGGCACGTTCGTTCACGGCGACAAGACGATCGGCGAAGACCACGCGATCTGCGTGCTGCGCTTCGAGGGTGGGGCGATCGGGCTCTGCGAAAACTCCTGGGGCAAGGCGGGCGGCGTCGATGACAAGTGCGAGATCTACGGCTCGCTCGGCAATACCCGCGCCGACCTGCTCCGTGGCTCATCGCTCGTGACCTACAGCGAAGTCGGTTACGGCTATGCGGTCGAGAAGGCGACGACCACCCAGGGCTGGACCTTCACGATGTTCGAGGAGACCTGGAACTACGGCTTCCCGCAGGAGATGCAGCATTTCGTCAATTGCGTCGCGCGTGACGAGCAACCGATGCTGACGGGCGAGGATGGAAAAGCGGTCCTCGAGGCGATCTTGGCGGCCTACCATTCGGCTGGCACGGGCCAGGAGGTGAAGCTGCCGTGGACGCCGCCGTCCTACGAGCGACCGATCGAGCTGTGGCGCGGGCCGTTGTCCAATGTAATGATGCCAGCGGGTGAGGCCCGTGCTTGACGTTGAGGGTTAGAGATGACTTCCAGCTACCATCTGGGCATCGATCTGGGCGGGACGAATATCAAGCTCGCCGCGATCACTGATGACGGCACGGTAATCGAGCGGCGTACCGTCCCGACCGAGGCGCACGAGGGGCACGACGCCGTCGTGCAGCGCATGATCGACAACGTGCTTGCGCTAAGAGAGGTCGTGCCAACCGATGCGCCAGTGACGAGCATCGGCGTGGCCGTGCCCGGCGTGATCGACATGGATGCCGGGATCACAAAGTTCCTTACCAACCTGCCCGGCCACTGGCCGGACGTGCCGGTCGGTCCGCGTATCGCCGAGGCGACGGGGCTCCCGACGTTTCTCATCAACGATGTCCGAGCTTTCACCGTCGCGGAGCATCAGCTCGGCGCCGCCAAAGGAGTGACGACCGCGATCTGCTTTGCCGTGGGGACCGGCATCGGCGGCGGAATCGTCGCCAATGGCAAAGTCAACTTTGGCCTTGGCGGGGCGGGTGGAGAGCTTGGCCACATCATCGTCGATCCGGATGGGCCCCGGTGCAATTGCGGCAACCGCGGCTGCGCCGAAGCGCTCGCCAGTGGCCCGGCGATCGTTGGTGAGGCCCTGCGGCGGATCGTCCAAGGAGCGACGACGTCGCTGCGCGACCTCATTGACGACGACCTGAACCGCATGACGCCGGCCATCGTCGAGCGCGCCGCAGCGGAGGGAGATGCCGTCGCGATCGAGATTCTCGAGACCGCCGGGTTCTACCTCGGCATCGCGGTCGCGAGCGCGATTGCTTCTCTCGCGCCAGAGGTTGTGATCATTGGCGGAGGGAACGTCAAGCCGGGCGGCGTCTTCTGGCGGGCAATCGAATCGACGGCTCGAGCGCACTCGCATGTCACTGACATCGATCGCATCGTGTTCAAGCCACCGGCGCTCGGCTACGAGGCGGGCGTCATTGGCGCCGCGCTCTGGGGCATGCAATCGGTTGCGGCGAGGGCAGGTCACGGGGCATGACACGGGCGATTCGGGCGCTCATCTTCGACATGGATGGGCTGTTGGTTGACAGCGAGCCGCTTGCCGCGAAGGCCATGGCGGAGTTCCTGGCGCAGTATGGCCACACGCCGCGCGCGGATGTGGCCGCGAAACTTCTGGGCCGACGACTTCCCGACGCCGTTGCGATCGTGCGGGAAGCATATGGGCTGAGTGAGCCGATCGACGTGCTGGCTCGTCAATATAGCGCCATGCGACTCGCGGCGCTGCGCGGCAACTTGCGGCCGATGCCGGGAGCCGTTGAGGTCATTAGCTTCGCGCGAGAAGCTGGCCTGCGAATGGCGCTGGCGACCTCCAGCGCGAGGGAACAGGCGAACGTCGCGTTGGCGGAGGCCGGACTTGCCGGTTGCTTCGATACCGAGGTGACTGGTGATGAGGTAGAGCGTGGCAAACCCGCGCCAGACCTCTTCCTCACCGCCGCTTCCCGGCTCGATGTGCCGCCGGAGGCCTGCGCCGTCCTCGAAGACTCTCCGCTTGGCATCGAGGCCGCACTCGAGGCGGGGATGCGCGCCATCGCCGTGCCGAATGAGCGGACCGCGGCACTGCCGTTTCCGCCGGGTTGCGCCGCGATGCTGCCGGATCTGCACGCCGCCATCGCATGGCTTACCGAACAGGGCGTGTCAGCAAATGGCCACAGGACAGATTAGGGGGCTGGCTTCGACCAGCGCCGGGCGATGCGATAAGATTTCGGAAGAGAGAGGCGCGGGCAGCTCAGACGCGGCGGAGTAAAGCGAATGACGGTTCGAATCTATCTCCAGGCAGCGCGTCTCTTGCCCGGACCGCCCCAAGCCGGGGATCTCCCCGCTGAGCGCATCTTCATCCACGCATCGGACGTTCCAGAGCTTTGGGTCGAGACGGAGAGCATCGCCGTGCCTCCACCGGGCCGGGCCGTTTCCTTCGCGCTGGCCCGGCCGCTCGATATCGGCATCGGGCGGGTGGTTGGGACCATCGAGCGGGCGGTGCGCAAGAGCACCAAGCAGCGGCTGAACATCGCGCGATAGGGCGGAGCCGACGCTGGATCCGAGTGGCAGCGACGTGGGCAACGTGCGATTGGTCGTCGCGACGAGGAATCCGGCGAAGGTGGCGGCGATCACGCGGCTGGTGGACACTCTGGCGGATGTCGTTTCGTTCCCAGGCGACATATCCCAAGAGCCCACCACAGAGCCAACCGCCACTACTATTGACCAACCAACCATCACCCACGCGTCGATCGCGCAAGAGAAGGCAGTTGCTCTATCCCAAGCCCTCCCCGGCGAGCTAGTTGTGGCGACGGACGGCGGGCTGATCGTTCCGGCTCTCGGCTCACGCTGGGATCCAGTCCGCACCCGGCGCTTCGCCGGTCCAGACGCAACCGACTGGGATCGGGCGAACGCGCTCCTGCAACTCGCCGCTGGCCTACGCGGTGAGGGACGGTCCATCTGGTGGGAAGAGGCGTTAGCGCTCGCCCGTGACGGAGAGGTGATCGCTACCTGGACGGCTCGCAGCGGGCCAGGTCTGCTTGCCGAAACGGTGACGCCGGATGAGGTCGCTCGCGGTGGAGGATTCTGGATCCCGGCAGTCTGGCTTATCCCGGAGGAGGGGAACCGGCGACTCATCGAGCTCGAGCCTAGCGATCAAGACCGCTACTTCGACCACTGGGCGCGGCTAGGAGAGGAGTTGCGCGCGTTTCTCCGACGCTACGATGCCGATCGCTGAGCAGCTCGCGACGTCCTTCAATTCGCTGACCTGTATACGCCGCTCATCGCCTAAGATGAGTGAGTGCATGGACACCGTGGACAATGCCAACAATCTCGACTCGGAAACTACGATACCGGCAAGGTGTAGCGCGGCGATTCTCCATCGGGTAGGGGAGTGGCTGCCGGCGTTGAGATTGCTCCTTGGGATATGTCGTGCATTGCCGAGGGCGCACTCGTTGAGCCAGATAATCGCTCGCCACGAGAGCGATCTTGAATTGAGTCATCAGCAGCCCCTCTCCAACCGTGCCAGGAGCTGACGAGATGAATGGCTTCGACTGCTCGCCGATTCGCATCGAGCCCCAGCTGCGCGAAAGGGTTTGGGGTGGGCGCCGGCTCCGCGCCGATGGTCCTCCGGTGGGTGAGGCGTGGGTCATCCACGGCGCGAATCGGGTCGTCAGCGGACCTGGCGCCGGCGGCAGCCTGGCCGACCTCGCGGCGACACGTGGAGAGCAGCTACTCGGCCGGCGCGTCGTTGACCGGTACGGGAACCGGGTGCCGCTGTTGATCAAGCTCATCGACGCGGCTGAATGGCTCTCCGTCCAGGTGCATCCTAACGACGCCGTCGCGCGGCAGCTCGAAGGTCCAGGCTATTTCGGCAAGACCGAGGCTTGGTTCGTCTTGGAATCCGAGCCGGGCGCGGAAATCATCGCGGGCGTCCGCGAGGGAGTGAGCAAGGCAGAGCTCGAGCGAGCGATCACCGGCGGCGGGATTTTGCCGCTCGTCCAACGAATGCCGGTCCAGCCCGACCAGGCGATCTTGCTTCGTGCCGGCACGATTCACGCCCTTGGTCCCGGCATCCTCGTCTACGAGGTGCAGCAAGACTCTGATTTGACCTACCGCGTCTACGACTGGGATCGTCCCCCCTCGGCTGGGCGCGAGCTTCACATTCAACAGGCCGTCGCTTCGGCCGACCCGCAAGCGAGTCCGGAGCCGGTGATGGCCGCGAACACCGAGGGAGAACAGGAACTCGTCGCTTGTGAGTACTTTCGCCTGCAACTCGTCACGGTCGGCGAATCACCGCTCTCGCTCGACACTGAGCGAGCCTCGTTCCACGCCGTAACCGCCATCGAGGGGACGATTGAGGTCCATACATCGAGCGGGGATGAGACGGTCGCCAAGTACGACTCGGTCATCATCCCCGCCTGCGCCGGCTCTTACAGCATCGCCGCGAGCGGGACCGGACGCGCCCGGGCATTGGTCGCGTCGGTCCCGTAACCAGCGACGAGCGCGGATCAGGTGCTCATCACGTTGCGCAGCTGACCGAGGCGGTCGATCTCGATGACCACCTCGTCGCCGGGCTTGAGCCACGGCTTGTCCGGCCGCCCCATCGCCACGCCTTCCGGCGTTCCGGTCACGATGACGTCACCGGGATCCAGCGGGAAGTACCGGCTGATGTAGCTGATGATGTTTGCGACGGAGAAGATCATGTCCGCGGTGGTGGAGTCCTGGCGGACCTCACCATTCACCAGGCAGCGCAGGCGCAGCTGCTGCGGATCACCGACCTCATCGGCGGTCACCAGATAGGGGCCGATGGGGAGGAACTTATCGAGCGTCTTGCCGAGGAGCCACTGGCTCGTGCGCATCTGCAGGTCCCGGACGCTGACGTCGTTCGCGCAGCAGTAGCCGAAGACATAGTTGAGCGCGTCGGCTTCCTCGACGTGGTATGCCCGCGTGCCGATGACCACGCCCAGCTCGACCTCATAGTCGTACTGGTGCGCAACCGGCGGCATCGGAATGGATTCGCCGTGCGCGGCAATCGCGTTGTTGTACTTGGAGAAGAGGACGGGGTACTCCGGGATCGGCGCGTTCGTCTCGATCGCGTGCTTGCGGTAGTTCAGCCCGACGCAGACGATCTTGCCCGGATTCGGGACGCAGGGTCCGTGCCGAAGTCCAAGCTCATCGAGCAGCCACGGCTCACCGGCAGCGGCGAGCGTCGCCCGGCGCACCAGCTCTTGCAGCGTCTCCAACGCCGCCGATCCACCGGCGAAGACGTCCTCCATTGATGCGGGAGCATTCTCGACCCCGAGTGCCTTCGCGGCTGCCGCGACATCGACGACGCCTGAATCGATCTTCACGCCGAGGCGAAGCGCGTCGCCCTCACGAAAGGTCAGGAGCCTCATTCAGTTCACCCCTTTCCATGCCGACGGCGGGCGCGACGCGCCCGCCGACGTTTTCCAGCCACAGCGGTAGGTTACCAGACGCACCGGTATTAGGTCGTCACCCCCGCGACCGGCTGCTTGGCGGCGGCATGGCGCTCCGCGAATCGCACGATCCGCTTGCACCCCTCGGTCACTGCCTCGTCGGACGAGGCAAGCGAGATGCGCACCATTCCTTCCGCCTGGGAGCCAAAGGTCGCGCCAGGAGCGACGGCGACCCGCTCCTCCTCAAGGAGCATCCGGGATATGTCGCGGCTCGGCAGCCCGGTCGAGCGCAGGTCGACCAAGGCGTAGAAGGCGCCGTTCGGCACCACGGGCAGGAGCCCAGCGCCACCCAAGATCTCCCGCACGATTTCCCGGCGCCGGGCATAGGCCGCGCGCATCTCCTCGACGCACGCTTGCGGCCCAGTCAGCGCCGCCTCCGCCGCGCGCTGCGAGACCGAGGGAGCGCAGGAGGTCGTCGTCTCCATGATCTTGCCCGCCAAGGCGACGATCTCCGGTGTCGTGATCGACCAGCCGAGCCGCCAGCCGGTCATCGCGTATGTCTTCGAGCAGCCGGAGACGGCGATGACGCGGCCATCAGTGTCGTAGCGGCCGGCAGAGACGTGCTCGCCCTCGTAGACCAGCTCCTCGTAGACCTCGTCGGCGAGGAGGAAGATGTCGCGCTCCGCCGCGAGCCGAACCATCGCCTCGACCGTCTCAGCCGGGAACACCGCGCCAGTCGGATTCGAGGGATTCGTGATGACGAGCACCTTCGTCCTCTCGCCGATCAGCGGCGCGACCTCCGCTGGGTCCGGTAGGTAGCCGCGCTCTGGCCGGCAGGGATAGGGAACGGGCCGGGCGCGTAAGAGCTCGACGATGCTGACATAGTTCGGCCAACCGGGGTCGGGGATCAGGATCTCGTCGCCCTCGTCGAGGATCGCGGCGAGGGTCGCCATGATTGCGTTGACCGCACCCGCGCCAACCAGCACCTGCTCCGGCTGCACCGGCCGGCCCCACCGCGCCGCGTAATGCTCCGCGACGCACGCCCGCAGGCTCGGCAGTCCGGCATTTGGTGTGTACCGGGTAAAGCCGTCGCGAGCATCGGCGAGCGCCGCTTCGATGATATGGTCGGGCGTGCGGAAGCTCGGCTCCCCGACTTCCAAGTGGATCACGCCATCGAGCTTCGAGGCGAGCTCCATGACCTCCCGTATTCCCGACCTCGGCAGGCGTTCCGCCAGCCGCGAATGGCTCCTCATTTCCGCCGTTCCTCCGCTCAAATCTCGACTTCCGCGGAGAGGGTATCACGTCCGTCCGGGCCGCGAACCTTACGGTGGTAAGCTTGCTTCGGCATGAATGACGCATCCGCCGACGCGCCGTCGTCCGGCAATTTCCGCGGCCCGCGCCGGCTTTGGGCGTATGGTCTCGGCATGCTCTTGCCGGCAGGATATCTCGCCTGGCGGTATCCCCTTTGGCCGCACGCCGACCAACTGACCGATCTCGGCCGGCTTTCGAACTACGCCGTCGCGCCATTCATCGCCTGGGCCGCGTCGGTCGCCATCTTCTTCCTTCTCTATCTCCTCGCGATCCGCGAGTGTCAGCGCGTCGCTCCAGACAAAGCGTGGCGACCCATTTTCGTCTGTGGCGCGCTCCTCGCCGGCACGATGGCGATGGTCTACCCGTTCAACGCCATTGACATCTTCATTTACGCCGTCCGTTCCCGCCTCTTCACCGAGTACGGCGAGAATCCGATCGCCGTTGAGCCGATCAGCCATCGCGACGACCCGTGGCTCCCCTTTGCTTCGCTGCAGTGGGCCGATGACGTCTCGCCGTACGGGCCACTGTGGAACTGGATTGCCGCGCCCGCGACGCTCCTCTCCGGTGAGAAGATCGAGGTCGCGGTTGTCGTCTACAAGTTGCTAGCCGCCGTCTGCGCGCTCATCGGCGCGTTGATCGCCGGCCGCGCGGTTGGCGCGGTCCGTCCTGATCTCGCGCCGACCGCATCTCTGATCTATCTTTGGAGCCCGCTCGTCCTTTATGAGGGCGTGGCGAACGGCCACAACGATGTCGTCCTGGCGGTGCCGCTACTTCTGGCCATCTTCTTCTGGCAGCAGCAGCGCGACGCCTGGGTCATCCCCGCGCTCGTTGCATCGGTCTGGATCAAGTACGTCACGATCCTCCTGCTGCCACTGGCTGCCGTCGCGATCTGGCGGCGCTCATCTCCCGCGGCGCGTCCTGGACTCATCGCCAAGACGACCATCGCCAGCGTCGTCGTCACCCTGGCATCATTTGCCCCTTTCTTCGACCCCCCCGCCGTCCGGGAAAGCATCGACCGGCAAAGCTCTATCGTCATGACATCGCCGACGGCACTAGCAGTCGAGCTTATGCAACCTGCCTACACCTATGACCAAATCGTCGGGTGGGCTCGCTGGGTCGGCATCGGCGTGGTCGGAGTGGCGCTCGCGTTCGGAGCCGTCGCAACGTGGCGCGAATTCGAACGATTCCCTCGCGCTGGCTTCGAGGTCCTGTTCGTCTATCTTCTCGTCGCCGCTTTGACGTTCCGCAGCTGGTACGTCATCTGGATCGTCGCGCTCGCCGCGGTGCTGCCGCTCGGCTGGCCGTTCTGGCGAGCAACCTCGTGGTCGTTCGGCGCCGTCGCGGCTTATGGACTCTTCATTTGGGGCTGGGAGTGGTGGAAGGTGGATTATTCGACGCTGCTGCGGCCCGGCATCGCGATTCTCTTTGGGCCGCCGCTGTTGGCAACCATCGCGGAAGTGGTCGTCCGCGCAAAGCGCCGCCGGGGAGCGTAGGGTAACTCCCCGGCGGCTTGGGTTCGTGCGCCTGGATTAGATGTGGATCGCGTGGCCGAGCCAGTCGTGGGCGGCTTCGCCGATGACCTCGGAGACCGTCGGGTGCGGATGGACGGTGATCGCCAGCTCCTCGGGCGTGCTGTCAACCAACCGCGCAAAGGCCGCCTCGGCGATCAGCTCGGTCGCGTGCGGCCCGATGATGTGGACGCCAAGCAGGTCGTTGGTGTCCGCGTCGGCGACGATCTTCGCGAAGCCGTCCGGATGCCCCTCGATGGTCGCCTTCGCATTCGGCTTCATCGGGAACCGGCCAACGCGCACGTTGTGACCCCGCTCGCGCGCCTCCTTCTCGGTCAAGCCGACGCTGCCGATCTCCGGCGTGCAGTAGGTGCAGGACGGGGAGTTGAGCTCATCTAGCGGGAAGGGATTCAAGCCGCAGATGTGCTCGACGGCGATGATCCCGTGGTGCTGGGCAGTGTGCGCCAGCATCTGCCGGCCGTTGACATCGCCGATGGCGTACACATGCGGCACGTTCGTGCGCATCATGTCGTCCACGACGATGAAGCCGCGCTCGGTCTTGACGCCAACCTCCTCCAGGCCGATGTCCTCGATGCAGCCCTCGCGGCCGATGGCGACGAGCAGCGTCTCCGCCTCGACGATCTTCTCCTTGCCCTTGGCATCGGTCAGCCGCATCCGGACGCCTTTGTCGCTGACCTCGATGTCATCGGCCGTCGGGCGAGCGCCGGGCACGACGTCGATCTTCTGCCGCTGGAAGGCGCGGGTGAGATGCTGAGAGATCTCCTCGTCCTCCTGCGGGACGATATTCCCGACGAGCGTCACCTTCGCGCCGTAGCGATGGTAGACGGAGGCCCACTCGACGCCGGTCGCGCCGCCGCCGCGGACGATGAAGCTCTTCGGCAGGTGATCCAGGACGACGGCATGGTCAGAGTTGATCACCACCTTACCATCGAACGGGACGCCCTTGATCGGCCTGGGCCGGGAGCCGGTGTTGATGATGACGTCCTTCGCCTTGATGCTGAACGGCGCGCTGCCATCGTTCGGCGTCACGCCGACCATCGTTGGGGACAGGAGCCGGCCGCGGCCCATGAAGACGGGGATCTTGTGCTTCTTCTCGAAGAGATAGAGGAGACCCCGATACTGTCCCTCGACGATCTTCTTCGATCGCTCGAGCGCGGCTTCATAGTTGAAGGCGACGTCGCCCTTGATCTCGACGCCGAACTCTGACGCGCGCTTGACCTGATCGAAGACATCGGCCGACTTGAGGAACGCCTTCGTCGGGATGCAGCCGCGGTGCAGGCAGCACCCACCCAGAATCAATTCCTCGACGACCGCGACATTCAGCCCGAGCTGCTTGGCCCGGATTGCGGCGACGTACCCTCCCGTGCCGCCGCCGAGTAATACAAGATCGAACTCGTGGGTCGGGCTTGCCACCTCAGGCATTGGTACGCTTACTCCCCCTGCTGTGCATGTCGCGGCGGCATAAAAACCCGGCCGGGCTCGCCGCGATTAGCCCGTTTCGGCCGGGTCAGGCCTGCGGAAAGTATACGGCTTCTTGGGCAAAGCCCCGTTTGACGCGCGGAACGTGGCGCGGTACAGTCGGTCGAAATGAGCGTCCGCGCCGAAATTTCTTGCCGAGTCGACCGGGCTGAAACGGGAAGACAGGTCTGAGCGTGGACATCACCCCAACAGCTGACTAGCGAGAACTTCGTGCATGTCTACGATTTCTGCTGAACCCACGACCTTGAATCAATCCGGTAACGATGGCTCCGCGCGCTCCCTCGTCCGAGGACCGATCATGCCAATCGGGGGAGCTGAAGACAAATTCAACGACCGGATCATTCTCTCCACATTTGCTCAGCTCGCCGGCGGGCGAGACGCGCGAATCGCGATCATGCCCACCGCGTCCTCGATCGAAGCTGCTGGCGAGCGGTACAAGGCGATCTTCCTGGAGCTTGGCGTCAGCGAGGCCGACGTCGTCTACATCGCCGACCGGGAGGACGCCAACGACGACGAAGTCCTCGAAGCGCTACGCACCGCGACCGGCATCTTCATCACGGGCGGCAACCAGATGCGCCTCTCGACGATCGTCGGCGGGACAAAGGCCGCCGCCCTGGTCAAGGAGCGGAACGAGGCGGGCGCGGTCGTCGCCGGTACCAGCGCGGGCGCCTCGATCCTCTCGTCCCACATGGTCGCCTTCGGAGCGAGCGGCGAAGTTCCCCGGCAGCGGATGGCACAGATGGTCGCCGGCTTCGGGCTCGTGCCAGAATTGATCATCGATCAGCACTTCACGCAGCGCGATCGGATCGGCCGCTTGTTGATGTTCGTCGCCTCGAATCCCGGCCTACTCGGCGTGGGCATCGACGAGGACACGGCGGCATTGATCGGAGCGAACGGCGTGCTGGAGGTGATCGGCCGCCATACGGTCACGATCGTCGACGGCACCCACATGTACTCTGATATCTTTCAGGTGAAGCGGCACAGTCCCATCACCATCAGCGGCGCAATGTTGCATGTCTTGACTCCCGGGCGTCGCTTCGACCTCAACTCTCGCCGCCTGCTCGATCGCCTCTAGCGGCCGCGAGTCAGGACGAGCAACCGAAAGCGGGCCTCGGGATCTGATTCGGTCTCAAGGAGAATCGGCAATCGGCCAGTGGCGATCGGCGCCTGGCCGGCGGAGAGCGCGATGATCGAGGTCCGCAGCACCACCGTCTACCGCGGTCCCAACATCTGGGCGAGGATGCCCGTGATCCTCATGGTCGTCGACATCGGCGAGCTCGAGGATCGGCCGACGAACAAGATCCCTGGGTTCTACGAGCGGCTCACAGAGCTGTTACCTTCCCTCTACGACCACGGCTGCTCGCTTGGACGGCCGGGAGGGTTCCTTCAGCGCATGCGGGAAGGAACCTGGATGGGACATGTCCTCGAGCATGTCGCGCTCGAGATCCAGAACCTCGCCGGCGCGGAGGTGACACGGGGCAAGACGCGCAGCACCAATGAGCGCGGCGTTTACAACGTCGTCTTCGAGCACATGCAGGAAGACGTCGGGCTGGCGGCGGGTAAGCTGGCGTGCCGCCTCCTCAACCATCTCATCTACAACACCGAGCCCGACTTCGATTTCCAGAAAGCGCTCGAAAACGACGTCATCCGCCTCGCTGAGCAGGTCGCTTACGGTCCCTCGACCGGGGCAATCGTCGCCGAGGCGGAACGGCGGCAGATTCCCGTCATCCGGCTGCATCCGCGCCGGTCACTCGTCCAGCTCGGCCACGGCTGCTATCAGAAGCGCATCTGGGCCACCGTCACGTCGGAAACCTCGAACATTGCGGTCGACATCGCCGGCAACAAGGAGCTGACGAACCGGCTGCTCCAAGAGGTCGGCATCCCCGTCCCGCGCAGTATGACCGTCCGCTCAGCGGATGAGGCCGTTCGGGCGGCCAACCGCATCGGGTATCCCGTCGTGCTGAAGCCGCTGGACGGCAATCACGGTCGTGGCGTCTGCATCAATCTCAACAGCGACGCCGAGGTCGCGGAGTTCTTCCCCATCGCCTGGGAAGAGAGCCGCAACGGCGCGGTCGTCGTCGAGAGCTACATCGCCGGCCGCGACTACCGCATCCTCGTCATCAACGGCCAGGTCGTCGCGGTCGCGGAGCGTGTTCCCGCCCACGTCATCGGCGACGGCGTCCACACGGTGCGCGAGCTGGTGGAGATCACGAACGCCGATCCCCGGCGCGGAGTGGGGCACGAGAAGGTGCTGACGCGCATCTCCATCGACGAGCAGACGATGGAGTGCCTCCAGCGGCAGGGCATCGGACTCGATGACATACCAGAGGCCGGGCAGGTCGTGCGGCTCAAGCAGACTGGCAACATGAGCACCGGCGGCACCTCGATCGACCGCACGGACGATATCCACCCGGACAACGCCGACCTCGCCCATCAAGCGGCGCTCGTCATCGGCCTCGATATCGCCGGCATCGACTTCATCGCGCCGGACATCTCCAAGTCGGTCCGCCAGACCGGCGGCGCGATCGTCGAGGTCAACGCTGGTCCAGGCTTCCGCATGCACACGCACCCAACCGAGGGGCATCCGCGCCATGTTGGCCGCGCGGTCATTGACATGCTCTTCCCGCCTGGGACACCGACGCGGGTGCCGATCATCGCGGTCACCGGGACGAATGGCAAGACGACGACCGTCCGCATGATCGCGCACATCATGAAGACCGCCGGCAAGCGCGTCGGCATGGCCACGACTGACGGCATCTACGTTGATGGGACGCAAATCCTGGCCGGCGACATGAGCGGGCCGACCAGCGCGCAGATGGTGCTGAAGAACCCGACGATCAACTGCGCCGTGCTCGAGACAGCGCGCGGCGGCATCCTCCGGTCCGGCCTCGGCTTCGACCGGGCCGACGTCGCCGTCGTCACGAACGTCGCGGCGGATCACCTGGGCCTGGGCGGTGTCGAGACGCTGGCGGACCTCGCGCGCGTCAAAGCGGTCGTGCCGCAGTCAGTCTTCCGCGACGGCACCACGGTCCTGAATGCCGACAACGAGTGGACCGTCGGGATGGCGAACGTCGCGCGCGGCGAGATCATTTTCTTCAGCATGAACGAGGACAACCCGGTCATCCGCGAGCACGTCCGCAATCGCGGCCGCGCGGTCGTCCTGCGGCAGACGAGCCAGGGCGAGATGATCACTATCATCGAGCACCGGCGGGAGACGAGCCTGATCTTGACTCGGCAGATCCCCGCGACATTCGACGGCCGGCTGCGCGTCAACATCGAGAACGCGATGGCCGCCGCTGGCGCCGCGCTCGGGCAGGACGTCCAGCTCGAGTACATTCGTCACGCACTCCGCACCTTCACGACGAGCTTCTACCAGACGCCCGGCCGGTTCAATCTGCTCGAGGTGCAAGGAAAGCGCGTCATCATGGATTACTGCCACAACGTGGCGGGCTTACAAGCGCTGATCGACTTCATCAAGCGCCTGGACGCGCCACGCACCCTGGGCGTCATCACGATGCCGGGCGACCGCAAGGACGAGGACATCCACGCCTTTGGCTGCTTGGCCGGCAAGCACTTCGATGAGTTGATCGTCCGCGAGGACACCAACACCCGCGGCCGTCCGCAAGGCGCGATCGCCGCCCTCCTGCGCGACGCGGCGATTGAAGGAGGTATAGATCCCGCGCGCGTCTCGATCGTCCTGGACGAACTCCAGTCCGCGCGCGAAGCCGTCTCACGCGCGACGCGAGATGACCTCGTCGTCATCCTCGTGGATAAGCCAGCGAAAGTCTGGGACGAGTTGATGACGCTCGGCGCCGCTCAAACCGTCGCCTGATGCGGCATTCTCGCCAGAAATCCGGCCCAGCATTGGGGCGCCGGACAACAAGCGGTTGACAGATTGGTCCATCCCGCCTAGATATAGTCGGACACGGGCCATGCGCTCCGAGCGAAACGACTGCTCGCAGAGAGTGCCGTCACAACGACGTGCGGTGACAGGTGAGCATGCTGCTCGAGATCGACAACCTTCAGGTCGTTTACCCAACGCCAGCCAGAGTCGTCCGTGCGGTTGATGGCGTCAGCCTCTCGGTCCAGCCTGGTGAGCGTCTAGGGCTCATCGGCGAGTCCGGTTCTGGCAAATCCACGATCGCCTTGGCGATCATGCGACTGATCAAGCCGCCCGGCCAGATCGCGGGCGGCCGCATTCTCCTTGACGGCGAGGATTTGCTAACGCTCGACGACGAGGAGATGCGGCGGCGGCGGCTTGCCGAGGTTGCGCTCATCACCCAGGGAGCGATGAATTCGCTCAACCCGGTGCTTCGTATCCGCCCGCAAATCATCGACGGCCTGGAGGCACACGGCATCAAGCTGAGCAAGAGCGGCTATGAGCAGCGAATCGCCGAGCTGCTGCGCTCCGTCGATCTCGATCCAGAGGTGGCCGACCTCTACCCGCATCAGCTGAGCGGCGGCATGAAGCAGCGCGTCTGCATCGCGACCGCGATCAGCTTGCGCCCGAAACTGATCATCGCCGACGAGCCGACCAGCGCGCTCGACGTCGTCGTGCAGAAGCGCATCATGCAGACCCTGCGGCGGGTGCAGAGGGAGATTGGCGCGTCGGTGATCCTGATCGGTCACGACATGGGTCTGATGGCGCAGTTCGCGCAGCGCGTAGCGGTGATGCGCTCCGGGCAACTCGTCGAGGTCAATACCGTCAAGGAAATCTTCACCAAGCCCGCGCACCCATACACGCGCTTACTGATGGACAGCCTGCCGTCTCTCGAGCGACGAGACTCGCTCCTGGCGAAGGCCGAGCTGGCCGCGGCTGCCGCCTCCAGCGCGGCCGCGGGTGACCAGTAGGCGAGCGGAGGAGCGACGATGCCACCCTTGTTAGAGATGCGTCAGGTGACGAAGGTTTTCGGCGGCGGCGGCATGTTCCAACGGCGCCGGGTCACCGCGCTGCGCGACTTCTCGCTCGTCATTGAGGGCGAGCCACCCACGATCATCGCCGTCGTCGGCGAGAGCGGCAGCGGCAAGTCGACGATGGCAAACCTGATGCTCGGGCTGGAAACCCCGACCTCGGGCGCGGTGCTCTACAAGGGGACTGACCTGCGACGGCTGTCCCGCGAGCAATGGCGCGAGTTCCGGCGCGACGTGCAAGCGATCTTCCAGGACCCGTTCGGCGTCTACAACCCCTTCTACAAAGTCGATCACGTCCTGACCACGCCGATCGAGAAGTTTCAGCTGGCGCGCTCGCGCGAAGAGGCGCGGAAGATGATCGAGCAGGCGCTGCTCGCGGTCGGCTTGCGGCCGGAAGACACCCTCGGCCGCTATCCGCACCAGCTGAGCGGCGGCCAGCGCCAGCGGACGATGGTCGCCCGCACGCTGCTGCTTCGTCCGAAGATCATCGTTGCCGATGAGCCCGTCTCGATGGTCGATGCGTCGCTCCGCGTGACGGTGCTGGCAAACCTGCTCCAGCTCAAGGAGCAATTCGGCATCTCGTTGATTTACATCACGCACGATCTCGCCACCGCGTACCAGATCAGCGACCGGATCATCGTGCTGCATCGCGGGATCGTGGTCGAAGATGGCGATCCGGAGCAGATCGTCAAGCGGCCGCAACACCCGTACACCAAGCTCCTGATCAGCTCCATCCCACGGCCTGACCCGGATCAGGTCTGGGACGACGAGATACCCGAACGTGATGGTGTCCTCGCGGAGTCGCAGCTAACGAGTCTCACGGCGGAACAGCTGGAACCAGCCGATCGCCGGACCAATCCACCTTCACCCGTGCCTTGAGACTCGCTGTGGCAAGACACGCGACAGGCGATCGAGAAAGGAGGTGAGCGACGAGGAGAGGAGATGCTATGGCGATGCTGCCATGGTCGGACGCGCTAGCCTGAGTGGAGGGGACTCACATGAAGGTGAAAAAGGCATGGTCGATCGTGGCGCTTCTCAGCCTGATTCTGGCCGCGAGCATCGCGCCGATGGCCGGGTCAGCGCAGACGACGGCGCCACGAGAGGAAACCTTCAAGATCGCCATCGGAGCCCGCATCGCCGATCCGACCAACCTGAACCTCTATGCTCCTGGCGTCAGCCGGTCGGACACGGGCTTGCACCAGCTCATCTACGAGTACTTCTTCTACTACAACCTCCAGACCGGGGAATTCATCCCGTGGCTCGCCGAGAGCTATGAATACAACGACGACTTCACGGCCTTGACCGTGAAGCTGCGCGAAGGCGTGACGTGGAGCGACGGCCAGCCGTTCACCCCGGACGACGTCGTCTTCACGTACGATCTGCTGCGCAACAACCCGGGCATGACCTGGGCGGAGGAGGCCAACAAGCGGGTAGCCTCGGTCGAGAAGGTCGACGACCTGACGGTCCGGTTCAACCTGACCGAGCCCAATCCGCGCTACCACCTAAACCGCGAGGCCTTCCCGGCGGTCGGCATCTGGGGCGGGATCACCATTCTCCCCAAGCACATCTGGGAGAATCAGCCTGACCCGGTGACGTTCAAGAACTCCGATCCGGTCGGCACCGGCCCGTACCGGTTGGTCGACGCCAGCCAGACGGCGATGACCTACGAGCGGCGCGACGATTGGTGGGGCACGAAGGTCTTCGGCATCACGCCGGGTCCGCGGGTGATCCAGTTCGTCCATGTCGGTCCGGAGACGAACATCGCCTTGGCGATCACGGCGAATGAGATCGATGTCGCGCCGATTGGCGTCCTGACGCCTGGCTCGTTCCTGGAAGTTGCCCGCCGCAACCCGAACGTCCGGGCGTGGTCGCTGGATGCGCCATACGCGTGGCTCGATCCCTGCCCGCGCGCGCTGATGGTCCAGAACGCGAACCCACCGCTCGACAAGCCGGAGGTTCGCTGGGCGCTGTCGTACCTGATCGACCGCCAGGCGATCGTCGATCTGGCCTATGAGGGCACGACGGTTGCCGCTTGGGGCATTTGGCCAGAGTATGACGGGAACCAGCCGTTCTTCGACGCGATCGCCGATCTGCGCGAGCAATATCCGACGAACACTTACGATCCCGCTCGGGCGCAAGAGCTGTTCGAGCAGGCTGGTGTCTCGCCCTCTGACCTGACGCTGCGCTACATCGTCGATCCGGGCTCGGCCGAGCAGATGAAGGTCTCGACCGTGATCGCCGATCAGCTCTCCGCGGCCGGCATCCAGGTCGAGGTCCAGCCGCTGGAGACGGCTCCGCGCGAGAACGCACTGCGGCGGGGCGAGTACGACATCTACTTCCAGGCTTTCTGCCCTGGCTACATCGTGGAGAACCTGGAGCTCTTCCACGGCAAGTTCTATGTCCCGCTGGGTGAGATGGCGCCGTGGTTCGAGCGGAACTCCTTCCGCTATCAGAACCCGGAGTTCGACGCCATCGTGGACCAGATGTTCCAGGTCGCTCCGGACGATCAGCAGCAGCTGATCAGCCTCTACCAGCAGGCGATGGAGATTTGGTTCCGCGACCTGCCGGTGCTGCCGATGGTCCAGGCGCCGGCGCTCGTGCCGTTCAACTCGACCTACTGGGAGGGTTGGCCGACCGCCGAGAATGCGTGGAACATGCCGGTGAGCTGGTGGGCCACCTTCAATCTGGTCCTGAACGGCTATCCGGATCCGGAGACCGGCGAGTGGATCGGCGGCCTGAAGCCCAAGGCCAGCCAGAGCTAACCACTACCGCTGACTGACGCTTAGGACCCGAAGCGGCGGGAAGGCGATACGCGAGAGTCCATCTCGCTCCTCGCCTTCCCGCCCGGACGGAGAGGTGGATGAGCGTATCGTGGAGCTACCTTGCCGAGCGGTTCGTCATCTTTGTGGCGACGATCTTCATATCGGTCACGGCCGTGTTCTTCGTGCCCCGGCTCGTGCCGGGAGACCCGCTTGGCGCCGTTCTGGCGACGATGTCGACCGCGGCCGGCGGCGGCTCCGGCAGTGAGGAGCTGGTCGCGGAGTATCGCAGACGGTTCGGGCTGGACGAGAGTCTTTTCCAGCAGTACCTCTCCTACATCCGCGAGCTGCTGCGCGGAAACCTCGGCTATTCGATCGCCATCTTTCCAACCCGCGTCTCCACGCTGTTGGCCGATGCCATTCCCTGGACGGTCGGCCTGCTCGGCATCACGACCGTGATCAGTTGGCTGCTCGGCTCGCTCCTCGGCGCGATCGTCGGCTGGTCCGGCGGACGGGCGCGATTCCTGCAAGCGCTCGTTCCGGTAGCGCTCATCCTCTACACGACGCCGTACTACATCCTCGCCATCATCCTGGTCTACGGGCTAGCCTTCCGCTGGCCGATTTTCCCGCTCTCCGGCGCGTACTCGCCCGGTAGGTCGCCGGAATGGTCGCTCTCCTTCGCCGGCGACGTCATCAAGCACGGGGCGCTGCCCGCGCTCAGCATCGTCCTCATCTCCCTCGGATGGTGGTTCCTGAGCATGCGGAGCCTCATCATCTCCGAACAGGGCCAGGACTACATTCTCTGGGCTGAGGCGAAGGGCCTGCCCCGGCGGCGCATCTTCTGGGCCTACGCCTTCCGCAACGCGCTCCTGCCACAAACGACAGGTCTGGCTCTCTCCTTGGGCCACATCGTCGGCGGGGCGCTGATCACGGAGGTGATCTTCGCCTATCCGGGCCTGGGCTACTTGATCTACAACGCGATCAAAGGACTCGATTTCCCAGTCATCCAGGGGACGATCCTGCTGCTCGCCTGCTCAGTGGCGCTCGTCAATTTCATCCTGGATTTGGCTTATCCACTGATTGACCCGCGAATCCGCGCTTCGAGGACGTGAAGATGGTTGCCGTTCCTGTCGAAGAAATCACCCAGACGCCGGTCGCGCAGCGGCGCGGTGTCCTATCTGTCTTGCTGAGTAATCGGAAATTCGTGATAGGAATGGTCGTCTTCATCGCACTTGGAGCCACGGCAATCATCGGCAACCTCACCGTTGACCCATCAGAGCGGCGCACGGGCGCGTTTCCCGCTCGCCAGCCACCCGGCTCCGTGGCGATTCTGGGGACGACCACCTTGGGCCAGAGCGTCGCGATCCAATGGGCGCAGGCGGTGCCCAACTCGATGCAGGTTGGGCTGATCGCCGCCACCCTCGGCACCACCCTCGGCGCCCTGATCGGTCTGGTCAGCGGCTACTTCGGCGGGACGATCGACGCGGCCTTGCGGGTTCTGATTGACGTCTTCCTGTCCGTGCCGTCCCTGCTCTTCCTGATCCTGATCGCCGCGCTCCTGCAGGGCGTGAGCGTCCTGACGATGGCGCTCATCATCGGGCTGTTCGCGTGGGCGTGGCCAGCGCGAGCGGTGCGCTCACAAGCCCTCAGTCTGAAGGAGCGGCCGTTCGTCCGGGTCGCACGGCTATCGGGGATGGGCGGCGGCGAGATCGTCATACGCGAGCTCTTGCCGCACATGCTGACCTGGCTCGGCGCCAACTTCCTCAATGCCTTCATCGCCGCGATCCTCGCCGAGTCCGGACTTTCCATCCTCGGTCTCGGGCCGCAGCAGGAAATGACGCTCGGGATGATGATCTACTGGGCGCTCAGCTTCGGCGCCATCTTCCAGAATCTCTGGTGGTGGTGGCTGACCCCGGTAGTCACGCTGATCGTCCTCTTCCTCGCGCTCTACCTGGTCCACCTGGGGCTGGACGAGGTCGGCAATCCACGCCTGCGCTCGCGGGGCTGAGCGGCGTGGCCAGCGACTAGCCCTCCGTGGAGAGACAGTCGCGGAGACGGCGAAAGCTGGCTTCCAGCATCTCCAGCGGATCGCCGAGCGCAGCCGCGAACCGGTATCGCACCTCGAGCGTGATGCTGCCGGCGTAGCCGGCGGCGAGCAGCGAGGATATCTGCTCCGCGATCGGCACCTGGCCGGTCACGAGCGGATAGTGAACCGTGCCGTCCGGTCCGGCATCGTGAGCGTGAACGTGAATCACTCGGAGCAGGAACTCGTCACCGGGAGCGGGCGTCCAGTCCGGCTCTCGCTCCCGGTTTTCCCAGTCGTGCCCCACGTCCCAGCAGATCCCGACACGCGCGGACCCGACGCGCTCGACGAGCTCGATGATCCCGCTCCGGCTAGCGTCCGGCGGGGGTTTAGCACCGTCAGCCCGGCGTAGCTCGAGCGCGAGGCGAACGCTGGGGAACTCTCGGTCGCACCGCTCAGCCGCCCACTGCAAGAACTCGACCGTGGCCGTCGCGTTGGCTTCTGGTGCAACGACGGGCCGGTTCGCGCCGTGGATCACGACGACGCACGACTCACCCTGGCGCTGAGCGATGCGCTCCGCTTCGGCCAGGATCGGCGCGTAGTCCCGCTCGAGCGCTTCCCGCTCGTCCGCCCAGCGGCGCAACGAGAAGCGCGGCGCTAGCGGCGCGTGGACGTGGCAGATGAGTCCCGCGGCGTGGAAACGCTCGGCAACGTTGCGCCAATCCGGCTCCAGGATATGGACGCGGACGATCTGGTCATCGGCCGGGCCGTGGTGGAGGACCAGTTCGCTCGCGGTCGCCCCCCAGGAGCGCAATCGCGCGAGATAGTCTTCGAGATTGGCGTGATCCAGGTCCCACCAGCGCGGCGCCGCGGCGCTGCCGACGAGGATCGCCATCGGCCGATCAGGACACCGGGGCGGGCGCGGCAGCCAAGCGCGTCTTGATCGCGTCTGCGAGCTCGGGCAGCGGCACCTCGACCTGCTCGCCGCTGCGCAGGTCCTTCAGCGTCGCGCTGCCGCGCGCCAGCTCGTCCGCGCCGACGATGACGGCGAGCGGGATGCCCTTACGATCCGCGTTCTTGAGCTGATCGCCCAGACTGCGCTTGGGCTGCAGCGAGAGGTCGACGTTCACACCAGCGTATCGCAGCTTGCCGGCAATCTCCGCGGCCGGTCCGACGGTATCCGGGAAGAGCGCGATGAGGACTTGCGCGACAGTTGCCGGCGTCTCCAGCAAGCCGAACTCTTGCACGACCTCGATGATCCGCTCCAGTCCCAGCGACATGCCGGTCGCGGGAATCTGCCGGCCGAGGAACGTGCCGATGAGACCGTCGTAGCGGCCGGCGCCCGCGACCGAGCCCACCTTCGGCCGGTCAACCGTCGCCTCGTAGACCGGGCCGGTGTAGTAGTCGAGCCCGCGCGCCAATCCAAGATTGAGCCGATACCGTCCAGCGGGGACGCCGAATGCGGGCAGCAGCTCGAACAGCTCGCGCAGGTCGGCAATGGCCTCCTCCGCGCCGGGCACGTTCGCGACGCGCTCCCGAACTTTGGCAAGGACGTCGGCCGGCTCGCCGGAGATGGTGACCGTGTTGAGAATCTGCTCCGCCGCCGCCGGCTCCACCCCTGCCTCGTGCAGCTCCCGCAGCACGCCGTCGGGGCCGATCTTCTCGAGCTTGTCGACCGCCCGGTAGATCGAGCCTGCGAGGGCTTCGGGTACACCACTCGCCCGCGCCAGCGCCTCGAGCAGGCGCCGGTGGTTGATGTGGATGGTGAAGTTCGGGAGATTGACCGCGGCCAACGCCTCGGCCATGATCGCGACGACTTCCGCGTCCGCCAGCATCGACGGCGCGCCAGCGATGTCCGCGTCACACTGCCAGAACTCGCGGAATCGGCCGCGCTGCGGGTTCTCCGCCCGCCAGACCGGCGCGATGTGATACCGCTTGAACGGTAGCACCAGCTCGTGCTGATGCATCGCCACGACTCGGGCCAGCGGCACCGTCAGGTCATACCGGAGCCCCACGTCGCGTCCGCCGAGGTCTTGGAACCGGTACATCAGCTTCTCGTTCTCGCCGGCCTTGCCGGTCAAGACCTCGAGATACTCCAGCGCGGGCGTGTCGAGCGGCTCGAATCCGTGCCGCTCGAAGACCTCACGGAACTTCGCGATGATCCGCTGGCGCAGAATCATCTGGCGCGGCAGATAATCGCGGAACCCCTTCAGGACCTGCGGCTTGCGTACCGCCGGCTTCGTGTCACCGTCCACGGTGTGCTCCTCTGTCGATGTCGTTCCCTGCCGTCCGCATCGCGAGCGCCTACTTGTGTAGCTCGTAAACGACGTGGGCGATTTCCGGCAGGATCAGCTTGTCGAGCGCGAGCCGGACCGCGTTCGACGATCCCGGCAGCGCGAAGATGACCTTCCCACGGTAGACGCCAGCCGTCGCTCGGGAGAGCATCGCGGCCGCGCCAATCTCCTGGTAGCTCAGCATCCGAAATAGCTCGCCGAACCCGTCCAGCCGTTTCTCCAGCAGACGCGAAATGACGTCGTAGGTCGTGTCTCGCGCCGCGATTCCCGTTCCCCCATTGGTGACGATCGCGTCCACCTCGGGGTTGCCCGCCCAATCACTCAGGCACGCTTGGATCTGGTCCGGCTCGTCCTTGACGATTTGATACGCGACGACGTCGTGTCCCGCTCCCGCTAGCGCCTCCCGGATCAGAGCGCCGCTCCGATCGGTCTCCACCGTCCGCGTGTCGCTGACGGTCAGCACGGCGCAGCGAACCGTCCGCGGCGCCTCCTGGCGATGCTGAGCAACGGAGGAAGCTCCCGGCGACGACTCAGGCGGCACATTGGCTTCGATAGGCGTATCGGGCAATGCGAACCTCCGGCGGGACGATGCCGACGAACTCACCCGAAAAGCATAACGGAGTCGCGGCCGAGAAGAGTGAGAGCTCTTCTCGGAGTGGCGACGCTACCTTACTTGTAGACATGCGAACGGCGGCCGAAGCATTGCCCCGACCGCCGTTCCGAGATTCGCCGGATGTAGAAACTGCCCGAGAATTGAGGCAGTGGCGCGAACGCCTCCGCCGAAGGCGCCTACTGAACCTCATCGAAGAGGAGCGCGCGCTTGACCTCTTCGATCGCCTTGGTCACCTCGATTCCACGCGGGCAGGCATCGGTGCAGTTGAAGACCGTCCGGCAGCGCCAGACGCCCGACCGCTGATTGAGGATGCGCAACCGTTCGGCCGCGCCCTGATCCCGGCTGTCGAAGATGAACCGGTGCGCGTTGACGATCGCCGCCGGCCCGACGAACTCCTTATTCGTCCACGTAATCGGGCACGAGCTCGTGCAGGACGCGCAGAGGATGCACTTCGTCGTGTCGTCGTAGCGCGCCCGCTCCTCAGGGCTCTGCAGCCGCTCGCCCGCGCTCGGTGCGTCGTCGGCGATCAGGTAAGGCTTGACCGACTTGTAGCCCTCGAAGAACGGCTCCATGTCGACGATCAAGTCCTTGATGACCGGGAAGCCGATCAGCGGCTCGACGGTCACCTTCGTGCCCAGCTCGCTCATTAGCACTTTGCAGGCGAGCCGGTTACGCCCGTTGACACGCATCGCGTCCGAGCCGCAGATCCCGTGGGCGCACGACCGCCGATAGGTCAGCGTGCCGTCGTGGTGCCATTTGACCTTGTTCAGCGCGTCGAGCAGCCGGTCATTCGGCTCGACCTCGACTTGATACTCGCGATAGGTCGGCTTCTGAAACTCCGGCACATCGGGATTGAATCGCTTGATCCGCAACGTGACTTGCATCGAGGTCTCCCTTGGTGGAGCCGGGAACCGCGCTCTACCGGCGGCCCATCAATATTTTCGCTCTTTCGGCTCAAACTTCGTGATCGTCACCGGCTTCTTGCGCACCTGAATGCCGCCGGACGTCCGGTAAACGAGCGTGTGCGCCAGCCAGTTCTTGTCGTCGCGCTGCTCGAAGTCGGTCCGGTAGTGGGCGCCACGGCTCTCTTCCCGTGCGATCGCCCCGACGATGATCGCTTCGGCGCAGTCGAGCATGTAGCCGAGCTCGAGAGCCTCAAGCAGATCGGTATTGAATGTCTGGCCCCGGTCATCAATGGCGACCGACGCGTAGTCGCGCTTCAGCCCCTGGATCTTCTCCTGCGCCTCGGCCAGCCCGCGGCCGTCGCGGACGACCGAGACCTTGTCCATCATGACCTCTTGCATCGCCGTGCGGATCTCGACCGGCCGGATGCCGCTCTTCCGGCTCAAAATCGCGTCGATTTCAGCACGCGCGCGCAACTCCGGCTCCCGTGGCAGAGGCGGCAGCGAGTTCTCCTGGATGTACTTGAGCATGTGCCGCCCGGCGCGGCGACCGAAGACGACCAGGTCAACGAGCGAGTTCGTGCCCAGGCGGTTCGCTCCGTGGACCGAGACGCAGGCCGACTCGCCGGCAGAGTAGAAGCCGGGGATCGGCGTCGCTTGCTCGTCCCGGATCACGCGCCCGTCAACATCGGTCGGCAACCCGCCCATCGCGTAGTGCGCGGTCGGCTGAATCGGCACCGGCTCCTTCTTCGGCTCGACCCCGAGATAGGTCCGCGCGAAATCCGTGATATCCGGCAGCTTCTGGTCAATGACCTCTTCGGGGAGGTGAGTCAGATCCAGGTGGACATAATCTTTGCCGTCGATGCCGCGCCCCTCTTTGATCTCCTGGTAGATGAAGCGGGAGACCATGTCGCGAGGCGCGAGATCCTTGAGCGTCGGCGCGTAGCGAGCGCAGAACGCTTCGCCCTCCGAGTTGCGCAGGATGCCACCCTCGCCGCGCGCGGCCTCCGAGAGCAGGATGCCGAGCTTGTACAGTCCCGTCGGGTGGAACTGATAGAACTCCATGTCCATCAGCGGCACGCCAAGGCGATAGGGGATGGCAATGCCATCGCCGGTGCCGGCCAAGGCGTTCGAGGTGATCTTGAAAACGCGGCCGAAGCCACCGGTCGCGATCAGGACCGCCTTGGCATGGAGGACGTGCAGCTCCCCGGTCTTGATTTCGCGGGTGACAACGCCGCAACAGATGCCATCTTCAGTGAAGAGGACATCCACCAGGAAGTGCTCGTCGAAGAAGTTGACGTGGTGCTTGATGCCCTGCTGATACAGGGTTTGGATGATCATGTGGCCGGTGCGGTCGGCCGCGTAGCAGGCGCGGCGAACCGGGCCCTCGCCGTAGTTGCGGGTGTGGCCGCCGAACCGGCGCTGGTCGATCTTCCCGTCCGGCGTCCGGTTGAACGGGAGCCCCATATGCTCCAGTTCGAGCACCGCGTCGATCGCCTCGCGGGCGAGGATCTCGGCGGCGTCCTGGTCAACCAGGTAGTCGCCACCTTTGACGGTGTCGAACATGTGCCACTCCCAGTGGTCCTCTTCGACGTTGCCCAAAGCGGCGCTGATGCCGCCCTGAGCCGCGCCGGTGTGGGAGCGGGGTGGGTACAGCTTGGAAACAACCGCGATATTCGCTTTGCCGGCGAGCTGAATCGCTGCCATGAGGCCAGCGCCGCCGGCGCCAACGATGACGGCGTCGAAACGGTGGTACGCCATCGGGGATCCTCCGAACGGTGACGGTCCGTCCATCGTGCGGCGGACAGAGCGGCAGATGGGCACACACGAGCCCGCGGCCACTCCGGCGGAAACCTATCGCCGCACTTCGCCGCTGTCAAGCGGCAGTTCATACCAGCGCGGCAACCGCTTGCGCCACGTGTTGGGCTATACTTTTCTGTAAATCGGAGAAGGCACTGCCTCCGGTATTTTCCCGTCTCCCGCGCACGAGGAAAGAATGACGCCGCGCCACAAACGGAACTTCCTGGCCGCTGGCGGTTGGCCGGACCCCGCGCTGCACGATGTCGCGCTCGCTCACCAATCAGCGGTCGTGGATCTGGCGTGCCTCATCGCGGCGATTCCGGCGCCGACGAATCAAGAGCTAGAGCGCAGCAAGTTCGTCGCTCAGCGCATGGCCGAGCTCGGCGCGGAAGACGTCACGATTGACGAAATCGGCGATGTCGTGGGTCGCGTCCGCGGCGAGCGCTCCTCGCCGAGTTTGCTCCTCGCCGCGCACATCGACACGGTCTTCCCGCGCACCACATCGCTGGCACAGACGCGGGGCAATGGCCGGATCGCGGGTCCCGGCATCGGTGACAACAGTCTCGGCGTCGCTGCCGTCTTGATGGTCCCACGCTTGTTGCAGGCGCTCGGCGTGCGCCCGGCGGTCGATCTGCTGCTGACCGGCAACGTCGGCGAGGAGGGCCTGGGCAATCTGCGCGGCATCCGCGCCGTAATCGACGCCAATCCGGACATTGGCGCCGTGATCGCCGTTGAGGGGCACAATCTCGGCCGGGTGACGCACGTCGCGGTCGGCAGCCGCCGCTTGCGCGTCCGCGTGACGGGACCGGGCGGCCACTCCTGGGGAGACTTCGGGAACCCGAATGCGATCCACGTCGCGGCGGAAATCATTGCAGAGCTGACTCGACTGCCGCTGCCGCGCTCGCCGAAGACGACGCTCAGCGTCGGGATGTTTCATGGTGGCATCTCGGTCAACACGATCGCGCCGGAAGCCGAATTCGTCGTCGACTTGCGCTCGGTGGAGGAGGACGCGCTGCGCCGCCTTGCCGATCGCGTCGAAACCGTCTTGCGGGCGCCGCGTTACGGCGTCAAAGTCGACGTCGAAGTGCTCGGCGTGCGGCCGGCCGGTGTCGTCTCGCCATCCAGCCGGATCGTCCGTCTCGCGGTCGAAACACTCGAAGCGCTCGGTATCGTTCCGACCGGCGACGCCTCCAGCACTGACGCGAACATCCCGATCAGCCGGGGGATTCCCGCCGTTTGCATCGGCTTGACGACCGGTGGCAACGTCCATCGGGAAGATGAGTACATCGATACCGGACCCATCGCCGCCGGCCTGACGCAGCTCTTGGCGCTCAGCCTCGCGGTCGCGCGAGAGCTGGCCGCCGAGACGATCGCTCCGGTCGCCGCCCGCTAGAAACGGTGACACGACCCGCATGGATGAGCGCCCGATCCACCCGCTTCGTGACGCAAGCCAGCGCTCCTGGTCCACGAGCGATCAATTTGCCGCCGTGGACATCGAGGCGACAGGCATGGACGCCTCGCGTCACGAGGTCATCGAGGTAGCGGTCGTCATCTTCACTCGCGACCGGGAAATCGACCGGTTCGTGACACTGGTGCGACCGCGGGGCCGTCTCTCCCTGGATATGTCCGGGCTGACGGGGATCGAACCGTCAGAGCTCCGCTCGGCTCCGCGGATAGAGGAGGTCGCGCCAGTCTTGCGGCGCCTCACGGCCGGGCGCGCTGTCGTCGGTCACTCCATCGAGCTCGACGCCGCGATGCTCGACGCGGCCGGCGTAAACATGAGCGGGCCGCTCTACGACACGCACCTGCTGGCGACGCTCCTCCTGCCAGACCTGCCAAACTACTCCCTGAGATCCGTCGCGGATGCGCTGGGGATTGAGGGTGGGAGCGACCATCGGGCGCTCGACGACGCGCTGACAGCAGCCGCTGTGTTCCAGGCGCTGCTTGCGCGGATCGAGGCGCTCGATACGTCGACGCTCGAGCGCGTGGCGGCACTCGGTCGCGCGGCTGGCTGGTCGGTCGCCGATCTCTTCCTGGCTGCCGCTCGCCGCCATCCGACCGGTCCGCTCTTCGAGCCGGAAGGCGGCGGGAAGGTGCCGCACGAGCTCGCGTTTCTCGTTCCTCGCGAGAAGCCAGAGCCGCTGCGCCGCACCTCGTCCAAGGCGCCGATTGATGAGGCGGAGGTCGCGCGCGCGCTGGCGCCAGGAGGCGCGCTCAGTCGCGTCGTTCCCGCCTACGAGCACCGGCCCGCCCAGGAAGTCATGGCGCGCGCGGTGACGCAGGCGTTCAACAACGACCGCCATCTCCTGGTCGAGGCCGGGACGGGGACAGGCAAGAGCGTCGCCTATTTGCTACCAGCTATTCTCCACGCCCGCGAGCGCGGGGAGACCGTCGTCGTTTCGACCAATACCCTCGCCCTTCAAGACCAACTCTTTCGCAAGGACATCCCGGACTTGCAGCGAGCGCTTGCGAACGGCGACGGCACGCCACCGTTCGAGGCGGCGATCCTGAAGGGCCGGCAGAACTACCTCTGCCTCCGGCGCTGGTTCGCCGCGCAGCGCCAGCCACCAACCAGCCCGGAGGAAGCCGGCCTCCGCGCGAAGATCCTCTTGTGGCTGGGCGAGACGGAGACCGGTGACCGCGCCGAACTACACCTGACCGCCGTGGAGGAGGCCGAATTCCGCCGCGTCTCCGCCGAGGGGGAAGCGTGCGTGCCCGCCAAGTGCGTCTTCAACCAGCGCAATCAATGTTTCCTCTTCCGTGCGCGTCGCCAGGCGGAGCACGCGCATGTTGTTGTCGTCAACCACGCCCTCCTCCTTTCGGACACTGTCGAGGGAGGGACGGTCCTGCCGGACTACGAGCGGCTGATCGTGGATGAGGCGCACCACCTCGAGGATCAAGCCACGACACAGTTCGGCTACTCGGTCAGCGAGGTCGCGATCCTCGATCTCATCGATACCGTCATCAGACCAGACGGTCCGACATTCACAGGGCTAGTCCAGCGTGCCATCAATGAGCTGGCGCGCCTTGCGACCGACGCGGAGAGCCGCACGCATGCCGCGGCAGCGGTCGAGCGCGGCCGCCAACTGATGGGAAAGGCGACCGCGGCGCGGCTGGCGACCGGCGATCTCTTCGCCCGCCTCCGCGAGCTAGTGGAACACGAGGGTACCGGCACTGCCGGGTACGACCGCAGCGTCCGCTTGACTCGGGCGGTGCACCACCGGGGCGACTGGGTGGAGGTGGAGGTCGCCTGGGAGCGACTCAATGGGGATCTGATCGCCATCGAGACGGATATCGCCTGGTTCCTCGAGGCGCTCGAGAACGCCTTGCCAGATGAGGAAGAAGCATCCGATCTGGCGCTCGACCCAACGGAAGACCTTGTCCTCGAGCTGACGAACGCCTTGCGGGCGTTGATCGACCTTCGGGTCAAGCTTTCGGAAAGCGTCATTGACCCGAGCGAGGAAGCGGTCTACTGGGTCGAGAAGGACGCGAATCGGGGCAGCGTCAGCCTTCGCGCGGCGCCGCTCCACGTCGGCCCGCTCCTGCGCGACCGACTTTTCGCTCCGCTCCGCACTGCCGTGCTGACGTCCGCCACGCTGACGACGGACGGCGGCTTCGAGTACATCCGCGAGCGCGTCGGGTTGGAACACGCCGAAGAGGTGAGCGTTCCTTCTCCGTTCGATTACGAGCGCTCGACGCTCCTTTACATCGTCGATGACATTCCGGAGCCGAGCGCGCCCCGCTACCAGCAGAGCGTCGAGGAGACGCTCGTCGAGCTGGGCATCGCGATGGGCGGGCGGATGCTCGTGCTCTTTACTTCGCACGCCGCGCTGCAAGCGACCTACCGCGCGATCCGAGGCCCACTCGAGAGTCACGGGGTCGTCGTGCTCGCGCAGCGCACCGACGGCAGCGCACGCCAGCTGATCGCTCGCTTGAAGCACGCCTCAAATATCGTACTTCTGGGCACCTCGACATTCTGGGAAGGGGTCGATATCGTCGGACCAGCACTGAGCGCGCTGGTCATCACGAAGCTGCCGTTCGCCGTTCCCTCGGATCCCATCTTCGCAGCGCGCAGCGAGGGATTCGATGAGCCTTTTCTGCATTACGCCGTGCCGCAAGCCGTCCTGAAGTTCAAGCAGGGGTTCGGCCGGCTCATTCGCTCGAGCCAAGATCGCGGCATTTGCGCGATCCTCGATCGCCGGGTGATCTCCAAGCGCTACGGCCAATCCTTCATCCAATCGCTGCCGCCGTGCTCGATCACGATCGGGAGCGCGCGCGACTTGCCGAATGCCGCTGTCGAATGGCTCGAGGAATACCCAGCCTACGACGATGCGGTGCGTGCGGCGCGATCTGGTTAGACGCGCGCGACGCGTTTGACAGATAGGAGGAGGGGAGATGAGCCAGGGCAGTCAGTCTGCAATCGATCGCAATCTCGCGTTGGAGCTCGTTCGGGTCACGGAAGCGGCCGCGCTGATGGCGGCGCGCTGGATGGGGAGGGGAGACAAGGAGGCGGCGGACCAAGCCGCCGTCGATGCCATGCGTTTCGTCCTGGGCTCGATCGCGATGGATGGCGTCGTCGTGATCGGCGAAGGGGCCAAGGACGAGGCGCCAATGCTCTATATCGGCGAGCAGGTCGGTTGCGCGAGCGAGCCGAAAGTCGACATCGCGGTGGACCCGATTGATGGGACCCGCCTGCTCTCGCTTGGCATGCCGAATGCGATTTCGGTTGTTGCGCTGGCAGATCGCGGTTCGATGTTCGCCTCTCCGGACATCGCCTACATGGAGAAGATCGCGGTCGGTCCGGAGGCAGCAGGAGTCATCGACCTCGATCTCAGTCCGACGGAGAACCTGAAGCGGATCGCGCGCGCCAAGCATCGCGAGATCAACGACTTGCTGGTCGTGGTCCTAGACCGCCCGCGGCACCAAGATCTCATCGCGGAAATCCGGCGCGCGGGCGCCCGAATCAAGCTGATCACGGACGGCGACGTGGCTGGAGCGATCATGGCGGCGATGCCGAATACCGGAATCGACGCTCTCTTCGGCATCGGCGGCGCGCCGGAGGCGGTCGTGGCCGCCTGCGCGATCAAGTGCATCGGTGGCGACATGCAATGCCGCCTGTGGCCGCGGAACGACGAAGAGCGGCGAATCGCGCAGGAGAAGGGGATCAACCTCACGCGCAAGCATGCTGTCGAGGATCTGGTTGCCGGCGATAACGTCTTCTTCGCCGCGACCGGAATCACCGACGGCGAATTGCTGCGCGGCGTGCGGTACTACGGCAATGGCGCATCCACGCAATCGCTGGTGATGCGATCGCGGTCCGGCACGGTTCGGCGCATCGATGCTGAGCATAAGTTGTGGAAGCTGCGGCAAATCGGGGCGCCACAGTATCTGACGCATCTGTAGTCTCGAGCCGCGATGAAGCGGTTTCAGAGCCGGTGAGCGGGGCAGCAATAGCCCCGCAACGCCAAATGCCAGTTACTGTGAAGGGAGGATTGACGAAAGGACCCGTGAGTGTTAGGATACACATGCGCCTCGGTAGGCAAATCTGGCCCCTGCCTGCCGCAGATTCACCTTCGGGTTCTAGGAGCGTCTGATCGCTGGACTGACGTTCGGCGTTGACGGCGCCGCGTTTCGCTAGGCGATCCGTCTTTGTGCGATACGGCTTGCCGGAGATGCGCCACGATCATCGCTTGCTCCGGTTCTTTGGTGCGCATATTGCGCCCGTGACCCCCAACGCCATGCCCGGTCGTGTTCCCAAACTCACACCCACCACACCGCGCACTGGCGCCTCGCACATGCCCGTTCGGCGCGATCTCCGCGCCCGTTTCAGCCACAATCACATTTAGGGAGGAAGACCATTGACTGACCAGCAAGACATCACGACGGCGCCGGAGGCTGCTCCCAAACCGGCGACGAGGACGCGCAGCGCGCGCTCGCGCCGGAAGGCGACCGAGGCAACGGAGCAGACGACGACCACGACGGAAGCGCCGGTCGTAGCCACGGCACCGGCCGAGACTGTCACGCCGGTCGCTGATACCGCCGCCGATGGCGCCGCTGTAGCTGTAACTGAGACCGAGGCGGAAGCAACGCCTACCGCCGCGACGGCCGAGCGCCCACGTTCGCGTCGCCAGCGGAACGGCCAAGCCGCTCAGCCGCGGACGGAGCAAGATATGGCCGATTCCGGTGATGGGGCGATTCCGAACGGCCGTGACGGCCGCACTGCCCAAGAGGCACGCGACAACCGCGAGCGAGCCAACGCCGCTGCCGCCAACGCGGCCAACAAGGCGCGAACTGCCCCGGCGGTCATTACCCCCCAGACACGCAACGGCAATGTGCCGCACCTGACCGTCACCGAGCTCGAGGCAATGCCGACCGAGGAGTTGTACGAGCTCGCCCGCCAGTTCGGCCTGCAAGGCTATACGCGAATGAAGCGGCCGGACCTCATCATCGCGCTGCTGAAGGCGCGAACCGAGGCGGAGGGCAACATCTTCGGCGACGGTGTGCTCGAGATTATCGAGGACGGCTTCGGCTTCCTGCGCGGCCCGCGGCTTCTGCCTGGTCCGGACGATATCTACGTCTCGCAATCGCAGATTCGCCGCTTTGGCTTGCGGACCGGCGATCGCGTTTCCGGACAAGTCCGGCCGCCGAAGGACAACGAGAAGTTCTACAGCCTCCTCCGCGTCGAGGCGGTCAACGGCGTCGATCCGGAAACCGCGCGCAGGCGGCCGAGCTTTGATTCGCTGACGCCGATCTTCCCGCTTGAGCTGATCAATCTCGAGACGCAGCCGAATATCCTCTCGACGCGTCTCCTCAACCTGGTCGCTCCGATCGGCCGGGGCCAGCGCGGACTGATCGTCTCGCCGCCGAAGGCTGGAAAGACGCTCCTCCTGAAGGCGATCGCCAACGGCATCACAACCAACAGCCCGGATATGCACCTGATGGTCTGCCTGATCGGCGAGCGACCGGAAGAGGTGACGGATATGAAGCGCTCCGTCGAGGGTGAGGTGATCTCCTCGACCTTCGACGAGCCGGTGGAGGATCACACCAAGGTCGCCGAGATGGCGCTGGAACGCGCCAAGCGCCTGGTGGAGGCTGGCCGGGATGTCGTCATCCTGCTCGACTCGATCACCCGGCTCGCCCGCGCCTACAACCTGGCCGTCCCGCCGAGCGGACGCACCCTCTCCGGCGGTATCGACCCGGTTGCGCTCTATCCGCCGAAGCGATTCTTTGGCGCCGCCCGCAACATCGAGGGCGGTGGATCGCTGACGATCGTCGCCACCTGCCTCGTTGACACCGGCTCCCGCATGGACGACGTGATCTACGAGGAATTCAAGGGAACCGGTAACATGGAGCTTCACCTCGACCGCAAGCTGGCCGAGCGCCGCATCTACCCGGCGATCGACATCCAGCGCTCCGGCACGCGGCGCGAGGAGCTTCTGCTCGACGAGTACACGCTGCGGCAGGTTTGGACGATGCGGCGGATGGTCTCGATGCTCGGCGGTACCGAGGGGACGGAGCTTGTGCTCGGCCGACTGGCCAAGACTTCGAGCAACGCCGAGTTCCTGGCCACACTCAACAAGGACATCTAACCCCCAGCGACAACTCAACACAATGCAAGGGAGCGGCCGGGACTCGATTCCGGCCGCTTCTCTTTGCCTTGTCCCCGCCCGAATTGACCATCGCCAGGGCGACAGGTTGCCTCGGCGTCACTGGCACAGCCGTTTGAGCGCGGGCCAGCATGCTATTGGAAAGTAACGCCACATCACCCCCGCAACTGCCGACGCCTGCGGATACAATGCGGCGAGTTTCGGACAGTGGGCGGCGGCGAGATCGCTCCGCCTGCCGCTGAAGAGGGAGTGACGCACGCGATGGTTTTGAGCCACTACATCGGAGCGAAGGTCAAGCGCAAGGAGGATCCCCGGCTTATCACCGGCTCCTCGATCTATGTGGATGACCTGAAGCTCCCTGGTATGGTCCATGTGACCTTCGTCCGCAGCTCCTACGCCCATGCCCGCATCACGGGCATCGATGCGTCTGCCGCCCTCGCCGTTCCCGGCGTGATTGCGGTCTGGACCGCGGAGGATCTGAAGCCGTACCTGAAGCCGGTCGCCGCCTCGACTCCCACCGCCGAGGGTGGGGGAGGAGAATCGGACTCCGATGACATCCCGGTGCCACCCGTCGAGCCGCTGGCCAGCAAGAAGGTGCGCTACATCGGTGAGCCGGTCGCGGCGGTCATCGCGGAATCACGCGCCATCGGCGAAGACGCGGCTGCCCTTGTGGAGATCTCGTACGAGCCGCTGCCGGCAGTCGTCGATCCCTTTGAAGCGCGGCAGCCAGGCGCGCCGCAGCTCTACGACGAGGTGCCGAACAACATCAGCGTTCGTCACCACACCGTCCACGGCGACGTTGATGCCGCGCTGGCGAGCGCGCCCGTCAAGGTCAAAGCCCGCATTCGCGCCCCGCGCTGCGCCCCCGCAGCGATGGAGCCGCGCGGCACGGTGGCCGCTCCCGATCCGATCACCCGGGGCTTGACGATCTGGGTTTCGAACCAGGCGCCACACGGCTTCCGCAACGAGATCGCTGCTGGGTTCGGTCTCGGTCAGAACCAGGTGCGCGCCATCGCGCCGGAGGTCGGCGGCGGTTTCGGTAGCAAGTTCGGCGCGTATCCCGAGGACTACGTGGTGTCGGCGGTGGCGCTGGCGCTCAATCGCCCGGCGAAGTGGATCGAGACTCGGAGCGAGAACTTCCTGGCAACCAACCACGGCCGCAACCAATGGGGCGACTTCGAGGTCGGAGCTGACCGCGACGGTCGCATCGTCGCGCTGCGGGCTCGGATCACCCTCGATTCCGGCGCCTATCCGAAATCACTCGGCCTCGCCTGGTGTACCTGGGTGATGTCCACCGGTCCCTACATCATCCCGAATCTCGACTACATGGTCGAAGGCGTCTACACCAACACCGTCTGCAACGGTGCGTATCGCGGCGCTGGTCGTCCGGAGGCGACGTTCTACCTCGAGCGGCTTATGGACCTGATCGCCGATGAGGCTGGAGTCGATCCCGCCGAGGTCCGCCGCGTCAACTTCATCCCGCCCGAGCAATTCCCGTACGCCACCCTGACTGGCGAGCGCTATGACACGGGTGAGTACGAGAAGCCGCTGGACAAGGCTCTGGAGCTGGTCGGCTACCAGGAACTGCGCCGCCAGCAGGAAGAGATGCGCAAGCAGGGTCGCTACCTCGGCATCGGCGTCGCCTCCTACGTCGAGATCTGCGGCTTCGGCCCGTGGGAGAGCTCGACGGTGCGCGTGGAGCCAGGTGGAGAGGTGACGATCTTCACCGGCATCTCGCCGCACGGCCAAGGGCAGGAGACGACCTTCGCCCAGCTCGCTGCCGAGTACATCGGCGCTGACTTCGATCACGTCATCGTCCACCACGGCGATACCGGCAATACCTCGCACGGTAATGGAACGGGCGGCAGCCGCGGTCTGGCCGTCGGTGGAGCGGCGCTCGTCCTCTCCCTGAACAAGGTCCGTGAGAAGGCGATGCGGATCGCTGCTCACATGCTCGAGGCCGCCGTCGAGGACATTGAGCTGGTCGAAGGCAAGTACCGCGTCAAGGGCGTCCCGACTCGCGGCGTCACCCTCGCCGAGATCG
>ERZ777003.334-NODE-334-length-97217-cov-18.675696_pt1 | contig 97217 bp, 67 predicted proteins | sample MGYA00374956_ERZ777003 | MGnify/ENA primary metagenome ERZ777003 (study PRJEB29302, sample SAMN06268252) | bioreactor metagenome | isolation source: Joint BioEnergy Institute, California, USA | place: USA:Joint BioEnergy Institute, California, USA | collected...
CCGACGATCCTTACGGCCGCACGGGCGATACCCACCCCATGGAGCAGGGACCGTGGCTGCTATTGGGGCCGGTGAAGGCGTACTTCACCACCACCGAAGGCGGGGCCGCGATCAACCAGCGGCTGCAAGTGCTCGATCAACAGAGTCGTCCGATCCCCGGGCTGCATGCCGTGGGTCAAAATGGCCTGGGAGGACAAGTTCTGTGGGGACACGGCCTGCATATCGCCTGGGCCATCACCAGCGGCCGCCTGGCTGGGCAAGCGGTGATGGCCGACGAGTAATTCCATACAAGGAGGACCGCTGCAATGCTGCCTGCCAATTTGCTGCGCGACCTGCCGCCGCCAACCGGCGAAGAGATCTTTGAAACCCTGCTCACCGGCGGCCCGTTCCGCCTGGAACGGATCGTCACCCGCGGCCAGACTTCGCCGCCCGGCTTCTGGTTCGACCAGGAACTGGACGAGTGGGTGATGGTGCTGGCCGGCGCGGCCAAGCTACGGTTTGAGGATCAGGAACAATTGGTGGAACTGAGGCCCGGCGACTGGGTCCATATCGCCGCCCATCGCCGGCACCGCGTCGAATGGGTCGACCCGAACCAGACCACCGTGTGGCTGGCCATTCATTACGCCGCACCGCCACCCACGGTTTAGGAAACCGTCGCTCCCCTGCTCCGCTAGTCGGCTGCCAGGTGCGCCAGCCCTACTCGTTGTGCAGCGGGTGATAGCCTTTGACCAGCAGCGGGATGCGGTACAGGCTGGTATCGACGGTGATGTACAGCACGTTGGCTTCCGCACCGCGGCCAAAAACCACGTTGCTGGGCAGCCCGACCACTTCCTTCTTGCCCTGCTGATTGGCCGGGCCAGTAGGGATGAAGGCGATTTCGCGGCCTTGCGGATCGAGCACCAGCACGCCCGGTCGCCGCGGCTCGCGAATGGTGAGGTAGATGTTGCCTTCCACGTCGACCGTCATGCCGTCGCAGCCGCGTTCCTTGCCGAAGTCGATCAGCGTCTTGGCCGGTCCGGCAACGTCGCCGTTGTCGTTCAGCGGGAAGGCCAGGATCTTCATCGCCCCCAACTTGGGAGCCGGGGCGTTGGGATCGATCCGGTCGGTGCCGTTATCGTGCTCGGCCACGTAGAGCCAGCGGCCATCGGGGCTGATTGCCAGACCATTGGGCTTGGAGACATCGCGGGTTGCCAGGTGCAGCGAGCCATCGGGGTCGATGCGGAACACGCCCTGGAAATCCAGTTCGCGTGGCTCGTGACCCACGTAGCGCGGATCGCTGAAGTAGATCCGCCCCTTGGTGTCGATGGTGATATCATTGGGCGAGTTGAACCGGCGGCCCTGGTAGTTGTCGACAATCGTTTCGCGCTTGCCGGTCTTGAGATCCCAGCGCGAGATCCTCCGCCCGCCGTAGCTGGCGCCTTCGCACACGACCAACCGGCCCTGGGGATCGAAGAACAGACCGTTGGACTTGCCGCTGTCGTCGGTAATGACGGTGGTTTGCTTGGTGGCCGGGTCGAACCGCAGGATCATGCCGCGGTCGGCGCCCTCGGGAATGTCCGAAAAGTAAATGCTGCCATCGGGAGCGGCTGCCGGACCTTCGGTCAGCCCGCCGCGAATCTCGGCCATCCGGGTAAACAGATGCTCCAGCCGGGCACCTTCGGGCACGACCTTGCCTTGCGGCGGCGGCAACGCCTCGCCCGCCATTGCCACCGAAGTTGCAACCAGAAGCCAGGCTAGGGCAATCCGCATCGATGAGTCCCCCGAAGTTATAGATCGTTAACGCAATTGAGCCAGGCCGGCGACGTTGAAGACTTAACGGTGACCGCGGCACAGCTGTCGTTACCGGCAGCGCGCACGCAAAGGGCGTCCCCTTGCAGCCACCAGGCTCTGCAATCAGCCCGTGGCCACGCAACCGTATTCGGCGGCACCGAGTTCGGCGGTACCAACCGTCATGCCTGGCGGCAGCGCCGGGCATGACGCAGGGTTATGCCCAGGTCAGGCCGGTTTCCCGCTGCACGCGGTGCTCGTAATCGCCCAGCAGCCCGCCGATCACGTCCCAGCGATCGTGGCGGCGAAGCTCAATATCACCTTGGCGATTCACCCGCACCAGGCTGTCGTTGGTAACGCCCGCCGAGCGAAGCTGTTCGGGCGTAATGGTTTCGCCGTCGATGCACCGCATCAACGTCGCGCCGGTCATTTCGATAAACTGCATAGCGATCAACCAGACAAGGAACGAGAAACAGCCACGGGGCTGTGTTGGCTGCCATCGTAAGTTCTGGAAAGGCTGGTTTCCAGTTCCCGGGCAAGGGTTTATGTCCCCCGGCCCGTGTCCTCGATGCCCAAGCGCGATCGGGCCGCGCACAACAAGCCGGCTTCCCGTTGGGGAGAAAAGAGCGGAAGACAACCGGCGCCAGCCAGCGGGCAGCACGCGGTAGCGCGGTAAGACAAGGTGGCAGCCCAAGCACCAATTCGGCCACCGCGAGAGCAGCCGGGGCCGCTATCAGAAACGTCGGGCGGCGGGGCTTGGGCGGCCGCCCAGGCTCGGCTAGGGATTGGGAGCGTCGACGATGGTTTCCAGCTCGCGCTCGTAGTAGGCCACGGCTTCGGCCGGTTCGAGGTTGAACAGCACGCGGCCATCCGTTTGCCAGGCGCGGCCATCGTGGCGGAACAGCGCCGTCGCCGCCCGCAGGTTGCCCACCGCCGGCACGTCTTCCATGCCGCCGCCCTCGACCGCTTCGAACGACACCGTCAGGCCGACGAAGGCCATCATGTGCGAGGTCCTGCGATCGCGGGCAAACACCACCGGGTTATGGAACTCCGGCTCGCGCCACCGCAGCCCGCGGGGCTTGCCCGAGTTCATTACCTGCTCGACAAACAAGGCCTCCAGCCGCTCCCGCTGCAAGCGGAAGTCTTTTTGCAGCTTGGCCTCCAGTGTCCGGCGCCGTGACTCCCGCCACGGTGGCACAATGAACAGCAGCGCCGCCGTCACGACCGTAACCACAGCGATTGCCACCACCACGTAAGGCATGGTCCACCATCTCCTTCCCGATCTGCGGGGGACGGCTTACGGAACCACAGTCGCACCGATTGACCTGCCCACGCCCGACCACTGCCACAGCCGCACACAGGGGAACACCAGAACAGGATCTGTCGGCGGCTGGCGACTCTAAACGCTGATTCTACCGCTTGGATGCGGCCGCCTGAAAGCATTTTGCACGGTCCGGGGCGCATCATGCCCAGCTCGGCGGCTGATCCGGCCTGGCATAGGCGGCAAACAAAGCAAATTTTGTTCCAATCCCCCCCACGCCTATCGCAGGGTGAAATCGACCACCAGCGGCAAATGATCCGAGGCTTGTCGGGCCAACTTGGAAGCGGCCACCTTTACGTGTTCCACCTTCAAGTCGCCACGGTGGAACGCCTTATCGAGCGAGGCCACAGGCATGTACGCCGGATACGAGCGGTAACGCGACACGGGCGCGGTGGCCTGCTGGAAGTCGTACCGGTCGAAGACGCACTTGGCCAGGCGGTTGCGCCAGTCGTTGAAGTCGCCCACGATCAGGGTCGGCAGCTCCGCCAGGCTGCGGAAGGTGTGATGCTTGAGCAGGTGCTCCACCTGCCATTGCCGTTCGACCTCGGCCAGGCCCAGGTGCCAGTTCACCAGGTGGAACTGGCCTTCGGGACTGTCGATCACGGCCAACTGCGCGCCGCGCGGCTTGCGCCATTTGAGCCGCAGCGAAAGCTGGTGCTTTTCCAGGATGGGCCACTTGGACAACAGCAGGTTGCCGTACCCGCCCGACTTCACCCGCACGTTGAGCTGATAGCAATGCCCCTCGGCGCGGAAATGCTCGACCAGGATGGCCGGCTGGTCGTGATGGTTGGAACGGCTGCAGTTGGTATCGACCTCTTGCAGACAGATCAGATCTGGCTGTTCGCGATCGACGACCTCCAAGATGCGGTCCAAGCGATAGCGGCGGTCGAGTCCCCCGATCCCTTTGTGGATGTTGTACGACAGAACACGCATGTTGCTCAGATACTGGATCGCCGGGAATGCAGTGACAAACGGAGGGAGGCGGCTTACCCCCCGTCTCAAGAGGGGATTGGATGGTAGGCGAACGCAACGAGCCCGCTTGATGGGATTTTCGCGCACAACTGCCGCCTGGGCAAGTCTGGCGGCGGCGGCCCCAACAGCTCAGTCGGTCAAAACACCACTTCCTTGCCGCAGGGTAATCATGGCAACGTATCTCCCGGCAGGCAATGGCCTTAGATGCTAGCGCCCCGGCCGCCGCCCGCGGGCCGCAATGCCCCAGCTTCTCGTTACGCGGCGCCCCTGACCGCTGCCACCGGTACAATGCAGCGGGCGCTGCTCGGTTGCCGGGCGGCACGGCAAGGGTTCGACCTTCTGGGCAGGAAAGGATTGCTGTGCGGTATCTGGCTGTAGTCAGCGATTACGATGGCATCATTGCCGCCGATGGTGGACGCCCCTCGGAAACCGCCCTCGCCGCTATCGGACGCCTGCGGGCGTCGGGCCGGCGACTCATCCTCAATACGGGCCGACGGTTGGAAGAGTTGTTCGCCCTGCTGCCCCAGCCTGAGCTGTTCGATTGCATCGTGGCCGAGAACGGAGCTGTGGTCTACGAACCGGCGATCCGCAAAGAAACCTCGCTGGCTGAGCCTCCGCCGCCGCAGTTCGTCAAGCGGCTCAAGGAGTTGGGCGTGTCGCCCCTGGAAGTGGGCCGCGTGATCGTCAGCACCTGGCTGCCGCACCATACCACCGTGCTCCAGGTCATCCAGGAGCTGGGCCTGGAACTGCACGTGATCTTCAATCGGGCTGCCGTGATGGTGCTGCCCACCGGCATCAACAAAGCCACCGGCATGGATTACGCCCTGGGCCGACTGGGGCTCTCGCGGCACGAGGTGGTAGGCATCGGCGACTCGGAGAACGATCACTCGTTTCTGGAACACAGCGAATGCGCGGCGACGGTAGCCAACGCCGTGCCCTCGATCCGCGAGATAGCCAACTTCATCACCAAGGCCGAGAACGGCGCCGGCTTCGCCGAACTGGTCGACACGCTGTTGGCCAACGACTTGTGCCACCTGCAAGGCCAACTGCCCAAAAACAAGGTCACGATCGGCCAGCGCGAGGATGGCAGCCCGATCACGGTGCCGCCCTACGGCCTGAATATTTTGATCGCCGGTCCTTCCGGCAGCGGCAAGTCGACCGTTGCCGCCGGACTGGTCGAGCGGCTGATCCGCCAAGGCTATCAGCTCTGCATCGTCGATCCCGAAGGCGACTACGGTACACTCACCGATGTGATCACCATCGGCAACCAAGGGCATGCCGTCACCACCAACGAAGTGCTGGCCCTGCTTGAGAATCCCAAGCTCACCATCAACGTCAACCTGCTGGGCATCCCGCTGGCCGATCGGCCCGAGTTCTTTAGCGACCTGTTCCCCAGCCTGCAAGCCATCCGCGCCCGCACCGGCCGGCCGCACTGGATCGTGCTCGATGAAGCCCATCACATGCTGCCGCGCGAATGCGCCCAGTTTGGCCGCGTCTCGCCGCAGGAACTGGGCGAAACCATCCTGGTGACGGTGCACCCCGATCATTTAGTTCCGGCGGTGCTCAAACTGGTCGACGTGATCATCACCGTTGGCCCCTCGCCCGAAAAAACCATCCGCAAGTTCGCCGATACAATCGGCCAGCCGCTTACCTGGCCCGCCGGCCTGGATAACAGCCCCGGCACGGCCACGGTCTGGTTCCCGAGGCAGCCTGATCCGCCCCGCACCATGCGGATCATCCCGGGCACCGCCGAGCGGATCCGGCATCACCGCAAGTACGCCGAAGGCAACATGCGGCACCGCAGCTTTTTCTTTCGCGGACCGGATAACCGCCTGAACATCCGCGCGCAAAACCTGGCGATGTTCCTCCAGATTGCCGACGGCGTGGACGATGAAACCTGGCTCTATCACCTCCGCCGCGGCGATTACGCCCGCTGGTTCCGCTACTCGGTCAAAGACGAGTACATGGCCGATCAGGCCGAGCAGATTCAGCGCCGCACCGACCTGCACCCGGCACAATCGCGCCGGCTGATCCGCAGTTTGATTGAAGCCCGATACACGCTGCCCGAGTAACGGCCGCCACGCGTTACACCGTTACGCGTCGAACACGATCCTGTAGACCGTCCGCTCGGGTTCGATCAAGCTGGGCTGGTGGCGTACCAGGATGCGTTCGGTCTCGCTGCCGCCCACGGTATCGCCATCTTTAATCACCGGACCATTCAGAATGAGATACTGCGCCACGTTGCAGACAAAGTCGAGCAATTCCTGCGGTAGCATGTCGTAGCGGTCGACTTCGATCTCCATCAGGCCAAACTGCTTCATGCCGATGGTGTATAAGCCGCGTTCGCCCTCGCTATTGAGCGTGGGCTGGAGCCGCAGCCACATGGACACCGGCACGTCCGACTCGTTCATCCACGCGCAACTCCGCTCGAAGGCAGCCCGCGAGTTACACACACTGGCATTGCCCCAGTAGACGCCGATGCCATCGAACAGCTCCAGGGCAACCAGCGCCAGCCGCGAGACTTGCAGGGCGGAGCCGACGGCCGAATCGACCTCGCCACCGATATTCGTCACCAGGACATGCGCTGTATGCTGGGCGACCTCGGCAGGGCCTTCAGGCCACATGAAGTTGCTCGCGGCGAACTGTTCGGCTTCGCCCCCGGGGATGGGCATCGGCATATACGCCAGCACGCCGACGGCATCCTCGCCGCGCGTTACCGACACGACGGTCTCACCATCAACCTCGGCCGAATAGTCAGGCCCGAACACTTCGGCCACGATGCGTTTGGCTCGTTCTGCATCAGGCAGCGGCGGATTCTTACACAGCACGAAGCAGTGCCGCGTGATGTAGTCCGATTCGCCCTGCCTCTGCTCGTCGCCCTGCCCCTTGCCCACCTGCTCCGCCGCAAAGGAATCGTCGATGCCCATCGCCACCCCCAGCAAATAGAGAACCGGCAGCCTTCAGCAACCCCTGTCTCTGTACCAGAAGCCGGGGATGGACGGCAAATTTTGTGGCGTGTTTTGCGTGCCCACCACGTAGGGTCCGCTGTGCAGACCAACATTTGGTTTGGCGGCAGCTATGCACGTATATGGTGGTTGCAAGCAACCACCATACGGCCGTGGCACACGGCACCATTTATCATTCAAGCGTCAATCACGCATCGCGGGCGTTTTGTCATACAGCCACTGCACCGGGAAGCGCGTGATATGCAGTTCCGCCAGGCCGTTGTTGTGACGGCGGTCGCCGCCGCAATGCGCCAGGACTACATGGTCGCCCTCAAAGTGCATCGCCGTGTAGCAGTACCAGCCGTGCGGGTTATCGGCCAGGATCTTCGCCGGCTGCCAGGTGCGGCCCTCGTCGGTGGAAATCGCGGCCGCGAGCGGCGTGCGTTTGCCACGCAATTCCGGGGCGATGTTGCTGTGATCGTTCCACACGGCCAGCAGGTCGCCGGTGCTAGGAATGCGTTCGATCGTAGCCGGCGAAAGCGGCGACTTCAGCGCCGAAGGTTCCAGGGCCGACCAGGTTTGACCACCATCAGCAGATAGGGCCATGAACTGGCTGCCGCCGCTGGCACGGCAGAACATCAAAAGGCCCCGCTTGGTTTCCACCACACCCGGCTCTTGCAAGATCACTCCGTGGTGCTCGGCCGCTGGTTCGGCGTAGCTGCCAGCCTGCCAGGTGCGGCCGGCATCGTCGCTGTAGTAGCAGATGATCTTGCCCGCCCCGGTGAACTTCTCCTGCCCCGGTCCATAGTGCTGGGCCAGCGGCGCAACCAGCCGCCCACTGGCAAGCTGCACCACGCGATCGTTGTTCAGCACGTAGTAACCGATCTTGTCGTCGGGCACGATCAGCGTGGGCTTGCTCCAGGTGCGGGCTTCGTCCGTGCTGAAGCGGACCACCAGCCGGCAATCCTGCTGCGAGTTCTTGCGCAGATAAAACAGCGCAATACGGCCGTCGGCCAGCCGCAGCAGCGAGACCGACATGATGTTCAGCCCTGCCTCGTTGGGCAGCACGGTTTCGTCCCGATCGGTCCAGGTACGGCCGCCATCGCTGGAATAGCGGGCGGCCAGGTACGCCGCGGCATGATCGCCGGCCCCGCTCTCAAAATGCGTGTAGACGAGCATCAGCCGGCCATCGCGCAGACGGATCAAGTCGCCTTCGCTATTGCGGGGATTGCCTGGGCCGGGAGGCAACAGCACAATCCGCTCGATCGGTACAGCGGCATTGGCCGGCTCATCGGCATTGGCCGGTGCGATAGGGACCAGCCAGGCAGCCAGGCCCACGGCGGCTACGAACCCCAGGCACGTTCCAGACACCAAGCGGCGGAAAGCAACGTGCAGCATGACGTTCCCCCGGTGTGAGCAAAAAGCAATTTGCTGCTGGGCGCAAGCTGGGCCTACGCCTCACGCATGCCAGACGCCGCACCGCCGTGGTCGAACGGGCGAGTCCGCACTACACGGCCGGCGGCGTCACGCCCAGCGTGGCAGCCAGATCGGTCAAGGCACGCCAGTTGCCTTCGTCCATCGGCACGCCTTCCACGCTGCGGCGCGCGAGCGTCCGCCGCTCGGGATCGCCCGGCAGCAGGATCTCGTCCACGCCTTCGATACGCGGGCAGCTCCGCACGAAGGCTTCCAGGTCGGTGACTTCCTTCTGGAAGTGCTCCTGGCCGGCGCCCATTTGGGCCGTATCGAACACCTGCATGAAGATGCAGTTACCGTTTTGATTGATGGGCACTTCGCGGATGCAGACGCCGCCCGAGAGCGCCCCGGCAAAGATCTCGACCATCAGGCCCAGGCCAAAACCCTTGTAAGCCTGGTCGCCGCCCATCGGCCGGATCGTGCCGGGCGGATTGGCGTACAGCGTATTGGGGTCGTTGGTGGGGCGGCCTTCGCTATCGAGCAGCCAGCCGTCGGGCACCTTCTCGCCCGCGATCTTCTTGACGCGTACCTTGCCTTCGGCCGTGGCGCTGGTGCCAAAGTCCAGCAGCAGCGTGTGATCGCCCGAGGGCACGCCAATGGCCAGGGGGTTGGTGCCCAGCCGCGGTGCCTTACCGCCCGGCGGGGCCACGCGGCGGGCGTGACCGTGGGTATTGACCATCACCATGGAAACCATGCCGGCTTCGGCGGCCATTTCGCAGTACTCGCCCAACCGCCCTGCATGGCTGCAATGAATCAGGGTGCCGACGCAGACGCCGGTATCGCGGGCTTTCTCGATCATCCGCCGCATGAGCCGCTGGGCCTGGGTCTGGCCGAAGCCCCAGCCGCCGTCGGCGCTGATGATCGAGGGCGTTTCCTTGATCACGGTGAACGGGGCGCCGGCCACCACCTCGCCCTTGCGGAGCGTGTCGAGGTAGTAGGGAATCCGCATCACGCCGTGCGAATCGTGCCCGCGGAGGTTGGCTTCAACCAGGCTGGTGCCCACCAAAGCGGCTTCGTCGGGCCCCACACCGCCGGCAATCAACAACTCGGTGGCAAACTTTTTCAAGTCGGCGGGCGCAATGTTGGGCATGGCGGCAAACCCTTGAAGGCAAACGGGGGGCAGGCAGAAGACCACAGGCGAGAAGCCACCGCCAGCAATCCACCGCGGCGGCTGAGGCGCTCTACGGTACCACCCGCCCGCTCGGGCGGCAACACGCCGCGGTGCGGGAAGACTGACGGAACGCATGGAAAGAAGGCGGCCGGCACGGAACACGACAGCGTTTACCGTCCGCTGGCCTGCGGCTAGCAGGCGGCGGGTTGCCCGGCCGGCCCTACTGGCCGCGGGCTTGCCTCGTTACCATGAAGATTGAACGACCTTGTTGGCGTGGCGAAACCGTGGCGTGTGCGTGGCCGACGTGGGCACACGCGGCCAACGGCATAGGCGTGATGCGCTGGACCGATCAACAATCGCTGTTGTGAACCCGATTGATCTACAAGACCGCGTCTGCGTCGTGGGAGCCGGCAGTTCAGGGCTGGCGGCGGCGAAGAATCTCCGCGAGCAGGGCCTGGAAGTCGACGTGCTGGAGCGCGAGTCCGACCTGGGCGGCAACTGGAACTATGGCACGCCGACGGGCCGCGTGTATCGCAGCACGCACATGATCTCGTCCAAGCCGTTCACGCAGTACCCCGACTTCCCCATGCCCAAGGAGTTCCCGGACTATCCTCACCATGCGCAGGTGCTTCAGTATCTGCGCAGCTACGCCGAGCACTTCGGCCTGCTGGAGTGCATCCAGTTCGACACCGGCGTGGTGCGGATCGAACCGGTGGATGAACAGGGCAACCTGGTTGCCGATACCAATGGCAACGGTTCGGCCGGTCCGTATGCCAGCAGCCGGCCGCGGTGGCTGGTGACCGCCTCGGACGGCTCGCGGCGGTTGTACGGCGCCGTGGTGATCGCCAACGGCCACCATCGCTGCCCCAAGTGGCCCACCTGGCAAGGCACGTTCCACGGGCAGATGCTGCACTCGGCCGAGTATAAAACCCCCGACATCTTCCAGGGCCGCCGGGTCTTGGTCGTGGGCGCTGGCAACAGCGGCTGCGATATCGCGGTGGAGGCCGCGCAGAACGCCGCCGCGACGTTTCAGAGTTTTCGTCGCGGCTATTACTTCATCCCCAAGTACCTGTTGGGGGCGCCAGCCGACCAGGGTGGCGACTTTCTGCACCGGTTGCGGCTGCCGCTGTGGTTACGGCGGAAGCTGACGCACCTGCTGCTGCGGCTGAGCGTCGGCCGGCCGGAGCAGTACGGTTTGCCGAAGCCCGACCATCAACTGTTTGAAACACACCCGATCGTCAATACGCTGCTGTTGTACTATGTGCGGCACGGTGATATCCGGCCCAAGCCCGACGTGGCCCGGCTCGACGGTCACTGGGTTCACTTTGCAGACGGCACGCGGGAGCAGATCGACGTCATCGTGTGCGCCACCGGTTACCGGCTGGTGTTTCCGTTCATCGACCAGAAATGGTTGAACTGGTACGACGGCCGCCCGCAGCTCTACCGCAACGTGTTCCATCCGCGCTGCGATACGCTGTTTGTGGCCGGCATGATCCAGCCCGACAGCGGCATCTTCTCGCTGGTTCACTGGCAAACCAAGGCGATTGCCTTGTTCCTCAAGTCGCTGCGTGAAGGCACGCAGGCGGCTCCGATGTTACAACGGTTGAAAGCCACGCAAGCCACGGCCGAGGACCTGGGCGCCGGCATCCATTACACGGCGAGCGACCGCCACTCGATCGAGGTTGAACACTGGAGCTATATGAAACGGATGAAGGCCTTAGTGCGGCAGTTGGCGTACGCCTCGGAGAAAAAGGTTCCCGCCTAGCAGGCTGCCTCGGACGATCGGTTCAAGCGGCCGTGAACCTGCCGGCAGGGGCGAACCTTGTGCCGCCTCCGCGGCTCTAACAGCCAGCCGAGATGCACGTTCCACGAGCCACCAGGGAGCCTGACATGGGTTCACACGCCGACGATCCGATCACGTTCGACGATGTGTTGGCTGCCCGCGAGCGCATCGCCCCGTACCTTTCGCCCACGCCGCTGTATCGCTGGCCAGGCCTGGTCAAACGCCTGGGCTTGGATTTTTCGCTCAAGCACGAGAACCACCAGCCGACCGGAGCCTTCAAGGTGCGCGGCGGCATCAACCTGGTAGCAGCCGCCAGCGACGACGAACGCCAACGGGGCTTCATCGCTGTATCAACAGGCAACCACGGCCAATCGTTGGCCTATGCATGCCGGCAGTTTGGCGCGCAGCTAACGGTGATCATGCCCGAGGGCATCAACCCCGGCAAGGCGCAGGCCATCCGCAACTGGGGTGCGGAGGTGATCGAGCATGGGCACGATTACGACTCCGCCCGCGAATACTGCGAACAGCTCGTGGCCGAACGGGGCTGTCGCTACGTGCACTCAGGCAATGAGCCGTATCTGATTGCCGGCGTGGCGACCTGGGCCCTGGAAGTGCTCGAACAAGGGCCGCCTCCCGACGTGTTGCTGGTACCCATCGGGCTGGGCAGCAGTGCTTCAGGTGCCTCGCTGGTGGCTGCGTGGCGGAGCCCCACCACCAAGGTGATCGGCGTGCAGGCAGAGAACGCGGCGTCGGTAGCGCTATCGTGGCGGCGTGGCGAGATGTTCTCCACCGGCTCGGCCACTACCTGGGCCGAAGGCCTGGCCACCCGCGTCCCGGCCGAAATGACCTTCAACATCCTGCGGCGACACCTGCACGACGTGGTGCTGGTTTCTGAGGACGAACTGCGCCAGGCCTGCCGGCTGTTGCTGGAAGAAACCCACAACCTGGCCGAAGGCGCCGGCGCGGCCACAACCGCCGCCGCGTTCAAACTCCGCGGCCAGTTGCAGGGCAAACGGGTTGTGGGCCTGCTCTCGGGCGGCAATCTCGATCTGCGCGAACTGCCCAAGATTCTCGCGGCATAGCGGTCTTGCTCCCTGCGGCATCCACGGCGAGCGCTTAGCCTCGCCCCGGCGGCGGCTGTCGATTATGCTGTTAGGCTGGTCACAATTGTGTGGCCGCCCGCAGCCTGCCTTGCCCTCCCTATCGACTATCCCGCCGCCGCAGGGGTGCGTACCTTCATGCCCGAAAAGCTATCGATCGTCGTTCCCGTCCTGGACGAAGCGGAGAGCCTGCCGACGCTGTACGAAGAAATTACGGCGGTGGGGCGCGAGCACGGCTACGATCTGGAAATCATCTTCGTCGATGACGGCTCCCGCGACGGCTCCTGGAAGATCATCCAGAAACTGGCCGCCGAAGATGCCCGGGTGCGCGGCATCCGCTTCCGCCGCAACTTCGGCAAGGCGGCCGCGCTGAGCGCCGGCTTCGACGCCGCCGAGGGCGACGTGGTGATGACGCTCGATGCCGACCTCCAGGACGATCCTCGCGAGATCCCACGCTTTCTGGCCGAGCTGGAAGGCGACCTCGACGTGGTCAGCGGCTGGAAGAAGATCCGGCACGATCCCTGGCACAAGGTGCTGCCCAGCCGCGTGTTCAACGCCATGGTCAGCAGCCTGACGGGCGTCAAGCTGCACGATCACAACTGCGGCATGAAGTGCTACCGCCACGAGGTCCTCAGCGAAATCCGACTCTACGGCGAACTGCACCGCTTTGTGCCGGTGCTGGCCCACGCCCGGGGCTTCCGCGTCGGCGAGATCGCCATCGCCCACCGGCCCCGCAAGTTCGGCCACTCCAAGTACGGCTTCAAGCGGTTCATGAAGGGCTTTTTGGACCTGCTCACGGTGAAGTTCCTCACCGGGTATGGGCAGCGGCCGCAGCACCTGCTGGGGACCATCGGCCTGTTGTGCTTCTTGGCCGGCGGACTGTGCCTGGCGTTTCTGACCGCACTGTGGATTGTGTCGCGGGTGTGGAGCGAGCAGTTCGGGCCGCCGGTGGACCTGCACCAAAGGGCATTGTTCTTTTACTCGCTGGGGGCCATGCTGCTGGGTGGCCAGTTGATGTCGGTGGGTTTTCTGGCTGAATTGATCACGGCCTACACCGGCCGCGACGCCGATACCTACTCCGTCGCCGAGGAAACCCCGCCCCACACCGAGACCGGAATCCCCCATGAGCGATCAGCCTGAACGCCGCCCGGAGCACCGCGGCGCTAAGGAAGCAGAAAGCACCTCGCCCCAACCACCTCAACCGTTCAACCCGGCCGGCGAAGTCCTGGCCGAGGATCGCGCCGCGCGGATGCGGTGGATGTGCTACTGGCTGCTGATCGCCGTGGCCGTGGGCGGCATGACCGGCCGCATCATGGCCGTGGACGCCGTCGACCAGTACGCGCTGGAACGGTATCGCACCAACCAGCACCTGGAAGCCAAGCGGCAGGAATTGATCGCCGCCGGCATCGAAGGCGAAGAACTCCAGCGGCAACTCAACGAAGAAGCCCGCCGGGCCGCCGCGCGATACCGTACGCGGCGTCCGTTCCTCAGCGGCAACGATCGCAGCCGCCTGGCCACGGTGCGCTCGCTGGTGGAACACGGCACGTACGAGATCGACAAGATCGTCGATCAACGCGGCTGGGATACCATCGACATGGTAATGCACCGCAACCGCGACCGCGAAATGCGGCGTTACTCCAGCAAGCCGCCGCTGTTGGCCACGCTGATCGCCGGCGAATACTGGATCATCCACAAGCTAACCGGCCATACGCTAGGCACGCGGCCTTACGAGATCGGCCGTGTGCTGCTGTTTACCGTCAACGTGCTGCCGCTGCTGCTGGCGTATTACCTGCTCGCCCAGATCGTGGAACGCGTCGGCACCAGCGATTGGGGGCGGATGTTCGCCATGGCCGTGTTCACCTTGGGCACGTTCCTCAACACGTTTGCCGTGGTGATCAACAACCACCTGCCCGGGGCCATAAGCGTGGTCATTGCCCTGTACGCGGCCGTGCGGATCTGGTGGGACGGCGAGCGGCGGCTACGGTACTTCGCCCTGGCCGGGTTCTTCGCCGCATTTGCCGCAGCCTGCGAGCTGCCCGCGCTCTCGTTCTTTGGCCTATTGGGGTTGGCCCTGCTGGTCACCGCGCCCCGGGCAACGTTGATCGCGGGCGTGCCGGCGGCGGCCGTGGTCGCGGCAGCCTTCTTCGCCACCAACTACATCGCGCACGACAGCCTGCGGCCGCCGTACATGCACCGCTCCAAGACCAACCCCGAGGATAACTGGTACGACTACACCTACGTCGACAGCCACGGCCGCTACCGCGAAAGCTACTGGCGCGAAGGCAATAAGATCGGCCTGGATCGCGGCGAACCCTCGGTGGCCCGATACGCCTGGCACGTGACGTTTGGCCACCACGGCATCTTCTCGCTTACGCCGGTGTGGCTGCTGACCGTGGCCGGCCTGGGCATTGGGCTGGCGCGATCGAACGATCGCAAGTTGCGAGGACTGCTGGCCTTCATTACGGCGCTCAGCGTTCTGTGCCTGTTGTTCTATATCTTCCGGCCGCTGGCCGACCGCAACTACGGCGGCATGACCGCCGGCTTCCGCTGGATGTTCTGGTTCGCGCCCATGTGGGCCATCGGCATGTTGCCGGCGCTGGATCGGATGCGCAGCCGCTGGCTGCATGGCCTGGCGCTCGTCATGCTGGCGGCCTCGGTCCTTTCGGCCGCGTACCCGACCTGGAATCCATGGACGCATCCATGGATCTATAACTACTGGTACGTATAAGCTCCCGTCGTTTGCCCACGGCTGCTGGGCTGCGCTGAAGTAGTGCTGTGCGAGCGCGCATTTCTTACCTGGGAGAGGGGCGCGGCTTCGGGTAGATTGAACCGGCCGGTGGCGCACGCGCCACAGCTCAGCATGTCTCGATCTTCACCTCCCCACCGTAAAGGCTCCGTGACCATGGCTACTGGTACGGTTCGACTGCACCGCGTGCTGCGCGCCTCGCCCGAGAAGGTTTATCGCGCATTCGTTATCCCCGAGGCCTACGCCAAGTGGCTGCCGCCGTACGGTTTCACAGCCACGGTGCACCAGATGGACGCCCGAGTCGGTGGCACCTACCGGATGTCGTTCACCAACTTCACCACCGGCGCCGTGCATACCTTCGGCGGCGAGTACCTGGAGTTGGTGCCGAACCAGCGCATCGTGTACACCGACCGGTTTGAAGACCCGAACCTGGCCGGCGAACTGCGGACCACGGTCACGCTAACTGCCGTTTCGTGCGGCACGGAATTGAACGTGGTGCAGGAAGGCTTGCCGGAAGTCATCCCGGTAGCCGATTGCTACCTGGGCTGGCAAGAATCGCTGGAGCAGTTGGCCCGGCTTGTGGAGCCGGAGATTGCCGAGTGAACGCAAGGCAGGAATCGGCCTATCTTCACGCGGTACTTCCGTGAGTTTTTTTGATTCTTGGCTGCGCCACGCGCAGCGCTTCGCGCGGTGACCGCGTGGCCATGATGGTATGCCGAGCATCTCCCGATTCGCTCCAGCCATCATAACTCACGGCTACTCCCCCGTTGGATCCCATGGCTGCCCATCATATTTCATGGATATAGCCCTCGTTCGTGCTCACGTACCCCGGGGAAAATCTGCACCAGCGTCAGCCACCGCAAGCTTCGCATCATGCCGACTGAATTCCTTATCGGCGCTTTCATACAGGCAGCCGACGATGCACTCGCTGGTATTTAGGCGTAAATTCCAGCGATAGGATCTCGGTTTTCATGCGCGCATGGTGACTCTATAGCGCACGGTCTTCATGGCATAATTCCTGGATTTTTCACACCGACTGACAAATTGGCACGCGTTATGCCCATCTACAGCCCCACATCAAGGGACGCCAAAGGGTTTGGAACCCCCTAGTCAAAGCGTCCCAGTCCTTCTTCCTGAGATCGATCATCGCTCCTTGCAGTATCCCTGGAAGAAGCCGGGGAACTGACAACTCTGCCAGCGCCAGCCCACCACCGATCAATCTACTTGGGTACGCGTCCGTTCTGAAACCGGACGATTGTTGGCCAGTTCAATCAAGCCGCCTGCACGTGCCGTGGCTTGCGCGTCGCGCTGCGCCGTGGCACGGGGCGGCCACCGTCTGCTTGCATCTCATCGATCGGCAGGTCGCGTTGCCTGTTTTCGCAGGCGGGCGAGGTATTGCGCGCTCGTTTTCCTTTTTGAGTGTGGAACGTAAACGCTCCCTGAACAGGACTTTTGCAATGTCCAGGATGACACCGACATTCTTCATTCAAACTCCATGCCGAAACCGGCTGCCTGGCCGGCCGCTCTGGGTTGCGGCGATTCTGCACGTGCTGACGTTTACCGGCTGCGGCGAGGAAGTGTTCGATCGCCTGCCGGTTCATCCGGTGGAAAGCAAGATCGTTTATGACGGCGGCTCGCTCGAAGGCGCCATCATCACACTACATCCCGCGGATGAATCTTTGAAAGACCTGCGGCCCAGCGCCAAAGCCGCGTCTGACGGCTCGTTCAGAATCACCACCTATGAAAACGGGGATGGCGCGCCGGCGGGCACCTATAAGGTCACCGTGCAGCTTTTCAAATTGCCGTCCAATGCCGACGACACCCGGCCCGGCCGGAACGTACTGCCGGCCGAATATGCGTCTGCCAAGACGTCACAACTTTCGATCACGGTCCGCGAAGGCCGCAACGAGGTTCCTCCCATCAGCTTGAAGTGATTGCCCCATCCCTGTTGTTGGAGACATGTATGATGCGATTGAGACACCGAGGTTTCACACTGGTTGAGTTGCTCGTGGTGATTGCGATCATTGGCATCTTAGTGTCGCTGGCCTTGCCGGCGATCCAGGCTGCCCGCGAGTCGAGCCGCCGCAGCGCGTGCCAGAGCAACATCCGGCAGCTTGGTATCGCGGCCCTCACGTACGAAGATGCGTATAAGCGTCTGCCGACCAGTCAACGGCCGCCGGGCTTGACACCGCTGCCGCGTATCGCGGCGATTACCTTCCTGCTGCCGTTCTTCGAGCAGGGCTCGCGCTACGACAACTACGACCAGACCAAGAACTGGCACGATCCGGCGAATCTCGACGCCGTGAATCAGCGGATTCCAGTACTTCAGTGCCCTTCGTCGCCCAAGCCCGACCGGCTGGATGGGCTGCCGGAAGCGAACCCCTGGGTGCAGAATGTGGGCGCCGCCACCGACTATTCGCCCACGATCTATGTCGATCAGCGGCTGGAAGCGTTGGGCCTGGCCAAGGCCGGCGTCGGCATGCTGGAGTACAACGGCAAGGTGAGCCTGAGCGATGTCACCGATGGGCTTTCCAACACCATCATGTTTGCCGAAAGCGGCGCCCGACCGTACCTGTATCGCAAGCGTGAGCTGGTGAATCCCAACCCGGCCGAGCAGCGGGTGAACGGCGGCGGATGGTGCCGCCCGGCCTCCGACATCAGCATCGACGGAGCCAGCGAGGACGGCACCGAGATTCCCGGCCCCTACGCCGTGAACCGGACCAATGGCGAGGACGTGGGCCCGGTATTCCCGCACCCGTACTACAACTCCATCGGCACGTCCGAGGTGTACGGCTTCCACATCGGCGGAGCCAACGTGGTGTTGGGCGACAGCGCCGTCAAGTTCATCTCCGACAAGATCCACGTGCGCGAGTTCGCGACCTTAGTGACGCGTGCCGGCAACGAACTGACGCCCACGCTCGATTGATGCCGCGGCCGCTTGGATTGCGAAACGCAGCCGTCACGTCCGATGGCGCAGGTGCCCTCCTCCAGTTCGGGCCCAAACGCACGAAGAACGTGAGAGGGAGTCGGAGGCCGTGGGGAGCCACTGCGCGCTCCACGGCCTCCTCAATGTTCTGGACGCGGCACGCTGCGGTTGGGCTACGGACGCCCCGGGCGAGCAACCGGGTCGGAGAGCAGCGCCAGGTCGGCATCGACCATCATCGCCACCAGTTCGCGGAAGGTTACCGTAGGCTCCCAGCCCAGGATGCGGCGGGCCTTACTGGCGTCGCCCCGCAGGCGGTTCACCTCGGCGGGCCGCAGCAGCGACGGGTCGATCACCACGTACTTCTGCCAGTCCAGGCCCACATGCGCGAACGCCAGCTCCACGAAGTCGCGCACCGAATGCTGCTCGCCGGTGGCGATCACAAAATCGTCGGGCTCGTCCTGCTGGAGCATCAGCCACATGGCCCGTACGTAATCGCCGGCAAAGCCCCAGTCGCGGCGGGCGTCGAGATTGCCCAGCCGCAGTTCGTTGGCGAGCCCCAGCTTGATGCGAGCCACGCCGTGGCTGATCTTGCGGGTGACGAACTCCTTGCCCCGCAGCGGCGATTCGTGATTGAAGAGGATGCCGGAGCAGGCAAACATGCCGTAGCTCTCGCGGTAGTTGACCGTGATCCAGTGGCCATAGACCTTGGCCACGCCGTAAGGGCTGCGGGGCCAGAACGGCGTGCTCTCGTTCTGCGGCTCCTGCTGCACGCGGCCGAACATCTCGCTGCTGGACGCCTGGTAGAACCGGATGCTGCGATCCACCAGGCGGATCGCCTCGAGCATCCGCGTCACCCCCAGCGCCGTGAACTCGCCGGTCAGCAGCGGCTGGTTCCAACTGGTGGGCACGAAGCTCTGCGCGGCCAAGTTGTAGATCTCGTGCGGCCGCACGTCATCGACCAGACGAACGATTGAAAGCTGGTCCAGCAGATCGGCCTGGTGCAGGTGCACCTGGTTCTGGATATCGTCGATCCGTTCGTTGTTCTCGGCGCTGGAACGCCGCACCATCCCGTGGACTTCGTACCCTTGCTCAAGCAGAAAGCGAGCCAGGTAGGCCCCGTCCTGCCCGGTGATGCCGGTGATTAGCGCGCGTTTGCGGGTCACGATCGAAGGAGTTGCCAGGTAATGGAGGGAAGTCGAACTGCACGGCGGTTGCCGCTCTAAGCCGGGGCATTACCGCGCCTCAGCGCGGCAACGCCCCGACGGTAACTTGGCGTCATGCCGGCGTTGGCAAGGGGCCGCTACTCGGCAGCGGTGCCCGGCTCCTGCCCGGCGGCTTCTACCGTGTCGGCCTCGTCGCTGTCGTTGGAGTCGTCGCGCGGCACACGGACCACGGCGGCCAGGGTATCGCCTTCGTCCAGGCCCATGATCCGCACGCCCTGCGTATTGCGGCCGATGGTGCTGATCTCGCGGCAGGCGATCCGCTGGATCTTCCCCCGGGCGGAGATCATCAGCACTTCGTCGTCATCGCCCACGGCCACGACACTGACCACCGGGCCGTTACGCTTGGTGGTCTTGATGTCGCGGATGCCCTTGCCGCCGCGGCGCTGGGTGCGGTACCGCATCGACGAGCTCAGTTCCGAGGCGTCATCACCGTCGTCGCCATCGGCTTCGGTATCGGGCGTTTCGGGAGCTTCGGTCGTTTCGGCATCGGCGTCGTCCAGGTCGTCGGCGCTGCCGGTCACTTCGCTGTTGGGGCCAAACGGCGTGCGTTTGCCGTAGCCGTTTTCGCAGGCGGTGAGCAGCGTGGCATTGGGATCGGCCACCACCATGCCCACCAGGCGATCGCCCTTGCTGAGGGTGATGCCCTTCACGCCCGAGGTATTGCGGCCCATGGGCCGGGCGTCGGCCTCGTTGAAGCGGATGACCATGCCCGAGGCCGTAGCCAGCAACACTTCGTCGCCGGGCTTGGTGACTGCCACGTCGACCACTTCGTCGCCTTCGCGGAGCTTGATGGCGATGATGCCGCCCCGCTGCGGCCGGCTGTAGGCCTCCAGCGGCGTCTTTTTGATGAGGCCCTGCCGCGTGGCCATCATCAGGTAGTGGCCTTCCTCGAAGTTACGGATCGCGCGGCAGTCGGCGATCTTCTCGCCTTCGCTCAGGTTGAGCAGGTTGACCACCGCCCGGCCGCGGCTGTCGCGGGCCAGGTTGGGCAGGTCGTACACCTTCTGCCAGTACACGCGGCCGAAGTTCGTGAAGAACATCAGGTAATCGTGCGTGCTGGCGACGAACAGGTGCTGGATCGGGTCCTCGTCCTCAACCTTGGCGCCCTTCATGCCCTTGCCGCCACGCCGCTGCGCGCGGTAGGTGCTGACGGGCGTCCGCTTGATGTAGCCTTGGTGGCTGATGGTCACCACCATCGACTCCTCGGGGATGAGGTCGCCGATGTCGATGTTGCCGACTTCCTGATCGCTGATCTCGGTGCGGCGAGGATCGGCGTACTTGCGCTTCATGTCCAGCAGATCCTCGCGGATGATCGCCAGGATGTTGGCGTCATCGGAGAGAATCCGCTGGTACTCGCGGATGTTTTCCATCAGCTTGCGGAACTCGTCGGCCAGCTTCTCCTGCTCGAGGTTGACCAACTGGCCCAGCGTCATCCGCAAAATGGCATCGGCCTGGACGGGCGTCAGGTAGTACACGTCGGAGACGCCGCGTTCTTCCTGGAAGATCGCAAAGCCTTCCTCGCCCAGGGCGCGCTGCATCATCGCGGCCGGGCATTCCACGCCCATCAACCGCTCCTTGGCCTCGGCCTGCGTGCTCGAGGTGCGGATGATGCGGATGATCTCGTCGATGTTGGCGTGGGCCAGCAGCAGGCCTTCGACGGTGTGCTTGCGGTTGAAGGCCCGGTTGAGCAAGAACCGCGTGCGCCGCCGGATGACGATCAGCCGGTGCCGGATGAACTCTTCGCACAGCGCCTTGAACGACAGTTCGCGCGGTTTGCCGTCGACCAATGCCAGCAGGATGATCGAGAACGTATCCTGCAGCATCGAGTACTGGTAAAGCTGGTTCAGCACCACCTCGGGGTCGACGTCGCCCTTGTCAGTGCGTTTCTTCAGATCGACGACGATCTTCACCGGCTCCTTCAGGTCGCTGAAGTCGCGGACGTCGTCGATGCCGATCACCTTTTTTTCCTGGGCCAACTGCGCGATCTTTTCGACCACGCGGTCGCGGCTCTGCTGGTACGGGATCTCGGTGATGACGATCCGGTACCGGCCCTTGTTCTCCTCGATGTGGCAGCGTGCCCGGACAACGATCGTGCCGCGGCCGGTGTGATACGCCCGGCGGATGCCCGAGCGGCCGCAGATGATGCCGCCGGTGGGGAAGTCGGGGCCCTGCACGATCTCCAGCAGCTCGTCGACGGAGACCTGCGGGTCGTCAATCACCTTGACCAGCGCGTCGCAGATCTCGCCCAGGTTGTGCGGCGGAATCGAGGTCGCCATGCCCACCGCGATACCGCCGGCCCCGTTCACCAGCAGGTTGGGAAACTTGCTGGGCAGCACCGTGGGCTCCATCCGCCGTTCGTCGTAGGTCGGCACAAAGTCCACGGTGTCGAGGTTCAGGTCCTCGAGCATCAGCGCCGCAAAGGGCGACATGCGGGCTTCCGTGTACCGCATGGCCGCCGGCGGCAAGCCGGCGATCGAGCCGAAGTTCCCCTGCTTGTCCACCAGCACGCAACGCATGTTCCACTCCTGGGCCATGCGCACGAGCGTGGGGTAAATCACCGCTTCACCGTGCGGGTGATAGTTACCGCTGGTATCGCCGGAGATCTTGGCACACTTCACCCGGCTGGCGCCCGGCGTGAGGTTCAGATCGTTCATCGCCACCAGAATCCGCCGCTGCGACGGCTTGAGACCGTCGCGCACGTCGGGCAGGGCGCGACTGACGATCACGCTCATCGAGTACGTGAGGTAGCTGTCCTTCAGCTCGTCCTCGATCGAACAGGCAATCGTCCGGCCCTGCCCACCACCATCGGACTCGGGGAGGGGAAGCGGGCCGCCGGGGGAGTTGGAATCGGTTGACAAGGAGCGTCCTTTCCGAACAAAAATCGGAGGGGGACGGCGCGGCTTATGTCCAATTTCTGCAAGAACTTAAAGCCGTCAGGCTGCCGCCCGTCAGAGACCGCTTCAGTATATCAGGTTCGGGGCCCTGGAGAAAGCGGTGAAGCTGCCACAGCAAGCAGGCAAAACAGACGTCTCACCGAGGATGCAAGTCTTTTTATTGCAATACCTTGCGAAACCTGCTCCACAGCGCCGCAGCGAGCAAGGAACAGCGCCCACGCCCTGAGCCCCCGGACACGTTGCCGCGATAACACCGCCGGGGGCGCAATCCCCCACACCGGGGCAGCTCCGCGGTAGCCTGGTTACGTGATACTCACAAGCGCGCAGGGCAACAGCGCGGCCGGCCTAACCGCGGCGTCCTATGACAAAACCCGCATCTGCGTGCTGGGGCCAGAGGTGCACGCCAGCCGATCGATCTCGGCAATGGCCTTGAGAATCGCACCCTCGGTTGTGTCGTGCGTCATGATCACCAGCGGCACGTGCGTGGCGTCGGCCGCTTGCGGTTCATGCTGGATGATCGAGGCGATCGAAATGCCCTGCCGGCCCAGCACGCCGGTGATCTCGGCCATCACGCCGGGCCGATCCTCGACGGTGAACCGCAAGTAATACCGGCCGGGGATGCTGTCGGGATTGGCGGGGCTCACCAGCGCGTAACGATCCGACCACAGTTCCAGCGTGCGGAACGTGATCGCCGTGCGGCCCACCACGGTGTCGATCAGATCGGCCACCACGGCTGATGCCGTCGGCATCTGTCCGGCTCCCAGGCCGTGGAAGAATACGCGGCCCACCGCATCGCCCACCACGCTCACGGCGTTGTACGCGCTGCGGACCTCAGCCAGCGGCGTGCCGATCTTCACCAGCGTGGGCGAAACGTGCAGCTCCACCCCCTCAGGCACCAGCCGTGCCACCGCCAGCAGTTTGATGCGGTAGCCCAACTGCCGGGCAAACCTCATGTCGGCAGGGCTGGCCTCCTGGATGCCGCGGCGAGGAATCTCGCGCCAGGGCACCCGGGCACCAAACGCCAGGTGCGCCAGAATCGCCAGCTTTTGGGCGGCGTCGCTGCCGTCGACGTCCATCGTGGGATCGGCCTCGGCGTAGCCCAGGCGCTGGGCTTCGCGAACGGCATCGTCAAACTCCATCCCCTCTTCTTCCATCTGGGTGAGGATGAAGTTGCTGGTGCCGTTGAGGATCGCCTGGATGGACGAAATCTGGTTGGCCGAGAGGCACTGGCTGATGTTGGTGATGATCGGAATACCGCCGGCCACCGCCGCCTCGAAGGCGATCGAGCGGCCCAGCTCGCGAGCCCGATCGAACAATTCCGGCCCATGCTCGGCCAGCAGCGCCTTGTTGGCAGTCACGATGTTCTTGCCGCTTTCCAGCAGCTTGAGCATGATCGTCCGCTCAGGCTCCAGCCCGCCGATGAGCGTCGCCACGGCCTCGATTTCCGGGTTCTCGGTCACATCCTCCAGGCGGTCGGTGAGCACCCCTTTCGGCAGATCGACGTCGCGATGCTTGTTGATGTCGCGCACCACGACTTTTTCGAGCCAAAGCGTGCGGCCCGCGTGCCGTGCGGTGCGATCGCCGTAATCGAGCAGAAGCCGGGCCACGCCGGTGCCCACGGTGCCTAAACCGACGATGGCAACTTTGGTCTTTTCCATGCGGGGTGCCGGCGCGTGCCGGGAGCAGAAAACCAAGGGGAACGAACGCCGCCAGAGCGAGGCTGGATAATGCGCTGCGCCGCGGGGAGTTTTTACGTAGTCGTTAATAAACCAGTCAGGATAGGTGGCCCCGGCGAGGGCCGTCAAGGTGCCGCGTCGGCCCTCGATGGTGCCCCCGCTGCAACTCCCCGGCTCAAGGCACCTGTTCAAGGCCCCTGCTCTGCCCGAGCCAGATTCCCTCGCTCGTGCCGACACGAGCGGCCGCAACGGCGATGCTCATCCCCGGCCCGGCTGGTGCAGCGTTTAGGGCCTGGCCGAGCTGACGACATTCCGGCGAATCACGATCGGCCCCTGTTGCAGGTAGGGCGTTTGCTTCTGGGCCTGTTCATACGCAACCCAGGTGGAACTGCCGGAGTTGTAGAAAGCCTTGTCATCGGCGCGCACGTAGGCAAAGTGCAGCGGCTTTTCGTAGATCACCACGCGGTCTGGATACACGTCCATCAGGCACCATCCCTGCCAGCCGCCGCGCACCACCGCGGTGCCGCCAAGGGTCAGGTACTGGGTCGCCTGCTGCTGGTGACGCCATAGGCCTCGGTGATAATGCCCACTCAAGCACAGCAGAACCCGGTGCTTGTCGATCAATTCCACGAGCCGATCGCGGCCAGGCCCGATCTGGTTGTACACGCTGCGGCCGCGCTCGTTGTCCTGCCAGGGCGAGACATGCAGGCACAGCACGATCTCCTGGCCTGCCTGATTGGCCTGCGTGAACTGCTCTTCGACAAACGCCAACTGCTCGTCGCTCAGGCCGGATTGATTGCCGATCGCATCGAGAAAGACAAACCGCCAATCTTGATGCGTGAATGCAAAATCGGCCTTGGGATGAAAATGCTTCTGATAGAGCGGCAGCCGCTCATGGTTGCCGCGCACGAAGTAAACCGGTCCTTTGAGCTTGCCGGCCAGGTCTTTGACGTCGCGATAGACGTTTTCGTCGTCGGCGTCATGCACCATGTCGCCCAGCACCAGCGTCAAGGCGGCACCCGAGCGGTTGATCTGCTCGACCGCCTGGGCAAAACGGGCCTTATCGGCCTCGTACCCGCCGAAACCAAGCTGGGGATCGCCGGTGATCGCCAGGCGGAATTGCAAGCCAGCCTCCGGCTGGGGCAACAACTCCCGGAGCGAGCAGCCTTCCGGCGGCTGGCGCGAAATCCGCAGGTCATCCAGCCGGGCAGGGCTGTCAGCGGTGCCGCCCAGGCCCAGGAAAATGCGGTCCACCGGCTCCCGGCTGCACAGCGGCAGTTCTTCGCCCAATGGCTGTTGGTCAACCCACGCGGCATAGGTGCCGCCGTCGAGGTCCAGCCGCATCGTCAGTCGGTACCACTTTTCGGCCAGCGGCAGGTCGCGGTACGTCCGCCAGGAAGGCTGCTGCCACGCCGCATGGCACCGCAGCGCCGGCTGCTTGGCTCCCTGGGGCCGGTGCTGCTCGCCGGCCAAGCGAGCCACGGTCGCCCGCCCTGCCCTGGCATCCAGGTACAGGTTCCCGATCCACGCGCCAGGCGGATGGAAGTAGCAGTCGATCCACACCACTCCATCGGAGAGCGGCTGCTTGAGCTGCCGGGTGATCCCCCAGGCATCGCTACGATATTCGGCATCGTGGCTGACGGTTAGGGCGTGCGAACCGTTGCGGCCCAGCCCCGCGCGAACCACCGCGGCTGGCGGCTGGCCCTCAAACCCGCGAAACGCCTCCCAGCCCGCAACCGTGCCGATGGCGGTACCATCGGCGAGTTCGTCAAACTCTTCGCTCAGCAGGGGCGCATCGCTGGCCTGTTGTGCCTGAATGGACTCTGTCGCAATCAGGCATCCGGCGACCACCGCCACCACGGCCAGCATGGGCTTATATAGCACGCTCACCATCATGCACCCTCGCAGCACCAAGGCAGACAGGAACTTCGCAACCCGTGGTGGCGATTATCAGGGCGTTGATAGCACCATCGCAAGCGCGCAGACCGCCGCAGCGCGCGTTTCTTACCCCCCAATCGATCTGACAAGAAAAGCGAGGTCCACCACCCGGCCGCGCGAGCAAGGCAGCACCAACAGCCTTACCCATTCATCCCCAAGCGCCCAATTTGCGATCAACAGGCGATCCGATGGTTGTATTTCCAACCAGGTGGGCTTGATCGCAGCGAGCGCAAGCGTGCGTTTAGCACCCCCGCTAGCAGAGCCGGCCCGATTGGCGCAAGCCCTTAGGCCTATTCATTTTACAATTTACGCGTTGCGCCGATCCTCACTTCTCGCCCTGTACGATTAGGAAAATTCTGACTGTCCGGCGCGAACTTTTCACGACCAAAATCGACTATCTGAGCGTATTACCCAGTGGCTGCGGGGAATCGTGCACAGGGCACCATTCCAGCCTTTGCTGCCGGCTGTCTCTCATTTCCTCTCACTCAAACCTTAGATTGCTCGTTTGAGCGGCCGCCCGAAGGACAAAGATCTGTCCCGGCAGTTGCTCGCAAATCACATATGCATGCCCCTCGACAGGCGGGAAACCGCAGGGAAATGGCTGTCGGAGGGAGCCGTGGGCGAGGAGGACTCGCGAATGCACGAAAGCTACCGCATCGCCGCCTTGAAGCAGCTTCGCGACCAGCTGCGCTACGCGCCGCGTGAGCAGAAGCTGGCTCAGGTGGATCGTGCCGAGAAGCTCTTGGACGAGCTGGAGCCGGGCAAGACCTACACCTACGAGTACATCTGCTTCCGGATCACCGAGTACCGCCCCCGCCAGTTTCCCACGCTCAAAATGCAGGGCGAGGACGTGCGCCACGACCTGCGCCTGTTCGTTGAGGATGTGTCCGACGCCGCCGGCATCGACGCCAGCGCGGCCGGCGAACCGGTCTTCACCGTGGAAGACCTGAGCAAACGGTTCCGCGTGTCGACCAAGACCATCGCCCGCTGGCGGCAGCGCGGCCTGGTAAGCCGCCGGTTTGTGTTCGACGGCCGCAAGCGAGTGGGCTTCCTGCAAAGCTCGGTCAACCGCTTCCTCGAACAGCACGGCGAGCGCGTGGAGCAGAGCAGCAAGTTCAGCCAGCTTTCGGGCGAGGAACGGCAAGAGATCATCCAGCGCGCACGGCGGCTGGCTCAGGCCGGCGGCTGCCCTTCGGAAGTGGCGCGACGAATCGCCGCCAAGATGGGCCGCAGCGTCGAAACCATCCGCTACACGCTCAAGCAGTTTGACCAGCAGCACCCGGAATTGGCGATTTTCCCGGGCACCTCGGGCCCGCTGTCCGAGGAAGCCAAGCGGAAGATCTACCAGCAGTACCGCCGTGGCACCTCGGTCGAAGCCCTGGCCAAGCAGTTCTGCCGGACCCGCACCAGCATTTACCGTGTGATCAACGAGATGCGGGCGGCCCGGATCATGGAGCTGCCGCTGGACTACATTCCCAACCCGATCTTCGACCAGCCGGGCATCGAGCCGGAAATCCTCGGCCCCATGCCCGACGAGGACAAGACGGTGCGCAAGACGCGGCCGCCGGCGGGTTTGCCCAGCTACCTGGCCAGCCTGTACGAGGTGCCGCTGTTGACCCGCGAGCAGGAACAGCACCTGTTCCGCAAGTTCAACTACCTGAAGCACAAGGCGTCCAAGCTCCGCCAGCGTTTGGCGCCCGATGGCAAGCTCGATCCCAGCCGGATCAAGAGCCGGCTGCTGGACCAGATCGAGGAGCTGTACGAGGCCGTGGTGGCGGTCAAGAACGAGATCGTCAGCCGGAACCTGCGGCTAGTGGTTTCGATCGCCAAGCGCCACGTCGGCCCGCGCGACAACTTCTTCGAACTGGTCAGCGACGGCAACGTGTCGCTGATTCGGGCGGTGGAGAAGTTCGACTTCGCCCGCGGCAACAAGTTCAGCACGTACGCCACCTGGGCGATCATGAAGAACTTTGCCCGGACCATTCCCGACGAAAACCGCCACCGCGACCGGTTCCGGACGAGCCAGGACGAGATGTTCCAGGTGGCTTCCGACACCCGCAGCGACCAGCTCGAGCAGGAAGCGGCCCAGGCCCTGCGTGAAGAACAGGTCGGCCGGATCCTGCAGCAGCTTGACGAACGCGAACAGAAAATTATCATCAGCCGTTTTGGGCTGCTGCGAGGTACTGAACCTCTGACGCTCAAGGAGGTTGGCGAAGAGATGGGCGTCACCAAGGAACGGATCCGGCAGCTCGAAGCGCGGGCGCTCACCAAACTGCGCAAAGCGGTCGAAGAGCAGCGCTTCGACCTGGAGCTGTCCTGACGCAGCCAACCTCGCCGGCCCAATCGAGTCAACCGCACCACCCTGCCGTGGGAGCCATCTCCCTCGGCGGCGGCAAGCCGGGTAAAAAGCAAATTCTCTCGCAACAACCCGTCTTGCGGCGTTTGCCTCGATCGTTATAGTAATGGATTCTCGCGGCGGAACTCATCGGCTAGCGTAGCTCAATCGGCAGAGCAGCTGATTTGTAATCAGCAGGTTGTGGGTTCAAGTCCCTCCGCTAGCTCCTTGTGAGCGAGTGGAGGTTGCCTTGGCCCTCCAGCCGTGGCTGCCCTCCATGAGCGGCTGCGGCGCTGGCCTGAGCGACGCGGCCGCCAACAGCGGCTCACGCGTCGGCTGTCGCGAGCCAGCAAGCAGGGCGATAGCGGGCAACTAAACTGAACCGGCGCCCCCTGCCGGTACGACAACCAAGAAGTGCGTTTTTCGGCCGCGGTCCATCCGAGCCGGAAAGCCGCCAACCCTGGGGGGGGTTTCCCGAGCGGTCAAAGGGGTCAGACTGTAAATCTGATGGCTTAGCCTTCGCAGGTTCGAATCCTGCACCCCCCACTTAAGCCGGACGCCCGGCGTGGCCGGTAAGCCGGGCAGGCAACCAGAAGCAAACACAATCCAATCCAACCGGCCGCGGCGGGTATATGGCCCGCCGTGCGAAGATATTGTAAGATTGGCGCTGGCGCAAGCTTTCGAGGCGGCAAGCCCACGCGACACCGCCGCCAAAGCGGCCACGGCTGAATAAGCGGGTGTAGCTTAGTGGTAAAGCTCCAGCCTTCCAAGCTGGCTACGAGGGTTCGATTCCCTTCACCCGCTCTGGCCTGAAAACCTGGCCATGGCAAGCCGCAGCGGGCAGGAGGCGGCAACCAAGCCACGCCAGATACCAGACAATTGGATCCATCGGGGCAGAAAACCAACGCTGCTGTAGCTCAGTCGGTAGAGCGCGTCCTTGGTAAGGACGAGGTTCATGGGTTCGAATCCCATCAGCAGCTCTTGTTTTATTAAAGGAGCTACCGTCGCGTGTGCAGTCCGCGGCGGCAGTGGGTGTCCGCAGTCCCCGCGGAACCCAGCGATTCCGACAATGCGGTCCGGTCGAAGAGGTTTGGCTGGGGGCCAACGGGTGCAAATCCGGCTCGCAGAGGGGGGCGGAATAAAGGCGTCGCCGCCAATCGGCTTGGCTGTGGCCTTGCCCCGCCGGTGCACGCGTCTAGTAACATCAAACGATCAAGCGGAACCAGTTTCATTCTCGCACGGAGACAGGTAACAGACCCATGGCCAAGGAAATCTTCGAAAGGACGAAGCCGCACGTAAACGTCGGGACGATCGGACACATTGACCACGGCAAGACCACTTTGACCGGTGCGATCCTGGCGGTGCAGGGTGCGAAGGGGATGGCCAAGTTCAAGTCGTACCACGACATCGCCAAGGGTGGTACCGTCCGCGACGATACGAAGACGGTGACCATCGCCGTGAGCCACGTGGAGTACGAGACGGAGAACCGTCACTACGCCCACATCGACTGCCCCGGCCACGCCGACTTCATCAAGAACATGATCACCGGTGCCGCCCAGATGGACGGCGCCATCCTGGTGGTGTCGGCGGCTGACGGCCCGATGCCCCAGACCCGCGAACACATTCTGTTGGCCCGCCAGGTGGGTGTGCCCGCCATCGTGGTGTTCCTCAACAAGTGCGACCTGGTCGACGACGAGGAGCTGCTGGAGCTGGTCGAGCTGGAGCTCCGCGAAGAGCTGAACAAGCACGACTTCCCCGGCGACGAAGTGCCCATCATCCGCGGTGCCGCCAAGCCGGCTTACGACAACCCGACCGATCCGGAAGCCAGCAAGTGCATCACCGAGTTGATGAACGCCATCGACTCGTACATCCCCGAGCCGGTGCGTCAGATCGACAAGCCGTTCCTGATGGCGATCGAAGACGTGTTCTCGATCGAAGGTCGTGGTACGGTGGCCACCGGTCGTATCGAGCGTGGCGTGATCAAGGTCGGTGAAGAAGTCGAAATCATCGGCCTGACCAAGGAAAAGCCCCGCAAGGTGGTCGTCACCGGCGTCGAAATGTTCAACAAGACCCTGGAGCAGGGTCAGGCTGGCGACAACGTCGGCTGCTTGCTCCGCGGTGTGAAGCGTGAGGAAGTGGAGCGCGGCCAAGTGCTGGCCAAGCCCGGCTCGATCACCCCGCACTGGAAGTTCGAGGCCGAGGTGTACGTGCTGAGCAAGGAGGAAGGTGGTCGTCACACGCCGTTCTTCAGCGGCTACCGGCCCCAGTTCTACTTCCGCACGACCGACGTGACCGGTACGGCCAAGCTGCTCGGCGACGCCGAAATGTGCATGCCCGGCGACAACGCTCGCCTGGAAGTCGAGTTGATCGTGCCGATCGCCATGGACGAAGGCGTCCGCTTCGCCATCCGCGAAGGTGGCCGTACCGTCGGCCGTGGTGTCGTTACCAAGATCTTGGAGTAACGCCAGCAAGCGTTCACCACCGCGGCGGCAGCGGCCCTCAAACGCCACTGCCGCCGCGTGATCCTGATGCCTAAGAACCCTTCCGGTTCTCCCGGCGGCCAGCCGGGCCAGGCAGGCAAGCGATTGCCGGCCGACTTGGTTGACCGATTGCCGCGGAGATTCAACCACCGGAAGGAGGTCGAGCACCGCTCGATCTTTAGGGGCGTAGCTCAATTGGCAGAGCGCTGGTCTCCAAAACCAGAGGTTGCGAGTTCGATTCCCGCCGCCCCTGCTTCTGCGATGCAACTAACCGGGGGAGCCGCTCCACCGAGTGGCTCCCCTCTTGGAATTAACGACGGTAGGGATGCCACTGGCGACCGGCTGAACTGTCTTGCAGGCGTTATGCAGCGGTGCGGGTCGGTCGGCTTGAAACAAGGCGGTGGACGCCGTGATGCAAAAGCTATTTTCCTTCGGACTCTATAAGCGGACCCAAGGCCGGATTGCCCGGCAAGCCACCTTCGGCGCCATTGCCCTGGGCATCGCGTTGGGCTGCTGGCAATTGTCCGGCGTACTGCGAGGGTACGGCACGGCGATCGAATACGGCGTTCCCGGCATTCTGCTGCTGGTGGGCTGGTTTCTGACGTTTCGACTGGTCAATTGGCCCCGGTTTGCCGACTTCCTCATCGCCGTCGAAGCGGAGATGAACAAGGTCACCTGGCCCAGCCGCAGCGAGTTGATTCGCGCCTCGGCGGTGGTACTGGTCACCATCTTCCTGCTGGCCACGGTGCTGTTCCTGTACGACATGTTCTGGCGATGGTTCCTGATGGACCTGCTGAACATCGCCAACACCTAGCATCACACCGCGCCGCGTACCGCTGGAGCATACGGACTTACAACGCAACCCGAGGCATTGGCTCGGGGGGATTAGGGCGATGACGGACGAACCACAACAACCCGAAGAAGAACTGCGGGACGCCGAGCCCCAGGGCGCGGAGGAGTCTGCCGGCGAATCTTCCGCGGGGGACGTCCAAGACGCGCCTACCGGCGGCGATGCGGCCAGCACCGCGGCTTCCGGTGAGACCGAAGCGGCGGGGCAGGAAGAAGAGCGCTTCGACTGGTACATCCTCAAGGTGGCCAGTAACCGAGAAGAGTCCGTCCGCGACGCGTTGCTCCGCCGGGCCAAGATCGAAGGTCTGGAGCACTACTTCGACGAAGTGATCGTCCCCACCGAGACGATTTCCGAATACAAGAACGGCAAGCGGCGGACCAAGAAGCAGAAGATCTGGCCAGGCTATCTCGTCGCCCACATGGTCATCAACGACGACACCTGGTTTGTCGTCCGCGAGACGCCCGGTATCGGCGATTTTACCGGTGCTGCCGGCCGGCCCACCCCGATGCAGAAACACGAGGTGGAGCGCGTCCTGGCCCTCGTGCGTCCGCCCTCGGAAAAGCCCGACAAGGGCCGCCCGGTGATCTCGTTCAAGGCGGGCGACCGCGTGAAGATCAACGAGGGCACCTTCCAGAACTTCGAGGGCCACGTGGAAGCCATCGACGAGGCCAACGGCCTGGTCACCGTGATGATCAACATTTTCGGCCGCTCGACCCCGGTCGAGCTCCCGTACTGGCAAGTGGAGGCCGTATAGCAACCAGCCGAAAATGGTAAGATCCGGGGGCCTTTCGCCGCGGCGACCATCGATTGCGGCAGCCTGATTCGATGCTTGCCCTCGCCGACCAGCGCATCGCTGTCGCGACGACATCGCCCCCTGCCCTACCCTGCGTACCGCGGTGGCTTCCGTGGGCCACCCGCCGCGGAACCAAACCGAACAAGCACGCGGTTTACACGCCGCACTACGGAAGGCACACTGCATCAGCAGGAGGTTGACTGAGCCGCCAGGTTCGCCCCGACCCGTTTTCGGGGGCGGGCCCCTCGGCAGGCGACGCCCCGCTGGCCGCACCGGCCGGCTGGCCTGAGCGAAGACCAGCAACCGTTGAAACAATCATTCCAACGTAACATCAGCAAAGTACAGATCGCATGGCCAAGCAGCTTGTTGGCACCGTCAAGTTCCAGGTTCCCGGCGGTCAGGCCACCCCGGCGCCCCCGGTTGGTACCTCGCTGGGCCGCTTTGGTGTAAACCTGGGCCAGTTCGTACAGCAGTTTAACGAGCGCACCCGCGACGCCGCCGGCACGCCGATTCCGGTGGTCGTCAACGTGTACAACGACCGCTCGTTCGACTTCATCACCAAGAGCCCCCCGGCTGCCGCGCTGTTGAAGAAGGCCGCCGGCATCGCCAAGGGCTCGGGCGTGCCCAACCGCACGAAGGTCGGCACGGTCACCCGGACGCAGGTTCGCGAGATCGCCCAGACCAAGATGGCCGACCTCAACGCCCGCGATCTCGATCACGCCTGCAGCATGATCGAAGGCACGGCCCGCAGCATGGGCATCACGGTCGTCGATTAAGCCGTCCGGACCGCCCACGCGGTAAACGGTGTGCTATGGTGCCCGTTGTTGAAGGCGAGCGCCGCCCACGCCTGCTCCGGTCGGGTGGTTACCAAGCCGGCTAAGCCTCGACGGACCGCCTGAGCATGCGGCCGGTCAAAGAAATTCTCCGAAAAATCGGCGTGGCCCTTCTAGAACCGAAGGGCCTGCCGCTATAGAATCGCTGGTTTCGGATGCCAGATGGCACCGGATTCGCTTGCCGGTCGCGGGATTAGCCCCGGCTAGCGGCGGTCGAGTTGCCTTCCGCCCCGCCGAATATTCCGTCCACCGCATCACCGTCACCCCGATCATTCATCACGACGATGGCCAAACATTCGAAGCGCTATCGGGCCTTGGTTGAAGGGCTCGATCTGAAGACGCCCCGGGAACTTTCCGAGGCGGTGCAGTTGCTGAGCAAGTTCGGCAACACCAAGTTCGACCAGTCGGTGGAAGTGGCGATGTCGCTGGGCATTGATCCGCGCCAGGCCGACCAGATGGTCCGCGGCTCGGTGGTGCTGCCCCATGGTATCGGCAAGACGCTGCGGGTGGTGGTGTTCGCCAAGGGCGATAAGGCCGCCGAAGCCACCGAGGCCGGTGCCGATGCCGTCGGCGCCGAGGATCTGGCTACCCGGATCAAGGACGGCTGGCTCGACTTCGACGTCTGCATCGCCGCTCCAGACATGATGGGCCTGGTCGGTCCGCTGGGCCGCGTGCTCGGTCCCAAGGGCTTGATGCCCAGCCCTCGTGCCGGCACGGTGACCCCGGACATCGGCAAGGCCGTCCGCGAGTACAAGGCCGGTAAGGTCGAGTTCCGCAACGATGCGGGCGGCAACGTGCACGCGATCGTCGGCAAGATGAGCTTCCCGCCCGAGAAGCTCCAGGAGAATATCGCGGCCTTCATCGAATACGTGAAGACGCTGAAGCCGCAGACGGTGAAAGGCGCTTACGTCAAGAAGGTGACGGTCAGCGCCACGATGAGTCCCGGCATTCCGGTCATCGCCACCTGAGGCAGTTAGCAGCCAGTCCGCGCGGGACGCCTAGGCGGCATGTACCCGGTGGTTTTTCTCGCGGGTGCAAATGCCCCAAGGCAGCCTGTTACCGACCGCTGGCGGTGCCTTTCAGCTCGCGGCGAAACGCTGCGTGAGGGCGCAGCGGCGGGAATGTGCGACTGCCCAGTCGCGGGCTGACAGAATAGCGAGGTGCTTTGCCGAGCGTGGTCGCACGGCGGAGCGAGCGAAATACTCAAGGTTACCCTGGCCCAACGGCCGTTTTGCAACCGGCAGTCCCATGAGCAAGTACGTCAAGAACCTGCTGACCGAAACCATTCGCAAGCGGCTGGAGGGAGTTGAATCCGCCCTTGTGGTCAATGTCGTGGGGCTCAACGCGGGGCAGGACTACCTGCTTCGTAAGGAGCTTCGCGCCAAGAACATCAACCTGATGGTGGTTCGTAACAGCCTGGCTCGGCGGGCCACCGAGGGTACGCTGCTGGGCCCGGCTTTCGAAGGGCTCGACGGCTGTGCCGCCGTGCTGTGGGGTGGCGAGGACATCGTCTCCCTGGCCAAAGAGGTGGTGCGGATCACCAAGGATAAGCAGTTTGAAGGCTTTACGCCGCGCGGCGGCGCGATGGACGGCCAGAAGCTTTCGGCCGAGGACATCGAGAAGGTCAGCAAGTGGCCCAGCCGCGCCGAGCAGTTGAGCATCCTGGTCGGACAGATTCTGTCGCCGGGTGCCAACCTCGTCAGCCAGCTCACCAGCGCCGGCGGTGCGTTGGCCAGCCAAATCAAGCAGAAGGCAGAAGAAGGCGAGGGTGCCGAGTCGTAGCGGCCCCGCCGAAGAGTGCCTCACGGTTTTTAAGGTTTTGCACAGTTTATCCCGTATTCCGGTCCGGTTTCGCCCGTAGCTCGGATAGCAGCCGCCGACCGTACAGTATTGAAAGGAACCCCTCGCCATGTCGACTGAAGCCCCCGCGGCCAATTATTCCGACCTGACCAAGGAACTGGGCGACAAGATTGCGAATCTCACGCTGAAGGAAGCCAAGGAACTCAGCGATTACCTCGAAAACGAGTACGGCATCAAGCCGGCTGCCGGCGGCGCCGTGGTGATGGCCGCTCCGTCGGGTGATGCTGGTGGCGCAGCGGCTCCGGCCGAGGAAAAGACCGAGTTCGACGTCGTGCTGACCTCGTTCGGCGCCAACAAGATCAACGTGATCAAGGTGGTCCGCGCTGCCACCGGCCTGGGCCTGACCGAGGCCAAGAACCTGGTCGAGTCGGCTCCCAGCAAGGTCAAGGAAGGCATCTCGAAGGAAGACGCCGAAAAGCTCAAGAAGGAGCTCGAAGAAGCTGGCGCTACCGTCGAAATCAAGTAGTCGCCACAAGCAGCGAACGTTCGTCGTCAGCGAGCGCCGCGCCTTGTTGGGCGCGGCGCTCGCTGGACTGTTTACCCGCGCAACAAATAGACTATCCGAAAGCGATCCGATCCGTCAGGATGATGGCGGGTGCGTTGGTCAGCCGCGCTGGGGGCGCTGCTACCCCCTGCCCGGTGTGTCGCACAGGGTGCCCCTGTGCCTGCTGGTTCTTGGATAGGCGCTTAGCCGGTTTGGCCCAGTTGTTGCTCTCATTTCGAGCTACTCTAGAAGCCCGCGATCGCGTGCGCACGGTCGCTGCCCAGGTGAAGGTGCGCGCTCACTCACCGGTGTCTCGCTAGGAGATTACAGAGCTTATGGCTACCTCCGCTGTACGCCGTTTGATGCCCAAAGAGATTCGCCGTTTTGGTTCCCAGCACGAGCCACTCGAGATTCCGGACCTGACGCAGATTCAAACCCGTAGCTACGCGGCCTTCTTGCAGGCGGATGTGCCGCCCGAGAAGCGGACTGACACGGGCTTGGAAAGCGTGCTCCGCGAGATTTTCCCGATCGAGAGTTACGACAAGAGTCTGCGCCTCGAGTACCTGTATTACGAATTCGGCAAACCGCGGTACGAACCCAAGGAATGCCGCCAGCTGCGTCTCACCTACGGTCTGCCCTTCAAGATCTGGCTCCGCCTTACCAAGGAAGAGCCGATTGAGGAAGAGGTCTATTTGGGCGACATGCCCATCATGATGGGTGGCGGCGAGTTCATCATCAACGGCGCCGAGCGCGTCGTGGTGAGCCAGTTGCACCGCAGCCCGGGCGTCGACTTCATCGTCGAGACCGAGGGCGAGCGCGACATGCACAGCTGCCGCATCATCCCCGAGCGGGGCAGCTGGATCGAGCTGAACGTCACCAAGAAGGACAGCCTCGCCGTCCGCATCGACCAGAGCGGCAAGTTCTCGGCCATGACCCTGCTGCGGGCGATGGACCCGGCCTACAGCATGGACGAGGACCTGCTCCGCGCGTTCTTTGACACGCGCGAGGAAAAGGTCGAGATGGACCATCCCGAGAAACTCGAGGGGCTGATCGCGGTCACCGATATCGTCTATCCGGCCGACAGCGACAAGGCCGGCGAGATCATCGTCGAGGGCGGCCACAAGATCACCAAGAACGCGGCGGAACTGATCTCCACCAGTGGCCTGAAGAAGGTCGAGGTGATGGATGATCCCAAGGACCCACTGATCTTCAACAGCCTGGCCGACGACAACACCAGCAGCCACGAGGAAGCGCTGCTGAAGATTTACCAGCGGCTGCGGCCGGGCAACCCGCCCCAGTTGGAGAAGGCCCGGGCCCTGTTCCACGAAAAGTTCTACGACACCAACCGCTACCGCCTGGGTAAGGTGGGCCGGTTCCGCATCAACCGCAAGCTCGGTCTGAACATCCCCGAGACCGAGATGACGCTGCGGCCCGAGGACCTGATCTACGCGATCCGGTACCTCCAGGAGCTGCGCAAGCCGGGCAGCTCGGCCCACGTCGACGATATCGACCACCTGGGCAACCGGCGTCTGCGCACCATCGACGAGCTGGCCTGCGATGAACTGCGCAAGGGCTTTTTGAAGCTCCGCCGCACGGTGCAGGAACGTATGAGCCTCAAGGACGTGGAGGACATGACTCCGCGTTCGCTCATCAACCCTAAGAGCATTTCGGCCGCGATCGAGTACTTCTTCGGCCGGGGCGAACTGAGCCAGGTGGTCGACCAGACTAACCCGCTCTCGATGCTCACCCACGAGCGCCGCTTGTCGGCTCTGGGCCCCGGCGGTTTGAACCGCAAGCGGGCGGGCTTCGAAGTCCGCGACGTGCACATTTCGCACTACGGCCGTATCTGCCCGATCGAAACGCCGGAAGGTACGAACATCGGTCTGATCTCCAGCCTGGCCATTTACGCCAGCGTCGACGAGTACGGCTTCCTCTCCACGCCGTACCGGCGCGTGAAAGACGGCAAGATCACCGACGAGATCGTGTGGCTGCGGGCTGACGAGGAAGCCGAGGCCTACCTGGCTCCGGCCGACTTGGAGGTCGACAAGGACGGCAAGATCCTGGCCGAAACCGTCGTCGCCCGGCACCGGGCCGACTTCGAGATCGTGCCGGTCAGCCGACTGGACTACATGGACGTCGCGCCATCGCAGATGGTGGGCGTCTCGGCCGGTTTGATTCCGTTCCTCGAACACGACGACGCCAACCGCGCCCTGATGGGTTCGAACATGCAGCGGCAGGCCGTGCCGCTGCTGGTGACCGAGCCGCCGATCGTGGCCACCGGCATGGAGCGCGACGTCGCCCGCAACAGCAGCATGATCGTTCGCGCCAAGCGGGCGGGCAAGGTGAAGTACGTGGACGCCAACCGCATCGAGATCGGCGACGACGTCTACATCCTGCGGAAGTTCGTCGGCCTCAACGAGCGTACCTGCCAGAACCAGAAGCCGATCGTCCGGCCCGGCGACAAGGTCGAGAAGGGCCAGGTGATCGCTGACGGCGCCGCCACCTACCAGGGCGAGCTGGCCCTGGGGCGGAACGTGCTGGTGGGCTTCATGTCGTGGGAAGGCTACAACTTCGAAGACGCGATCATCATCAGCGAGGACCTCGTTAAGGACGACGTGTACACCTCGATCCACATCGAGGAGTTCGACGTCGAAATCCGTGAGACCAAGCTGGGCCGCGAGGAATTCACCCGCGACATCCCCAACGTCTCCGAAAAGGCCCTCCGCAACCTGGACGAGAACGGTATCGTCCGCATCGGTACCTACGTCCGCAGCGGCGACATCCTGGTGGGTAAGGTTTCGCCCAAGAGCAAGACTGAGCTCACGCCCGAAGAAAAGCTGCTGCACGCCATCTTCGGCCGTGCCGGCGAGGACGTGAAGAACGACTCGCTCGAGGTGCCCTCGGGCGTGGAAGGTATCGTGATCGATACCCAGAAGTTCTCGCGGCGGATGAGCCTCTCGGAGGAGGAACGCAAGGCGTTCGAGAAGGAGCTCAAGGAGGTCGAGTCCGAGAGCAACAAGCGGATCGCGCAACTGTTCGCCTCGATGATCAGCGAGATGGAACAGGTGCTCGAGCGGCCGCTCAAGGACGAGGACGGCAAGTCGCTCAGCAGCGAGAAGGATCCCGACTACCTGGCCGGCCAGGCGGCCCGGTTCAGCCTCCGCCGGCTGGATCTGGGCGGCAGCAAGAAGGCCGCCGAGGTCGAGAAGGTCTACCGCGCCAAGTGGCCGCTGGTGGAAGCCGCCATCGACGAGCGCGACCGCAAGCTCAACAGCATGAAGCGGGGTGACGAGCTCCGCAGCGGCGTGCTGCAGATGGTCAAGGTGTACATCGCCACCAAGCGCGTGATCAGCGTCGGCGACAAGATGGCCGGTCGCCACGGTAACAAGGGTGTGATCTCCAAGATCCTCCCCCGTGAAGACATGCCGTTCCTGGCCGACGGCACCCCGCTGCAGGTGCTGCTCAACCCGCTGGGCGTGCCTAGCCGTATGAACGTGGGTCAGATTCTGGAGACGCACCTTGGCTGGGCCGGGGCGAAGCTGGGCTTCCAGTCCATCACGCCCGTGTTCGCCGGCGCCAGCGAAGAGCAGATCCGCGAATGTCTCCGCGAGGCGGGCCTGCCCGAAAGCGGCAAGACGCAGCTCTACGACGGCCGCACCGGCGAGCCGATGGAGCAGGAAACGACCGTGGGCTACATGTACCTGCTGAAGCTCCACCACCTGGTGGACGACAAGGTGCACGCCCGCAGCACCGGTCCTTACTCGCTCATCACCCAGCAGCCGCTGGGCGGCAAGGCTCGCTTTGGCGGTCAGCGGTTCGGCGAAATGGAAGTGTGGGCGTTGGAAGCCTACGGCGCGGCCTACATTCTCCAGGAACTGCTCACGGTCAAGAGCGACGACGTGGAAGGCCGTACCAAGATTTACGAGTCGATGGTCAAGGGCGAAAACACGCTGGAGGCGGGCACTCCCGCCAGCTTCGACGTGCTCACCAACGAGATCCGAGGCCTGGGCTTGAACATGCAGTTGGAAAAGCGGCGGGGCAGCATTTAACGGCAACTGCCAACGGCCGCGGGGCAACAACGGTTTTTATTCGATTGATTCACCAAGGGTTTCCAGCAGGAGGGGGAGCACGGTCCACAACACCGCACTGCTCGCCGGCGACCTGGGTCGCTGGCGCCGGGCAGGCGGCCACGCTCAGCCGGTACAGCCCCCGGCCTGCGGGGCCGCCCCCCTGCTCCAGCGTCACGGCGACTAACAGCGGTGCCTGACCGGGCGGCCCCTCGCCCCCTCCCTCGTTGGAAACGCTTTCCTCCCCGATAGGAGCGTAGACCATGAGCATTGTCGAAGGCTCTTACGATCGGATTAACGATTACGCCTCCGTCAAGATCAGCTTGGCGCGCCCGCAAGATATCCGCAGTTGGTCCTTCGGCGAGGTCAAGAAGCCCGAAACGATCAACTACCGCACCTACCGTCCCGAACGCGACGGTCTGTTCTGCGAACGGATCTTCGGCCCCGAGAAAGACTGGGAATGCGCCTGCGGCAAGTACCGCGGGATGAAATACAAGGGCATGATCTGCGACCGCTGCGGCGTGAAGGTCACGCACAGCCGCGTCCGCCGCAAGCGGATGGGCCACATTGAACTGGCCGCGCCGGTCGTGCACATCTGGTTCTTCAAGGCGCCTCCCAGCCGGTTGGGCAACCTGCTGGACATGAAGACCGCCAGCCTGGAAAAGGTGATCTATTTCCAGGACTACGTGGTGATTGATCCGGGCGCCACCAACCTCAAGGAGCGGCAACTGCTCACCGAGGAAGAGTTCCGCGCCGCCCGCGAGGAATACAAGGATTGCGAGCCCGGCTTCAAGGCCGAGATGGGCGCCGAGGCGATCCGCCAGTTGCTGATGAACCTGGACCTGGTGCAGCTCTCCAAGGAGCTGCGCAAGGAGCTGGAGGAAACCGGCAGCAAGCAGAAGCAGAAGGACCTGATCAACCGGCTGAAGATCGTCGAGGCCATCCGCGACAGCGACAACAAGCCCGAGTGGATGGTGCTGGACGTGATCCCCGTCATCCCGCCGGACCTGCGTCCGCTGGTGCTGCTGGACAGCGGCAACTTCGCCACCAGCGACCTGAACGACCTGTACCGCCGGATCATCAACCGCAATAACCGGCTCAAGAAGCTGGTCGACCTCAACGCGCCGGAAGTGATCATCCGCAACGAAAAGCGGATGCTCCAGCAGTCGGTCGACGCCCTGTTCGACAACAACCGCTGCAAGCGGCCCGTGCTGGGCAGCAGCAACCGCCCGCTCAAGTCGCTCACCGACATGATCAAGGGCAAGCAGGGCCGTTTCCGCGAAAACCTGCTGGGCAAGCGCGTCGACTACTCGGCCCGTAGCGTGATCGTGGTCGGCCCCAAGCTGCGGCTGCACCAGTGCGGTCTGCCCAAGAAGATCGCGCTGGAGCTGTACCAGCCGTTCATCATCCGCCGGCTGAAGGAATTGAACCACGCCGACACCATCAAGAGCGCCAAGAAGATGCTTGAGCGCAAGGATGAGGAGGTGTGGAACATTCTGGAAGAGGTGATCCGCAATCACCCGGTGCTGCTCAACCGTGCTCCGACCCTGCACCGTATCGGTATTCAGGCGTTCGAGCCGGTGCTGGTGGAAGGCAACGCCATCACGCTGCACCCGCTGGTCTGCCGCGGCTTCAACGCCGACTTCGACGGCGACCAGATGGCGGTTCACCTGCCGCTCTCGATCGAGGCCCAGGTCGAAGCGCACACGCTGATGATGTCCACCCACAACATCTTCAGCCCCGCCAACGGCCAGCCGATTATCAGCCCCTCGCAGGACATCGTGATGGGCTGCTACTACGTCACGATGGAAGTGCCCGATCGCAAGGGCGACGGCATGATCTTCTCCTCGCCCGCCGAGGTGGAGCTGGCCTACTCGCAGGGCAAGGTCGATACCCACGCCCGGATCAAGGTCAAGCTGCCGCCGACCCGCCGGCTCAAGGAAGAAGGCGACCAGATCGGCCCGGCGGGCGCGCTCGTGGAAACCACGGTCGGCCGCGTGCTCTTCAACGACATGCTGCCGGACAAGATGTACTTCTACAACCTGCCGATGCGGTCGGGCGAACTGGCCAAGGTGATCTCCGACTGCTACCAGTTGTTGGGCCGGCGGGCGACGATCGAGCTGCTGGACAACATGAACCGGTTCGGGTTCCGCTGGAGCACCCGCAGCGGTCTGTCGTTCGCGACCGACGACCTGATCACGCCGCCCAACAAGGCCAAGATCATCGCGGCCGCCGAAAAGACCGTGCTCAAGTTCCTCGGCCAGTACCGCCGCGGCATCATCACCGACATGGAGCGCTACAACCAGGTGCTCGATACCTGGACCCACGCGCGCGAACAGATCACCGAAGAGATGATGTCGCAGCTCAAGAACGACCGCCGCAAGCCCGGCTACGTGAACCCCATCTACTTGATGGCTCACTCCGGTGCTCGTGGTGGTGTCGAGCAGATTCGTCAGTTGGCCGGTATGCGTGGTTTGATGGCCAAGCCCTCGGGCAAGATCATCGAAACGCCCATTAAGGCCAACTTCCGCGAAGGTCTCCGCGTGCTGGAGTACTTCAGCTCCACCCACGGTGCCCGCAAGGGGCTGGCCGACACGGCCCTCAAGACGGCCGACTCGGGTTACCTCACCCGCAAGCTGGCCGACGTGGCCCAGAACGTGGTCGTCACCATGCACGACTGCGGCACGCCGCAAGGTATCACCAAGGGCGTGATCTACCGCGGTGAGCGCGTCGAGGTGAGCCTGGCCGACAGCATCTACGGCCGCGTCAGCCGCGCCAACATCGTGAACCCCATCACCGACGAGGTGATCGTCCGCGAGAACGAGATGATCACCCGCGAGATCGCCCGCAAGATCGAGGAGCTGGGGCTGGAGAAGATCCAGGTCCGCAGCCCGATGACCTGCGACGCTCCGCTGGGCGTGTGCCGGCTGTGCTATGGTATGGACCTCTCGACCGGCGCGCTGGTCGAGGAAGGCATGGCCGTGGGCATCATCGCCGCCCAGAGCATCGGTGAGCCGGGTACGCAGTTGACGATGCGTACGTTCCACATCGGCGGTATCGCCGTGAAGAGCGTGGCCGAGAGCGAAATCCGCTCCAAGAAGGGCGGTATCTGCCGCACCGCCAAGCTCAAGCTGGTGGAGAACGCCGAGAAGCAGCAGATCGTGCTCAGCCGCAACGGCGAAATCGCCATCGTCGACTCCCGCGGCCGCGAGCTCGAGAAGTACGAGGTGCCGCCCGGTGCCATCCTCTACGTGAAAGAGAACGAAGAGGTCGGCCCCAACACGATCCTCTGCAAGTGGGACCCGCACAACATTCCGGTGCTGGCCGAAGTGTCGGGTAAGGTCCGCTACGAGGACATCATCGAGGGCGAAACGATCCGTCTCACCCGCGACGCCGCCGGCAACGTCCGCCGCACGGTGATCGATCACAAGGGTGACCTGCACCCGCAGATCGTGATCGAAGGCCCCGATGGCAAGGTGCTCGACTTCTACTACATCCCGGAAAAGGCCACGATCGAGGTCAACGACGGCGACATGATTACCGCCGGTACGGTGCTGGCCAAGACCAGCCGCGAAGCCGGCGGTACGCAGGACATTACCGGCGGTCTGCCGCGGGTGACCGAAATCTTCGAGGCCCGCAAGCCCAAGGACCCGGCGATCATGGCCGAGATCGACGGCATCGCCGAAATGTCCAAGGAGAAGCGCCGCGGCAAGCGGACCATCATCGTCCGCAGCGAAAGCGGTATCGAGCGCGAACACCTGGTCTCGCACGGTAAGCGTCTCCGCGTGCAAGGCACGGTGTTCGTCAAGGCGGGCGAAGCCCTGGTCGACGGTCCGCTGGTGCCGCACGACATCCTTCGCATCTCCGGCGAAGAAGCCGTGCAGCAGTACCTGGTCCGCGAAATTCAGAACGTGTACCGCAGCCAGCGGGTGGACATCAACGACAAGCACATCGAGATCATCGTTGCCCAGATGCTCCAGAAGGTGCGGATCGAGTCCACCGGCGATACCAACCTGCTGCCCGGCAGCCTGATGGACAAGTTCGAGTTCCGGAAGGTGAACCAGGAGCTGGCCAACTGCGTGAAGATCACGCACAAGGGCGACAGCGACTTCGCCGAAGGCTCGATCGTGCCCAAGGATGCCCTGGAACAGGCCAACGCCCAGATCGAAGCCCTGGGCGGCGAGCCGGCCAAGGGCGTCAAGCCGCGTCCGGCCACGGCCAGTACGCAGCTGTTGGGTATCACCAAGGCGGCGGTGCAAAGCAGCAGCTTCATCTCCGCCGCCAGCTTCCAGGAAACCACCAAGGTGCTGACCGAAGCCGCTTTGGCCGGCAAGACCGACTACCTGGTGGGCCTGAAGGAAAACGTGATCCTGGGTCACTTGATCCCGGCCGGTACCGGCTTCCGCACCTACCAGGAAAGCGAAGTCCGCATCAAGGCCGAGGCCCTGGAAGCCCTGACCTCCAGCCGCAGCACCACGACCGAACAGCGGTTCCCGCTGCTGGAGGACGGCAATGGTTCCACCGCCAAGAGCGAAGCTCCCAGCGGCGGCCTGGAATCGCTGCTGGGCGGCGACGGCGCCGGCGAGAAGTCCTAACCGCGGCCCAACGTGCGTGAGGCTCGCTTGAGCCGCTCGCACCAGGCCAATACGTTAACCATCAACACCCCGCAGCGCTCGTAAGAGCCCTGCGGGGTGTTTTGTGCGCGCCTGGTAAACAGTAGGGGCCGCTGTGCAGGCCAGTGAACCGAGCAAAGTCTTGGTAGGGGGGCGTTTAGCAGACCACCCAATGCGCTAGGGTAATCAATCAATGAACAGCCCGTTACGCCTTGGGTTGGCCCGATTACTCACCGCGGACGGCACCGCTTGGGGGGCATCTCGCCCGCAGGTGCGATAGGGTGCATCGCTATTCACGAAGCCGGCCCACGGGCCGTACACCGGCACCAACGCGCCGCGTGGCGCTGTCGCCCAGATCGGCCCTGGCTTTTTCGGCCAGTTGCTTCAATCGCTCGACCACTTGCGGATGCTGATCGGCCACGTTGTGCTGCTCGCTCACGTCGGCCACCAGGTCATAGAGGGCCACGCCGATCGTGGCCTGCTGATACGGGACCGGTTGGCCGCCGGTTCCGCCGGGCTTGCCGCCCAGCGTGCGATAGTCATGCGGGAAATGCAGTTTCCAGCGTCCCTCGCGCACCGCCTGAAGTTCCTGGCCATAGTAGTAATAGAACGTTTCGCGCGGCGGCTTCGCGGGCTTCTCTCCCGCCATCAGCGGCCAGATATTCACGCCGTCGATCTTATGCGGCGGCAGCGGAGCGTCGGCCAGGGAGGCCAGCGTGGGCAGCAGATCGATCGTGGCGGCAATGTCGTCGATCACCGTGCCGGCCGGGATGCGTCCCGGAAATCGCGCCACGCACGGCACGCGGCAACCGCCTTCGAACATGGTGCCCTTGCCTTCACGCAGCGGCAGCGCGCTACCGGCATGGTCGCCGTACGAGAGCCAAGGTCCGTTGTCCGAGGTGAACAGCACCAGGGTGTTGTCATCCAGCCCTAGCCGCTGGAGCGTCTCCAGGATTTGCCCGACCGACCAGTCGATCTCGCTAATCACGTCGCCGAACAGGCCGCGCTGGGTCTTGCCCTGGAACTTGTCGCTCACGAACAGCGGCACGTGCGGCATGCAGTGCGGCAGGTACAGAAAGAATGGCTGATCGCGGTGCTGCTCGATAAACTGCACCGCCCGCCGCGTGTAATTGGTGGTTAGCTGGCGTTGATCGTCGGCCGTTACCTTGGGGTTGACGATCTTTTCGCCGTCCAGCAGCGGCAAGTCGGGGAAGCGATCGCCCGACGTGGGATGGTACGGCCACATGTCGTTGGAGTACGGCAGGCCATAGTAGTCGTCGAACCCGTGCCGCGTCGGCAGAAACTGCGGGTGATGGCCCAAGTGCCATTTGCCGTAGATGGCCGTCGCGTAGCCGCGCTGCTTGAGCACCTCGGCAATCGTCCATTCGTCGTCGGCGATGCCGATTTTGCTGTTCGGGCCCAAGGCCCCCAGAATCCCCACCCGCACGTTGTAGCAGCCGGTCAGCAAACCTGCCCGCGATGCCGAGCAAACCGCCTGCGACGCGTAGAAGCTGGTAAACCGGCAGCCTTCGCGGGCAAGCCGGTCGATGTGCGGCGTTTCGTAGCCGGTGGCGCCGAAGCAGCCGATATCGGCGTAGCCCAGGTCGTCGGCAAAGACGATCACAAAGTTGGGCGGGCGTTTCCTCTTTGCCGGTTCAGCGGCAGCCGCGGGCGAAGCGGCCAGGGCCATCAGCGTGGTGACAAGAACCAGGCCAAGTAGCCGCTTCGAAGTCGTCGCCCAACCGCCATACGCATGCCGCGTGCCCTGTGCCATTTGCCACCTCTCCGGCCTGGACCCCTTGAGCAAGCCATCGGCCTGTCGCCGATGCGCCCGCCATTGTGGTTGGCCGGGAAGCGGCGGTCAAACAAGGGATAGCGGCGGCTACAACATTTCCAGCGGATCGACATCCACGATCCACTGCACGCCTTCGGGCGGTTTGACGTCGCTCACCGCTTTGGCGACCGCGGCGCGCAGCTCCGCGCCGTGCGGCGATTGGGCCTGCACCTGAAAGCGGTACAGCCCTCGCAGCCGCGTGATGGGACATGGCGCCGGGCCCAACACCCGGCAGGGCTCGATCTCCAGAATGGCGCTGCGCAGTCGCTGGGCGATCAATTGGGCGAAACCCTCAGTCTGGGCTTCCGACGGACCGCGCACCACCAGCCGCACCATCTCGGAGTACGGCGGGTAGCCCAACATCTCGCGGTTGGGCAGTTCGCCCTGGGCAAAGCTGTGGTAGTCGTGCCGGATGGCCGCTTGAATCACCGGGTGTTCCGGCGAAAAGGTCTGCACCAACACGCGTCCGCCCTTGTCGCCGCGGCCGGTTCGCCCGGCCACCTGCACCAGCAGTTGGAAGGTGCGTTCGGCCGCGCGGAAGTCGGGCAGGTGCAACGCCGTATCGGCCTGCACCACGCCCACCAGCGTGACGTTGGGAAAGTCCAACCCTTTGGCGATCATCTGCGTGCCCAGCAGAATCTGCACTTCGCCGGCGCGGAAGGCCGCAAGCGCCCGTTCGTGGCTGCCGGGCTTTTGCATGGCGTCGGTATCCATCCGCAGGCAGGCATGGTGCGGGAAGCGCGTTTGCACCTCGTGCTCCAGCCGCTGCGTGCCCAGACCGCTATAGCGGATGCCCGCGAACTGGCAAGCCGGGCATTGCTGTGGGGCATCGATGCGGTAGTCGCAGTAATGGCAGACGGCCAGTTCTTCTACGCGGTGGTGCGTCAGCGTGATATCGCAGTTGGGGCAGCGAACGGTTTCGCCGCAGGCGGGGCATTGAATGTGCGTGCTGTAGCCGCGGCGGTTGAGAAGCAGAATGACCTGCTCGCCCCGGTTGAGCGTTTCCTCCATCGCCCGAACCAGCGGCCGGCTGAGCGCCCCGCGCTGCCGGCGATCGAGAAACTCCACCCGCAGGTCGATCGTTTCCACATCGGGCAGGGGCCGCGAGAAAACGCGATCGGGCATTTCCACCAGGCGATACTCGCCCTGCTGGGCGCGATGCCACGTTTCCAGCGACGGTGTGGCACTGCCTAATACCAGCGGGATGTTCTCGGCCTTGGCCCGTTGCAGGGCGACCTCGCGCGCATGGTAACGAGGCACGGTGCTTTGCTTGAACGACGACTCGTGTTCCTCGTCGAGCACGATCAGCCCCAGGTGCGGCGTGGGCGCGAACACCGCGCTGCGGGCACCGACCACGACCGAAACTTCGCCCTTGGCGATCTGTTCCCAATGCCAGTGCCGTTCGACATCGCTCAGGTGGCTGTGCAGCACGGCCACGTTGCCGAATCGAGCCCGGAACCGCTGCTTGGTTTGCGGCGTGAGACTGATTTCGGGCACCAGCACGATGGCTTGCCGGCCGAAGCTGAGCACGTGCTGGATGGCCTGGATGTAGACTTCAGTCTTGCCGCTACCGGTGACGCCGTGCAGTACGATGGTTTCGTGCCGGCCCTCATCGAGCGCCGACACAATGGCCGAGAGCGCCTTCTGCTGGTCGGCGTGCATCGTCAGATGGCTTTCGCGGAGCGTTTCGGCCTCCTGCACCACCCGCGTGTGAATGCGCTCGCGCTGGAGCTGCACCAGCCCCTTTTCCTTGAGGGCCTTGATGGGGGCGGTGGTGCAACCGGCTACCCGGGCCAGGTCGGTTGCCGTGAGCGGCTCGGGCGAAGCCGCCAGGGCTTCCAGGGCCGCCTTCTGTTTGGCGGGCAGTTGCAACTCATTGAGCCGCTCGATCACCTCCGGCGGCACGCTCAAGAGTTCCGCCACGCGGGTGCCGGCGTGGTCGCGCACCGCGGCCGGCAGCACGCCTTCGAGCACTTCGCCCCAACTGCACAGGTACCGCTCCGACATCCAGCGGGTCAGCCGGAGCATGGAAGGGCTGAGCAGCCGCCGCTTATCGACCACGCTGGCTACGTCTTTCAACTTCCGCCGCGTGGCCGGCTGCGTATCGACTTCCACGCAGTAGGCCAGCCGCGTCTGATTGCCATGCCCCAGCGGCACGCGCACCCGGCGCCCCGGCTCCACCTCGCCGGCCAAGGCATCGGGAATGCGGTAGTCGTAGGTTTGATCGAGCACCGCGGGAAACACCACCCGGGCAATCAGTTGCTGGTTCTGGTCGTCGAGCTCCCAGCGTTCGGCCTCGGTTTCAAACAGCGATTGCTGATCAGAAGGGCTCATATCGGGCTGCACGAGTGGTGAGTGGGGAGATGGCAGCGGGCAGCATCCGTGCGGAGCGGGTCTGCGGCGGTCGCGGCGTATGCCGATGGTTCCGTGCCCCCCGCGCAGCGGACCTTTGGGGGATACGCTCCCGGTGGCTGGGTTTTGCAGGCAGAAAAGTTCAAAAGCTGTCGCCGAGCTGCTTGCATCCGGTGCGGGGCGCCGGCGGCCGGGTCGGTACGTGCCTCGCCCCCCTTTGCCAGGTACGCCGGGGGACGATACATTGGGGCATTCTGCGGGTTTTAGGGCTGCCAACAGCCTCCAGCTTCCCCCTGTTCGACACGGATTTTCCTGAGCGATGCCTGCCCCTGCTAACCTGGTTGTGGCTCAAAGCGGCGGCCCCAGTGCCGTCATTAATAATACGCTTCGCGGCATCATCGAGACAGCCCGCGACTGTGCCCAGATCGGCACCGTGTACGGTGCCCGGCACGGCATCGAGGGCGTGCTCAAGGAAGAACTGCTCGACCTCTCCAGCCAGTCGCCCGAGGAAGTGGCCCTGCTGCGTTACACGCCGGCCGCCGGTTCCATCGGCACCTGCCGATACAAGCTCAAGGACGGCCAGGACGAAGACTACGAACGCGTGATCGAAGTCTTCAAAGCGCACAACGTGGGCTACTTCATCTACATCGGCGGCAACGACTCGATGGATACCGCCCACAAGATCAGCCAGCTTGCCAAGAAGCGCGGGCTGGACTTGGTGGCGGTGGGCGGTCCCAAGACTATCGACAACGACGTCGGCGACAGCGAGTTCAAGCTGGTCGACCACACGCCCGGCTATGGCTCCACGGCCAAGTACTGGGCCCACATGGTGCAATGGGCCAACGAAGAAAACGCCGGCAGCTGCCCGGCCGACCCGGTGCTGGTGATGCAGGCGATGGGCCGCAAGATCGGCTTCATCCCGGCCGCTGCCCGGCTGGCCGACCCCAACCGCGAACTGCCGCTGCAGATTTACCTGGCGGAAAGCCCCTGCAGCCTGGAGCAGATGGCCGACAACATCAACGATCAGCTCCGCCGCGACGGCCGCTGCATCGTGGTGGTCAGCGAAGGGTTCGACGTGGGCGACCTGGGCGTGCTGAAGGATTCCTTCGGCCACGCCAAGTTCAGCAGCAGCCAGACCACCGTGGCCCAGGTGATTGTGAACTACCTCAACCAGAAGGGCCTGGCGGCCAAGGGCAGTGCCCGCGGCAACGTGCCGGGCACCGACCAACGGCACGCCATGGCGCTGGCCTCGACGGTCGACCTGGAAGAGGCGTACAAGGCCGGCCAGATGGCCGCCCTGTTGGCCGCCAACGGCGAGAGCGGTTACATGGCCACGATCCTCCGCGAGGAAGGCCCCGTGTACCGTGCCAAGTACGACAAGGTGCCGCTGGAAAAGGTGGCCGCGGCCGACCGCAAGTTCCCGGCCAAGTGGATCGCTGAGAACGGCTATGACGTGACCGACGAGTTTGTCCGTTACGCTATGCCGCTAATCGGCGAAGACATGGTGACGCTGCCGCTGGTGGGCGGCCGGCTGCGGATGACCCGCTTCGAGCCCAAGTACGCCACGCAGAAGCTGCCGCCTTACGTGCCGCAAGCGGATCGCAAGTAAGAGCGCTTAGCGCGTTTTAACTGGACTCTGACACGATGCCGGGCCTTCACCGCCCGGCATGCGTTTTTTGTTGCGTGTGGCCCTGCCCCTCTTTCGCGTAGCGCTCGCAGGTCCGCTGTATGTGCGGACTGGCCATTCCCGCATCACCGGTTCGCGACATACGTTTGCCGCGCATGCGCATACCAAAGGGCATAACCGCCGTGGCGTCTACGCCCTCGGTCGCCTGTATGGTCGTTATGCGCGGGCGTGGTGCAGATCGTTCAGCAGTTTCTCCAGCACCGCCTGAATTTTGCCGGCGGCCGGCTCTTCCAAAAAGCTCGAGCGCGCCCGCCAGGTTTCGTAACCGCCGAGCTTGTGCTGTTCCTCGGTCGGCAGGTAGCCGGCGTAACCGTTGGCCAGCTCGATCGTGAAGGTGGGCTTGAACGGGCTCTTTTCCTTGAGGCTCAGGCCGATCTCCACAAACGTCTCGCAGGGGATCGCGCAGATGGCCGCCTCGCCGATCCGGTGAGCCTGCAGCACGATCTCAATCGTGGGTGGCCAATCGGCCATGAGCACCGTCTCGCGAGCATAGATCTGCTCGAGGCCACGCAATTGCTTGCCTTGAGGCGCCTGCGAGAGGATGTACTTCGCCCGGGCAACTTCGTCCGGCTGCGGCAGCCGGCGGCCCAGCGTGAGCAGTTCCTGACGCGAGTCGAGCGTGATGTCGTCATGATACTCGGCTTTGAGCAGAGCCTGGTACGCGGCATAGGCCACGTCGTGGGCCACCCGCTGCATCCGCACATAAGGCGCCGTGCGATCAGCAACCTGGCGGAAATTCACGTTGTTGATGTCGCCGCTGGTGCCGTTGCTCATGATGCCCACAAACGGCGGATCGAGCCGGTCGGCATTGAGCAACGCCTGCATCCGCTGGGCGAACAAGCCAAAGTAGTCGGCCGAGACGTGACCCGCGCCGGTACCGCCCACATAGTGCAGCGAGTAGTTGCCCAACAGACCGATGGGCCGGCCTTCCGGCGACGTAACCGAAATAACCGACACATCGGGGTCGGTCGTGCCGGCCGGCTCCAGCAGGTTCTCACTGGCCCGGGGCGGGTTCATCTTCACGCGATCGGTGTTCTTGCCGAAGGGATCAGTGGGGATCGTGCCGGGCTTCATGTACCAACGGCGGTTGAACACCTGGCCGGGCTCCTGGCCCACGGCCCAGGCCAGCTTGGCCGGTTCCAGGTTGTTAACGGCCCGGATCACGCCATCGACGATGCGGCGCTGGAGGAACTCGCGGTACTCGGGCTCGGGGTCGCTCTGGAACACGCCCACCGAGGTCGGGGCCGAGTGCGTATGCGTGGCCGAGATGAGGATCCGATCGGCATCGATCACGCCCTGCTGCGCGAGCTGGGCCTTGGCGGCGTCCATCAGCTCGCGGTCGATCATGCAACTGTCGCACACCACAAAGGCCAACCGGGTACGGCCATCGTCGAGGACCAGGCAGCGGGCGTGCAATTCGTCGTGGATATGGGTCGCCTTGCGGTCGGTCATGCCTCCGTTGAGCGAAACGCCTAGCGGCGGAGTGATGTTGCTGGCAACGGCGCCGGCGCGAAGCTTGCCCATTTGCGGTCCTCCACGACGATTGAACGACAAGTTGCGAATTCAGGATGGTCGATTGCGCGGAATCGATAATCGAACTCCGATTATTCCGCTCGTGCGGCCGCAACGCAAACACCTTGAAGGTGGGCAATAGCACCGATGGCGGGCCGGATTGCGGGCCTTCTCAGGGGTGTGCGCGACGCCAATTGCAGGGGAATCCCCCTCCACCGTGGTGCCGGTGGATGCTGGCGGCGACGCAAAATGCAAGCTATAGGTAAGAAGAACCCGCCTCCCCGGGCAGGCGTGCGCCCCTGCGCGCACCATGGTTTGCCCTCACAAACTCCGTGCCATCCTTCCTCCCGACCCCACCAAACTGCCATGCCAGCCATCGCTTTCTTCCGTGTTGCGTGCCCTGCCTTGCTGGTGCTGGCGGTGGCCGCTTCCACCGCGTGGGCTCAGGCTCAAGGGCAGGGGCAAGCCCAGGACGCGGCGTTTGAACAATGGATCGAACTGTACGCGCAGCGGATGCCCAAGCGGGCGGCCGACTGCACGCCGCAGGTTCTCGAACCGTTCAAGAAGGCGGCCGACATGGTCGAAAGCTGGGCCGCCTACCTGGCCCGCTTCGAAGGTGTGACCGAGGGCACCGATATTCTCGCCCGGATCGATCGCCTGCTGGCCGTCAAACAACGCGTCGATGAACTGCTCGACGAAGGCTTTGCCATGCGCGGTCAGTTCATCGAAGGCACCATCGACAAGAACCGCATCCGCGTCTGGCTGGGCGTGATGTCCAACCTGATCGACCTGTCGGGCCGGTTGAAGCTGCAACTGATGGAGGCGGTCAACTACGCGGCGTTTCGCGTGGCTACCGATGCCACGCTGCGCGAACGGCTGGTCGACTTGTGCATTGAGCGCAACAGCGAAGTGGGAGCCGCGGTCGTAGGCATCTTGATTCTGCCGCCGCCTCCGCAGGCTCCGCAGAACCTGCCGCCGGTAAGCGACGCCACCAAGCTGCGGATCATGGAACTGATCGCCGCCACCGGCGAACGCAGCCAACTGCCGCGGCTGGCCCAGTTCATCCGCGATCCCGAGTCGCCGCTGGAACTGGTGGTGCATGCCGTGGATACGATCCGCAAGATCGGCTTGCCCCAGGATCTGCGGCCCGAGGACGTGGACGATGAAGACATCCCGCGGCCGGTGATCACCGCCGACGAAGCGTTTGGCCTGCTGGAAGGCGTGCCGCCCACGCGGCTGGACGCCAAGACGGCGGCCCTGCGCAAAGAACTGCTCGAATGGTTGGACTATCGCCGCAAGCACGGCCTGGAAGGCGATTCGTACCGGCTGGGGCATTTTGACGTCCAGCCCGGCGACTGGCTGCTGATGCGCAACCCCTCGCCTTACAACTTGTTCACCGATCTGCACCCGGGCCTGTTCACGCACGTGGGCGTGGCGACCATTGAGAAAGGCAGCGACGGCAAACGGCGGATGGTGATCGTCGATCTGCCGGAACGCGGTTCGCAGATCCCGGCCGAGAACGTCGAGAGCTACATCAGCAGCACGCTGCACTACGCCTTCTTGCGGCATCCCAATCCGGAGTATGCCAAGATCATGGGCGATCGGGCCGCGGCGATCATCGGCAACGATTCGTCGTTCGACCTGAACTTCCGCACCGATCGCGTGCTCGATCTCAAAGGCAAGCCGCTGGATGGCGTGGCCATCAAGACCTACTGCGCCGGTCTGCTGCTCTTGTGCGCCCAGGAAACGCCGCTGCCGCGCGAGCGGTTCTTCCCCATCCCAGAAACCGCCCGGGGCGGCAACACGGCCGAAAACATGAAGAAGCTGGGGCTCTCCATCGGCAAGGACTTCATCTCGCCGACGGGCTGCCTGTTCTCGCCCGAACTGATCATCGCCGGCCGCGTCACGCCGCTGTATGAACCGACCCGCGAGGTTGAAGAAATGGTGTTTGACCATTTCTCGTACGGGCTGGAGCACAAGACCTTTACGCCTTCGCCCGACTTGTACCAGTCGCTGCGGGTCAAACTGGCTGAAGCCGCTGAGGAGAACCCGCTGCTGGCCGAGGCACTGCGCAAGAAGGAGAACATCGGCCGCGAGATGGACCTGGTGGCCGCCGCCAAGACCCAGGCCGTGGTGGAAACGCTCGACGAAATTGCCTACGGCCACAGCGATCTGTTCACCATGGCCCGGTTTGCCGTGACCTGCGGCGACCTGGATCGGCTGCCGGCCCTGGGCTACTCGTCGGAGCAGATCGAACAGTTCCGCATGCTGCGTCAGCGGCACCAGGATCTGTACGAGCGGTTCCTCAAGGGCACGCTCCTGGCCCGCGACCTGCGCGTCGCCCTGGTCAAGTACTACGGCGAACAGGGCAAGCAGGAACTGGACCGCCGCTTCTTCCGCGAGCCGTAATTGCCGGTCCGCGTTTTTGCCGACCGCTCCAATTTGCTGGTCAAATCGCGGGCACACCCGCCATAATGAATGCGACGTAACAGGGCCAGCTTCCAAGCTGCCTGGACGGCGCTCGCTCCAGGCCGCGCGCATTTCGCACCACGCACGCCTCTGCGTCACAGGAGCCGCCGTGCAACGTACGCACGAGACGCTATCGCGGCATGGGCCACTGCCCTCGAGCCTGCCGGCCGGGATTCTCCTGGCCAGCGGCGCCGCTGGTCTTGTAGCCGTGGCGCTTGCCAGCGATGTTTGGCCCCCTCTGGCCGGCAACACGCCGAGCCGATGGCTGCTCGTCCTGTTGTCGCTCGCGCTGGCCGCTACCGGGGCCATTGGTCTGCTCCGTCACATCCGGCGATTGTCGCAACAGCTTGCTGCAAGCCGGGCGGTTTGCGAGCACTCCCCTGCCCTGCCCGGCGACGATACGGCCGCGGCGCTCGATCACTACCGTTCGGCGCTCCGCGAGTCGGAGGCGTTGTACGCTTCGCTGGTTGAGAATCTGCCGTTGTATGTCTTGCGGAAGGATCTGGAGGGCCGGTTCACGTTTGTGAACCAGGCGTTCTGCCGGCTGATCCATCGCAGCCGCGACGAGATCCTGGGCCGCACCGACTTTGATTTCTTCCCGGCCGAATTGGCGGCCAAGTACCGCCGCGACGACGAGCGGATCATCCAAAGCGGCGAACTGTTCGAGGACGTGGAAACGCACGTCCGCGACGATGGCAAGCAGCTGTTCGTTCACGTCATCAAGACACCGCTGTTCGACGCCCAAGGTAATCCCTCCGGCACGCAGGCCATCTTCTGGGATGTCACCGAGCGCAAGCTCGCCGAGCTGGCCCTGCAAGAAAGCGAGCAGCGGTTCCGCCAGTTGGCTGATCACTTGAACGAAGTGTTCTGGATCACCACGGCCGATGGCGACCGCTTCGAGTACGTGAGCCCCGCGTTTGAAACCATCTGGGGCCATCCGTGCCACGTGCTTATGGAACGGCCGGAGGTCTGGACCGAGGCCATTCATCCCCAGGACCGGCCCAAGGTGCGTAAGGCGTTCGCGCAGTCGGCGACCGAAGGCAACTTTGCCATTCGCTACCGGATCATCCGGCCCGACGGCAACATACGCTGGATCTACGATCGCGGTTATCCCGTACACGATGCCCAAGGCCAGGTGTACCGCATCGCCGGCACGGCCGAGGACATCACGGCCATGGTCGAGGCCGAGACCGAACTCAAGCGCGCCAAGGAACAGGCCGAGGCCGCCAATCGCGCCAAGAGCGCCTTCCTGGCCAACATCAGCCACGAGATCCGCACGCCGATGAACGCCATCATCGGCATGACCGAACTGGTGCTCGATACGCCGCTTACCGCCGAACAGCGCGAGTTCCTGCAAATGTCGCGCGAATCGGCCGAGTCGCTACTGGCCCTGATCAACGGCATCCTCGACTTCTCCAAGATCGAGTCCGGCAAGTTCGAACTGGAGATGCAACCGTTCGACGTGGTCCAGTGCGTGGGCGATACGATGAAATCGCTGGCCGTGCGGGCACACGCCAAGGGGCTGGAACTGATCTACGACGTGGATCCGGCCGTGCCCTGCCAACTGATCGGCGATGCCGGCCGGCTGCGGCAAGTGCTGGTGAACCTGGTCGGCAACGCGATCAAGTTCACCGATCAGGGCGAAGTCGCGCTGGAAGTGCGGCTCGATCGCACGGTGGGCGACCGCGTGACGCTGGCCTTCGCCGTGCGCGATACCGGCATCGGCATCCCGCAGGACAAGTTGGGCCAGATCTTTGAAGCCTTCGAACAGGTCGATTGCAGCACCACGCGGCGCTACGGCGGCACCGGCCTGGGCCTGGCGATTTCGGCCAAGCTGGTCGAGATGATGTCGGGCACGATCTGCGCCGAGAGCGTCGAAGGCGTCGGCAGCACGTTCCGCTTTACGGCCCAGTTTAAGAAGTGTCCGCAGGAGACGCCTTCGCCCGACTACAGCAGCGTGCTTTCCGGCGTGCGGATTCTGGCCGTGGACGATAACCCCAGCAATCGCCGCGTGCTGCAAGCCATGCTGCGGCGGTGGCAAGCCGAGGTGGCCTGCGTGGCCTCGGCCGACGAGGCCATTGAACGGCTCTGCCAGGCGCACGAAGCCGGGTGCCCCTTCCAAGTGCTGCTCTCCGACGTGCAGATGCCGCAGACCGACGGCTTCATGCTGCCCCGGCGGCTGAAAGCCGATCGCCGCTTTGCCCGGTTGCCCATCGTGCTGCTGACCTCGGGCGACCACTACTGCGATGGGCAGATCAGTCACGAGCTGCAGGTGGCCGCGCACCTGCTCAAACCGATCCGGCCGGGCGAGTTGGGCGCGGCGGTAGTGGCGGCACTAGGCATTGAACAGCCCGAGGAACCGCCTTCGCAGCCGTGCGAGATTCCGCTGCCGCCGCTGCGAATCCTGGTGGCCGAAGACAGCCTCGTCAACCGTCGGCTGGCACACGGCTTGCTTACCAGACGAGGGCACGAGGTGGTCGCCGTGGAGAACGGCCGCGAGGCCGTCGAAGCCGCCACCACGCAAACATTCGACCTGGTGCTGATGGATATTCAAATGCCAGAGATGGATGGGCTGGATGCCACGCGGGCCATTCGAGCTGCCGAAGCCGCCGAGGGCCGCACCCGTGTGCCGATCGTGGCACTCACCGCGCACGCCATGCAAGGCGATCGCGACAAGTGCCTGGCGGCCGGCATGGATGGCTATGTGTCCAAGCCGGTTCGCATGCACCAATTGGCCGAAGTCATCGCCAGGTTGCTGCCCGAGGACAAGCTCGCCGAGGCGGCCGTACGCGTGCGAACGGCCCAGCGGTAAGCGCGGCAGCCTCCGTGGCCGGTGCCGCGCGGTGCGTCTGCCTATTGCCGCGGTGCCATACAATGGCCTGGCGTGTCCAGGGGCTTGCAACCGCACTCATCGCCTGGCTTCCTCACCCTCGACAAGCAGGTTTGCTCTATGACAACCGTGCTGGTGGTTGATGATGTCGCTGCCGACCGGGCATTGGCTGGTGGGCTGATCGAGAAAGGCACTGGCTATACCGTCACCTTCGCGGCCAGCGGCGAAGAAGCCCTGGATCGCATCCGCCGCCTGGCGCCCGATGCCGTGGTGACCGACTTGCAGATGGGAGATCTAACCGGCTTGGACCTGGTAGAAATCCTGGCCGACGAGTTTCCCGACCTGCCGGTGCTGCTCATGACCGCCCACGGCAGCGAGGAAATCGCCACCGCCGCCCTGCAAGCCGGCGCGGCGACCTACGTGCCCAAGAGCCAACTGGCCGATCGCCTGGCATCCTCGCTGCAGCAGGTGGTCGAACTGTTCCGCGGCGACGAGCGGTATAGCCGGCTGCTCAAGTTCCTGTCGCACGCCGATACGTCGTTCGTCTTGGAAAACGATCCCAAGCTGATCCCGCCGCTGATTGCCCATCTCCAGCAGCAGCTCACCCGAGCCGGCTTTTGCACGGCCACCGAAAGCGTTCGCGTAGGCATCGCGCTGGAAGAAGCCCTGAGCAACGCCCTGTATCACGGCAACCTGGAGATCAGCCGCGAGACGTTCGAAGAAGCCAGGGCTGCCATGCTGGCCGGCGAACCGTTCGACCTGGTGCAGCAACGTAATTGCCAGTCGCCGTATCGCGAACGGACCATCCGCGTGCAAGTGGAGCTGACGCCAGAGGCTGCGCGTTTTACCGTCGAGGACGAGGGGCCCGGCTTCGATACCTCAACGCTGCCCAAGGCCGGTAGTGTGGAGTCCTGGCAGCGGGCACCCGGCCGCGGCCTGCACCTGATCCACAGCCTGATGGACGAGGTGCAATACAACGAGCGGGGCAATCGGGTCACGATGCTCAAGCACCGCACCGTACGGCAGGAGCCGGACCTGGAAGAGATCACGCTGGAAGACTAGGCAAAAGGGGCAAATCCGCCGCTTCAGCTCCCCGTAGGCTCCCTGCCAGCACTGCTAGCATCGCTGTGCTGGAATCTCAGCGGTAGCCCCGCAAGCGCGGTAGCGATGAAAGCCCGATCCGGATAAACTGGGCCGGCTTGTATCATGGATCGATTGAGGTTCTCCGGCCCGCGAGAAACCTCGGTGCAAGGAGGCTCCGATGGCGAAGGTTCGAGGTTTTCGCTTCATCCACGCCAGCGACTTTCATCTTGAGCAGCCGCCTCGTGGCCTGACCGAGGTCCCCGATCATCTCCGCGATCTGCTGGTGGACGCGGCTTACGAAGCGGCCGGCCACGTGTTCCACTTCGCCATCGAGCAGGAAGTGGATTTCGTGGTGCTGGCCGGCGACCTGCTCGACGCCGATACCACGGGTCCGCGCGGTCCCCTCTTTCTGATCGATCATTTCGAGCGGCTGGCCGAGCACGGCATCGACGTGTACTGGGCCGGCAGCCCGGTCGATGGCCCCGATCGCTGGCCCGACGGCTTCCCCCTGCCCAGCAACGTGCGGCAGTTCCCCTGTGGCAGCACCGCCGAGTTTTTGTTCCAGCAGGGCGGATTCCCCGTTGCCCGGCTGCTGGGGCAAAGCCGCGTGGCGGGCCGCCGGGTGAACGCCAGCGATTTTGCGGGTGATCCCAACGGGCTGTTCACGATCGGCGTGCTGCACGCGGCCGAGTCGGAGCTTTCGTCGCTGGAGACGACGCCGGTAGACTACTGGGCCTTGGGCGGCGAGCACCGCTACAAGCCGGCGCTGGGACCGCGACGCACGTTCCATTACCCCGGTTCGCCGCAAGGTCGCACGCCCGAGGCCACCGCGGTTCATAACTGCCTGCTGGTCCACGTGGAAGGCGGCACCGTGGTGGAAACCCGGCCGCTGCCCACCGACGCCATGCGGTGGTGCGAAGGCCGTGTCAGCCTGCCCGACAGCGTCACCCGCGAGAACCTCCGCGAACTGCTGGAAGCCGCGTGCGAGCAGCAAGTGGCGGAACTCTCGGCCGGCGGGGCGCCGATCACGCACCTGGTGCGGTGGATTGTCAGCGGCCCGCCGCACCTGACCGCGCCGCTACAGCACTCCAAGCAAGGCGCCGCCATTTTGAACTCGCTGCGCAATCGCTACGGACGCGGCGTGCCGCCGATCTGGAGCGTGTCGCTGCAAGCCGATTATCAGGCCCCGCTACCCGAGGAAACGACGGCTCAGGAAAACTTCCTGGGCGATTTTCTCCGCACCGTTGCCCGGTACGCCGAGGGCGAACAGGAGCGCAAGCTCGATTTGCAGCCGTTTCTCGACCCGGAAACGCCTGAGAGCTTGCAACGGCTGGTCCGGCTGAGGGACCAGGCCGACCGACAACGCGTCCTCAGCCAGGTCGCCCATCTGGGCTGCGGCCTGCTGAGCGGCCAGGAGGTCGATGGATGAAACTTACCGACATACGGATCGACGGGTTTGGGGTCTGGACCGGCCTGCACCTGGACCAGCTCAAGCCCGGCCTGAACGTCTTTTACGGCAGCAACGAGTCAGGCAAGAGCACCGTGCTGGAGTTTCTGCGCGCGGTGTTCTTTGGCTTTTCCAAGCAGCGGCAACCGTTCCTGCCGCCGCGGTTTGGCGGCAGCCCCGGTGGGGCCGTCGCCGCGCTCTCGCCGCTGGGCAAGTTTGAAATCAGCCGCCACGACAACGGCACCCCCACCGGCAGCATCATCATCAGCGGCAAGATCCCGCTCGAAGAACTGCCCGGCGGCGAAGATCCCGCACAAAGCCTCCGGGCCATCCTGGGCGACATTCCCGAAAGCGTGTTCAACCACGTTTTCGCCTTCAGCTTAAGCGAACTGCAAGAGATCGGCGTACTCAGTGACCGCGAAGTGTCGCGGCGGCTGTACGATCTGTCGACGGGCCTGGATGTCTCGCTGAGCGACGTGATGGCCCACCTGGCCAGCCATCGCGAGCGGCTGCTCAAGGCCTCCGGCCAATCCGAAATCGCAAATCTCCTGGCCCAGCGTGACGAGCTCAAGACCGAGATCGAAAACCTTTCGTCGCTTAACCGCCGCTACGCCCGCCTGCTGTGCGACCGCGACGAAGCCAAGGCCAGCGTTGCCCGCCTCGAAGAAACCATCGCCCAGGCCCAGCAGGAAATCGCCCTGATCGAGGTCGGCATCACCGCCCAGGGTCACTGGAACCACCGCGCGATCCTGCAAGCGCGGATCGAAGCCCTGGGCGACGTGCCCGAGATCCCCGAGAACCTTCCCCAGAAGGTCGAGATCGTGGGCGCCCGCATCCGGGCTCGCCGCCGTCGGATGGCCGATCTCAAGCGCCAGGCCAACGACATCAAGGAAGAGATCGCCAACCTGGGCATCAACGACTCGCTGTGGATGCAGGCTCCGCGCGTCACGGCGATGGTCGACAACCGCGACTGGATCGAGGGCCTGGAAAAGAAAACCCGGCTGCTCACCGAAGACGTCGCCATCCTCGAAAAGAAGATCAACGCCGAGTACGAGGAAACCGGGCTGGGACATCAGCGGGCGGCCGACCTGGAACGCTTCCGCACCACGACGCTGGCCCGGCTGGCCGGTCCGGCCTCGGCCCTCAAGGCGGCCGAACGCAAGCTCGAGAAGGCCCAGCTCGCCGCCCAATACGCCGAGGAAGAAGCCAAGCAGGCCGCCAAGCGGATGGAGGCCGGCTTTGCCAGCCAAAGCACCAATGGCACCGACCTGGCTTCGCGGCTGAAACAAACCCAAGAGCGCGTCGCGCTGCTGCGCCGCCGCGTCGAGATCGACGAACAGCTCGAACGGCTGGAAGAACACGCCCGGGATCTGAGCCTCGAAGCCCAAAGCCTGGTCGATCAGCAGGCGCTGTCGGGCCGGGCCTTGGCGTACCTGGGCACGATCTTTATCGCCGGCGTGACGATGGCGCTGTCGGGCCTGTTCATGCCCCAACTGACCAACACCAGTTGGGGCTTCGCCTTCATGGTGTTTGGCGTGGCGATGGTGGTCGGCTCGATGGTGTTCAAGTCGATGCTCGAACGCTCGGCCGAAATGCGGCTCTCGGAGTGCGAGGACCGGCTCGAACACCTGCGGCCGCAGATCGAAAAAGCTCGCGAGGAACGCGACGAGATCGACCGACAACTGCCCGGCGGTGGCGGCATCCCGCTGGTACGGTTGCAGACGGCCGAACGCGAGTTGCAGCAATTGCAGGCGCTCGCCCCGCTGGAAAGCACCCGCGACTCGGCCGAAAGCCGTGCCCTGGCCGCCGAGGCCGAGCTGCAAGAAGCCATGGCCAACGCCGAGCGCTGCCGCGAACGCTGGCTGCGGACCCTTCGCGATGCCCGGCTGCCCGAAACGCTCCGCCCGCACGATCTCCGCCGGCTCAATGACAGTTGCCACCGGTTGCAGGAGTGGCAGTTGCAGTTGGAACGCCGCCGCGACGAACTTCGCGATACCCAGCGCTCGCGCGACAACTTCTTCGATCGCATGAAAACGCTGCTGTCCGACCTGGGCATCCCGTACGAGGAAGGTCAGGCCACCCAGCAGTTGCGGACCTTGGCCCAGGAACTGACCCACCAGGAAGGCCTGATCCGCCGCCGCGAGCAGTTGCAGCTCAAGATCAAACAGCTTCGCCGCCGTTACGAGCTGCTGCGGCAACAAACCCGTAAGCTGCTCCGGATCCGGCGTTCGCTGCTGGCCTCGGTGCGTGCCCGCGACGAAGGCGAACTGCGTCACCGTCTGGAGCAGCGGCAACAGCTTCGCGAACTGAACGATGCCGTGGCCCAGGTCGATCACGCCATCAGCCAATGCCTGGCGGGTCAGTTCTCCGAAAAGGTCGTGCGGGCACTGCTCGATGGGCCGCACGGTCAGGACCTGCCGGGCTATCTGCGTGCCACCCAGCAGCAGCTCGAACGGGCCGAACAGGACCTGCTGGAGCGCGAAGAAACGCTCTCCAAGCTGGAGCAGGAACTCGCCGAACTGGCCGCCGACCGCCGGCTGCCGGAGAAGCAACTTCAGCTTGCCGTCGTTCAGCAGCGGCTGGACCAGGCCATCGAGCGGTGGCAGGTGCTGGCCGCCACCTCGTTCATGCTCGACTGCATCCGCGAGGTGTACGAAGCCGACCGCCAGCCCGAAACGCTCCGCGACGCGTCGGTGTACTTCCACAAGTTGTCCGACGGTCGTTACCGCCGCATCTGGACGCCGCTGGGCCAGAACGTGCTCAAGGTGGACGACGACCAGGGCCGCCCGCTGGAGATTGCCGACCTGAGCCGCGGCACGCGCGAACAATTGTTCTTCAGCTTGCGGCTGGCGCTGGCCAACTCGTTCGCCAAGCGGGGCGTGGTGCTGCCGCTGATGCTCGACGACGTACTGGTGAATTTCGACGACGATCGCGTGGCCGCGGCCGCCAGGTTGTTGCAAGAGTACGGTGAGCGCGGCCGGCAGGTGTTTGTCTTCACGTGCCATCGCCACATTGCCGCGGCGTTTCAGCAGCAAGGTATTCCCGTGCGGCGGCTGCCGCGGTTCGGCGAGCAGACCGAAGGCATGCGCAAGGCAGCCGTCGAATCGTTCGAAACCATCGACGTCAAGCTGGAAGAGCCGGCCGTGGTGGTCGAACCGGAACCGGCTCCTGCGCCGCAGCCTGAGCCCAAACCCGAGCCCAAGGTGGAATTGAAACCGGCACCGGCGCCCGAGCCGGAAGAACCGCCGCGTCCCAAGCTCCGCCCGCGTCCGCGCACGCCGATGGTGGTGATCCGCGTAGAAACCGAGCAACCGGCCGAGAACAAGCCGGCGGAGAATGGCTCGTCGACCGGCGAAGGCCAGCCGCAAGCCTCGGCGGCGCAGCACCGCCCCAAGAGCGACAAGCTCCAGCCGCACGCCTGGGAAGCGTGGAACCGCCAGTTGGCCGCCACGGCCGCCACCGGCGGCAGCGCCAGCCCGGTTACGCCGCTAGGCCAACGGGCCTCGTAAAACCGCAGTGGTCCACACACGTATCACGGGTTTGCCTCGGTAGGGTCCGCTGTACGGACCTGGAAGCCCGGCAGAACCTGTATAGGGGCTACTGTGCAGCCCGAGAGAACTACTCGAGGCAATCTATAACCCGGCGCGCGGAAGAAGTGTGAAAGCTACCCTCGCTTGCGCTTCGCGCTGTGATGGCGTGCCACATCGCACGCGTGCATTTCAGGTCCGCAAAGCGGCCCCTACTTAGGCCGCTTGCGGTGAAATCCGGCGGCGGTTCCAGCGCTCGCCAAAGGCAGCCACGGCCACGCGGTTCTCCAGGTTTGGACGGAATACCGTCAACAGCAGCAGCGGCAGATACCAGTTCATGAACAGCAGGCCGCCCTGCGGGTACCAGAACTGCGTGCCCAGCATGATCGCGGCCGAACCGCTGATCAGCGTGCCCAGGTTCTTCTGGGCAGGCCAGATCGCCATCCCGCAGCACATGGCCAGGAACAGCGCCACCAGCGGAATCCGCAGGTATGGCGACTGCGTGGCCCAGAAGCCTTGCAGGTTCTCGGTCGACAGGCTGAACATCTGCGGGAAGTGGTGCAGAATCGAGCCAAAGCCCGGCGGGGCCAGGATCGCCACCAGCACCAATAGCGCAGTGAACGTTCCCAGCAGGCCGCCCAAGAACCGCAGCACGCCGCGCTGCCAGTAGAAGCCCACAAAGAGCGGGATCAAGAACATCGGGTAATACACCGCGCCGATGGCCACCGCCAACAGGGCGCCGACCACGACCGGCCGGCGATACGCGGCGATCATCCAGACCAGCAGCGCCCCAGGCGCGGCATGCCGGAGGTCGCCCACCAGGTACGCCGTGTAGGGCAGCAACAGGTACAGCGTGGCCATGCCGATCCCTGTCCAGTAGTTATTAAAGTACCGGGTGCCCAAGTAGATCAGACCGGCCAGGATCATCATGTGCGAGAAGATCGTCAGCACCCGGCCCGTCACCACGTACACGGCCTTGCCTTGGTACAGGTTCTGATCCAACACCGGGTTGGGCCCAAAGGCACGGCTGGGAAAACGGGGGAACATGTCCAGCACCGTGAAGCCCGGTGCCTTGATCTTCCGGTGCATGGCCACCGGTACGGCTTCGCCGCCGGGCGGGGTGACTTCAGGTGCGGCGGTTTCGGGCGGATCGTCGTCGGCCACCGCATCGGCTGCACGCGGCGGAGCAGCCTGATCCGCGGCCAGCGCCACCGCCTGACCACCGCCGGCCGGCAAGGGCGGCTCAGGCACGTCGGCCGTAATCACGTTGGCCATCAAGAACACAAAAAGACAAAGGGCCAGGAAGGTGAGCCCCCCGGCCGTGAGATTCGGTTCCAGCAGCGGCCGCCTGGCCAATAACGGATCGGCCAGCAGACGGATCAAGAAGAACACGCCCACGACAAAAAGCCACATGTACCCGAGCGATTCCAGGCGCGAAATCGCCGGGGTCGCTTCGGCCGGAGTTTCATCCAGCGGTTCGTCGTCGCTCGATGGCTCGGCTGGGCCAGTCTCGGCGGGCTGATCCGCGGCGGCCACTTGCTCGGCCTGGGCCGCATCGGCCAGCGGCTTGTCATCATCAATCGCTGCTTGTTCCTGACGCTGCATCGACTGTTGTCCCAGCGAAATGAGCAACAAGCCGGGCGCCAGGGCAATAAGTCCCAGCAGGTCGACGTTGCGGATACTCCAAAGGCGGCTGAATTTGAAAAAGATCGCCAACGTGAGCAGCGAGGAGAAGTAAACCCACGTGGTTGGGTTCAGTTCGTATTGAAAGAGAACTTCCTGCATGTTGGCTGCGCCCTCAAGGGGCGAGTCAGATCGGGCCGCCGCGCCGAAACTCTGGCAGCGCCTAGAACAAACCACACTGAAGCATAAGGAATCGGGTTCATCCCTGCAACCGCCGCCGTCCTCCCCACCCGCTTGGGGTGACTGGCATAGCTGCTCGCCTTGGCCCAGGTAAACGACGCAGGGAAGATGAAATTGCACACGACAGCGGAATGTCCCATTCGCCGGAGGCGGGCCACCGATGGGTAACCGCCAACAGCTTGGCCGCGCGCTGCCTTTGGCGATATGGTTTCCCAAAAGGCAGCGCAAACGTTGTTTGGCCGCCCCCAAGCATGAGTCATCCCTAGCCCCGCGAGCATCATGCCCCTTCGCCCTGCCGCCCGACGCACACCTCGCACCGATCTGTACGATCCCCGCCAGGGCGGGGAACCGGTGCGCACGACAACCCTGGCATGGGATGGCCAGCCCATCGAACCAGCCCGCAGCAATTATTTTGCGATCTATCGGATTTGCCGCGGCCCGGGCACGTTCTGGGCCGACGCCGCCAGCTTTGCCTTCGAGCCTCACACGCTGTTGTTCTTTGTGCCATATCAGCGCATCCGCCTGGTACCCGAGGGACCCGGCCAAGCGGACGTGATCCAGTTCCATGCTAACTTCCTGTGCGTGGAAACGTTTCATGCCGAGGTCGGTTGCAGCGGCATCCTGTTCAACGATCCCTACGGCGTGCCGATGGTGAAGCTGCCGGGCAAGGCGCGCTTGGCCGTCGGCAAACTGTTTGAGCAAATCCAGGAGGAACAGTCGCAGCGGCTGCTTGCGCATCAAGAGGCCATGCTCTCCTACCTCAAGGTGCTGTTGATCCTGGCCACCCGGCTAAAACGTGCCGAAGGCGGCGCGTGCGCTCGCGGTTTGAACGATCCGCGCCATCCGGTGCTGATCCAGTTGCGCGATCTGATCGAAGAGAACTATCACCGCCTGCACTCGCCCGCCGAATACGCCCGACTGCTGCACATCACGCCCAAGACGCTTGGCCGCCTGGTACGCGAGCACCTGGGCACCACGCCCACCGAGCTGATCCGCAGCCGCATCCTCAGCCACGCCAAGTGGCAACTGCTGCACACGCTCAAGCCAGTGAAGGAGATTGCCCGCGAGCTGGGGTTCACCGACGAGCTGTACTTCAGCCGTCTCTTCAAGAAGGCCACCGGCTACTCGCCCACGTTCTTCCGCGATTTCGAGACGGAAATCCGCGGCGGGAGCAATCTGTCCATGTTTTCGGGCAAAGCGCCCATTCGGCCCACGCAGCTTCACTCCGATACTTGAGCTAACCCTGTCGCCCACGGGCTCGGCGCTGCATGAGCGCGCTGCCGGGGCGACCTTGCGTCGGCCCCGGCAGCGCGGCTTGGGAACGTTGCCGCGCGCACGCTGCGAGCAGGCAGCCCATCAGGTCAGGCCGACGCCCCCCACCGACGAAAGCTCAAGGGAGAAGTTGCGACATGAATATGACGCGTCTGTTTGAACTGGCCGCCAAAGCCGATCGCCCCGGCGTGGCCGTCACGCGGCTGGGCTTGATCGTGGTTCTGGTTTGGATCGGCGGCCTCAAGGCCTTCAAGTACGAGGCCGACGGCATCGTGCCGTTCGTGGCCAACAGCCCGCTGATGTCGTTCTTCTATTCCGATCCCGGCAACTACAAGCAACACATGAACCCCGAGGGCGCGCTGGTGCCCGAGAACCGCTCCTGGCACCAGGCCAACGGCACGTATACGTTCTCGTATGGGCTGGGCACGGTGATCGTGTCGTACGGCATCCTGCTGTGCCTGCACCCGTGGCTTCCGCAGGCGGCAGCCTTGGGGAGCTTTCTGGTGTTCATCATGTCGTTTGTGACGCTCTCATTCCTGATCACCACGCCCGAGTGCTGGGTTCCCAACCTGGGCGATGCCGAGCACGGGTTCCCGTACCTGAGCGGGCGAGGCCGGCTGGTGATCAAAGACGCCATCATGATGGGCGCCGCCCTGGTCACAATGGCCGACTCCGCCAAGGCCTACCTGCGCAAGAAGGGACTGGCCCAGCAGAACCAGGCCAACGCTTAACGGCCCGTGCATCCCAGCGATTGCATTGGCCCGCGAGGCTGGCGACGGGCCAGCGTCAGCCGGGCCGCCTTCAGGAGGTAGCCGTCATCTGATGGAACAGCCGCTCGGTGTCATCGCGGCTGCACAACTCAGTGCCTTCGCTCATCACCGCAGCGCTGCCGGCGGCCACGCCGAAAATCACGGCTCTTTCCAACGGCTCGCCGCGCTGCAACGCCAGCACGATGCCGGCCACCATACTGTCGCCAGCCCCGACCTTGCTGCGGATGCGAACCGTGGGCGCGTGCACGCGGCAATGGGTGTCGGCCGTAACCAACACGGCCCCGGCGGCTCCTAGCGAGGTCACCACTGCGTTAGTGCCGCCGGACGCGATGAGCTGCCGGGCGGCATCCACCATATCGCCTTCGTCCTTGATCTCGCGGCCGGCGAACTGCTCCAACTCAACGATGTTGGGCTTGATCAGGAACATGCCCTGCTCGGCCCCTTCACGCAGCGCGGCGCCGCTAGTATCGAGGATCACGCGCGTTTGCGGCGGAACCGCCTCGGCCAGCGTCGCACAAAAGTCGACCGGCGCGCCCGGCGGCAAACTGCCGCTGATCACCAGATATTCCGGCGGCGGGTCGAGGCTACGCACGCGCTCCAGGCATTGCTGCATCTCGGCTTCGCTCAGCCGCGCCCCAGGCATGCCGAAGCGGTATTGCAGACCGCTTTGTTCCTCGAACACGATCAGGTTCTCGCGCGTCGCCTCGGCAATCTCGAGCGGAAGATGCTCGATCTGTTCGGCGTCGAGCAAATCGGACAGCAACCGCCCGGAATGGCCGCCGCACGTCCACAGCGCCAGGGCCGAGCCACCCAGCTTCTTGATGGCTCGGGCCACGTTCAGCCCTCCTCCGCCCGGATGAAACACCGGCCTGGCGCAGCGCAGCTTTTTCTCCGGTTGGACGAGATCAATGCTGGTGTTGACGTCGACGGCCGGGTTGAGCGTCAGCGTTACGATGGCAGCCATGATGAGCCTCGCTCTGGAGGGCACCCCGCTTTGAACTTAGCCGAGAACGGTGCGCACGGTGACCGCCAGCAGTTGATACAAACGCTGCGCACCTTCCCCTTCACGCCTGCCGGCGGGCTGCCCATTATCGCATGAAGCCCAAGCCCAGGGGATGCCCAAGCGCCGCGTCAGGGCAAGCGTCAGGCGACGGCTGTTACTTTTCGGTAGAGAACTCGTAGATGCAGCGCTCGTGATACTTTTCACCGGGCCGCAGAATCGTCGACGGAAAATGCGGCTGGTTCACCGAGTCGGGGAAGTGCTGCGTTTCCAGGCAGACGGCACTCCGCTTGGGATAGGTTTTGCCACCCTTACCCTCTTGGCCGAACAAGAAGTTACCCGTGTATAGCTGCACGCCCGGCTGCGTGGTGTACACCTTTAGCACGCGGCCCGAGCCGGGATGCGAAAGCACGGCAGCCAGCGTCAGCTCGCGCGGCTTGTCCTTATCCTTGTTGAGCACGAAGTTGACGTCGTAGCCCATGGTCGGCGTGTCATACAGTTGCTCGATCCGCGCGCCGATGGGCGTGGGCTTACGGAAGTCCAGCGGCGTACCTTCCACGGGAGCCAGTTCGCCGGTCGGGATCAGCTCGGCATCCACCGGGTTGTAGCGGTCGGCGTTGAGCATCAGCACGTGGTCATTCACCGTGGGCGCACCGTGGCCGGCCAGGTTGAAGTAGGTGTGTTGCGCCAGGTTGACCGGCGTGGCTTTGTCGGTGGTGGCCTCGAAATCCATCTCCAGCTTGTTGTCGTCGGTGAGCAGGTAGGTCACCGCGAGTTCCAGGCGGCCCGGGTAGCCTTCTTCGCCGTCGGGGCTGGTGTAGGTGAAGCGCACGCCCTGCCCTCGCTCGTTCTTAAACGGCTTGCCGTCCCACAGCACTTTCTCCAGCGACTTGGGACCGCCGCCGTGCAGATGGTTGCGGCCGTTGTTGGCTTCCAGGCGATAGGTCTTGCCATCGAGCGTGAACTGTGCCTTGGCGATCCGCCCCGCCACGCGGCCCACAATGCAGCCAAAGTACTGGTTGCGGTCCGACTCGTAGCCGGCCACGTCGTCAAAGCCCAGGGCCACGTCCTCCAACTTGCCGTTGCGATCGGGCACGAACAGGTGCGTGATCGTGGCACCGCGGCTGATCACCCGCACCTCGATGCCCGCACGGTTCTTGAGCACGAACACAGGCACATCGCGGCCATCAGCCGTCTTGCCGTAGCTGGCAGGCTTTTCGTCGGCCGTGGCCACGGCGGGCTCCCATCCCCCAGCACCCGACAAGATCATGGAGCAAACGACGACCCCGGTGGCGAAGCGTACGATGCGGTTCATGACTGGCTTCTTTGCAGCGCGAGAGGGACGAATTGCCGGCGGCCAGCGAACCTGCAAGAAGGCATGGACGGCACGCCGGAACAGCTTGAGCGACACTGTAGTTCACGCCCGCGCCCACCTCAAGCGCCGTCCAGCCCCCCGCGGGGTTATGAGCCATCGCGTGTGGCGAAAAAACAACACTGGGGCACTACCGTTTATGCCGCCGATGGTTCGGGCAGCGGCCATTCAGGTGGAGCGGAAGAGAATGGTCAGAACGATTTGACGGCCCGACCATCGCGACCTAGGGTTGCGATGGCGATCGTGCCGGCGGAGCGCCAAGTGATCGTCTCGCACCCCCGCTGCGTCGTGCGCGCCTCCCCCGCCATCTTGCTCGGCGGCGGCAGGCTGGCCCGCGTTGATCTTGAGTTCAGGGCCCTTCGTGTCTGGTAGGAGGAAGAGTCGGAGGCCTTTTCATATTTCGTGTGGCACTGAAATGAGACACCCTCCATGTTCCGCCCAATTGCCAGATTTCTGCGGGATGAAAGTGGTCCTACCGCCGTTGAGTACGCCGTAATGCTGGCCATGATCCTCATGGCCGTACTCGGAGTGATCGGCGTCGTCGGCAATCAAGCCGGCGGAATGTGGGGCAGCGTTCAATCGGAGCTCGATTCGCACGGATTTGGTCAGGTTCCCAATTAACGTCGCCACACACGCCGCGGTCGCCGCCTTGGATGCAAGGCCGCGTCTTTGTTGAAGGCCGCGCCTGGCGCGCTGCTGCGCGATCGCGCTTTTGCGCTGCGCAACTTGCTGCGCTACATTGCGCGCGTTCATTAAACGCTGCGCGGGGTTCTTCTTGCGCTGCGCACGGGTCGTGGCTGCGCTGGCGCACTACTCCAGGAGGACCGGGACAAAACGCCTGGGCTGCCCGCTAGGGATTGGAGCGCGGTTCGGGTGCCACGCCGGGCGCGAACGGCCAATCGGCCGGCTCATACCGCACATCCAGGTGCGGCGTGTCCAGCCCCTTACCTTCGGCCAGGGCGTTCATCGCGGCATCGAGAATGCCGGTCGTCAGCAGCGTGCGTTCCACCGGGTAGGGCGCTTTGCCGGTGTGGATGAAGTGATCGATCGCCCGCACCAGGTAGGCAAAGTGGTAGTACGGCTTCCCCTCTTGAAGCTGGAACCACGTGGCCGCCGGATGCGACTGGCCCGCCAACCGGGCGGCGAACGTGAACTCGTACGCCAGCATCGTATGCATGGCCAGCGTGGCCTTAAGACCGTCGCGGTAGTGGATCACCCAGAGGACCGACTTGGGGCCCAGGTCCATGCGCGGCCGGCGGTTGGCCGGCGCGGTCTCGGCAGCAGCCATCAGCAGCTCGCGTGACCAGAGGCCTTGCTGCTCGGCCTTGGCGATGTCGTCGCCGGTAAACACATCGATCCGCTGAACGCCCACCTCGCCCCCGCGGCGTCGTTCCACCATGCACTGAAGCGCTTCCAGGGTGTGAAAACCGTAGGCCTCGGTATGGCCGTAGCCAATCACGGCGGCTTCCTCAATCCGGCAGCCGCGTTCCAGCTCCAGCGGCGGCACGCGCCAGGCCACCGGTACCGACGAGCCGGCCATCAGCGGAATCTTCATCGCCTTGGCCCGATCGTACATGTGCCTGGCGTCTTTCCAGTTCCAGGCCAGGTGCTTGTCATTGAAGACCGGCCGCACTTCGCCGTGCTTCTCGAACGTATCGGCAATGCCGTCGAAAAACCGCCGGCGGGGATACATCGTCTGCCCCGTCTTCTCCGCCACGCCGTACTTGCCGTGCTCACCGATCGACAGCACGCCGGCCACCGCGATCTTGCCGGTGCCCAAGGTCAGGGCTTCTTCGATTGTGTTGCAGATGGCAAAGCCGTGCTTTTCTGCCAGCGGCCGGCTGATGTCGTTGTCGGGCACCTGGTCGGTATAGACCGAAACCAGCTTGAGCTTGGGACCGGGGCCGCCCAACTGGTCGTAGCCTTCCAGGATCTTGCCCAGGATCACGTCGGCATGCGAGTTCTTGCGGTACACGGTGGTGACGGCCGCCACCGGCAGGACTTCACGCTGCTTGTCCGCCTCGTTCTCGGCGGCCCGTAGTGCCAAGTGCGGCATCGTACCCGCGGCCCAGAACGAAGCCCCGGCAGCCACCGAACGTTGCAGAAACACGCGGCGTGGTAGATGTGACATGACGAAACCTCCTGTTCGGTCGCGTTGGTGGCCAGGCAGATGTCAGGCGTGGCGGCCAATGGGGGGGGACCGCGAGCGCACGGCACCTGCGGCAACCACGGTTTCCTTCAGGCGCTGGTGCCTGCGGCCGCAACTGGCCCGCGACCGAGAATTGACGGCGTGCTTCCGGCCGTTACGCGCGAGGGGCCTGTTGCCACAGCCTTCTGAGGCCGGCTCGCGTCAGGCCAGGATGTCGTGCAGTACCCGGCCGCCCACGTCGGTCAGCCGGAACCGCCGCCCGTTGTACTTGTAGGTAAGCTGCTCGTGGTTGAGGCCCAGCAGGTGCAGGATCGTGGCGTGCAGATCGTTCACGTGCACCGGGTTCACGGCGGCCTTGTAACCGATCTCGTCCGATTCGCCGTAGCTTACGCCGCCCTTGACGCCGCCGCCGGCCAGCCAGGCCGAAAAGCAGTGTGGGTTATGGTCGCGCCCCGGCTTGTCGCCCGTCTGGGCAATCGGCAGCCGGCCAAACTCGCCGCACCAGATCACCAGGGTTTCGTCGAGCAACCCGCGCTGGGCCAGGTCGCCCAGGAGGGCCGCCACCGGCTGATCGGTTTCGCCGGCAAACTGGCGATGGTTGCCGGCAATATCGGCGTGGCCGTCCCACGAACGCTGGTTCTCCATGCCGCCGGAGTAGATCTGTACGAACCGCACGCCGCGTTCCACCAGGCGGCGAGCCACCAGGCACTGTCGGGCAAAGTGATCGCACTCCTCGCGCCCGATGCCGTACAGGCGATGGATATGTTCCGGCTCGGCGTCAATATCGATCGCCTCGGGCGCGGCGGCTTGCATGCGGTAGGCCAGTTCAAAGCTTTCGATCCGCGCGGCCAGTTCGGCCTCGGCCTCGTAGGTCTGCTGGTGCAGCTTGTTCAACTGGCTCAGCAGATCGAGTTGGTTGCGCTGGGCCTCGGCGGTCAGGGCCGCCGGCGGCGTCAGGTTCTCGATGGGGTCGCCGGTCGGCCGCAGGTGTGTACCCTGGTACACGCCCGGCAGAAAGCCGGCGCTCCAGTTGGCGGCGTTGCCCTTGGGCAGCCCACGTCCCTTGGGATCGCTCATCACCACGAAAGCCGGCAGGTTCTGGCTTTCGCTGCCCAGCCCATAAGTCACCCACGAACCGACACACGGGAAGCCCATCCGTGGCAAGCCGCAGTTCATCATGAACAGGGCGGGCGAATGGTTGTTCGACTCGGTATGCCCCGAGTGGATGAACGCCATGCGGTCCACGTGTTCGCCCAGGTAGGGGAACAGGTCTGAGACCATCTTGCCGCATTGGCCACGCGGCCGGAACTTGAATGGCGACTTCATCAGGTTGCCCACGGCATTCTTGAAGAAGCCGGTGGTATTCTTGAAGTCGGGGTCGAACTCCTTGATGCTGTGACCGTCGAACTTTTCCAACTGCGGCTTGTAATCCCACGTGTCGACGTGGCTGGGGCCGCCGTTGATGAAGATCCAGATCACCGCCTTGGCCTTGGCCGGAAAGTGCGTCGGCTGCGGAGCCAAGGGGTTCAGCGCCCGATTGCCCAAGTCGGCCGCGGCCGCCGGCTGTTCCAGCAATCCTTCTTCGGCCAACAGACTGGCCAGGCCCAAGATGCCCAATCCGCAACCGGCACGGCGCAGCAGCTCGCGGCGCGACAAAGTTGCCCAGAAGTTCGTGGCGTGGGAACGTTGCATGGCGGCAACTCAATGAGAACTCTTGCGATACGACAACGGCACGGCGGCTCGCACCGGCTCAGTCGATATAGACAAACTCGTTCATGCTCAGCAGCGCCTGGCACAAGTCGATCCGCGCCAAGCGACGTGCGGCATCGGCCGCATGACCGGCCGCGGCGTGCAGACTGCTCTGCTGCTTCAGAAACGCTTGCGCGAACTGCCGCTCGGCGTCGGTGGCTGCTCGCTGAAACACCAGGGCAAAGCCGGCATCGATGAACGCCTGGTCGGTATCATCGGCCCCGCGTAATGCCGCCCGGGCTGCCAGCCCCTCGGCATAGCTTCTGGCCTGGGGATTGTTCATGAACAGCAGAGCCTGCGGCGCGGTGGTGGTGATCGCGCGGCGGCCGATGCTGACCAGGTGCTCGGGCCAATCCAGCAGCATCATCATCGGGATCAGTTCGCTGCGCTTGATGAAGAAGTAAACGCTGCGGCGGCGCATGCCTTCGTCAAGCGTGCCAGGCCCGAACATGCGATCATCGAGCAGGCCTGAGACCACCAGCATCGCATCGCGAATGGCTTCGGCCTCCAAACGCCGCGGCGTGCGATGCCAGAGCAGGCGGTTCTCCGGATCGATCGTGGCCCGGGCTGCATCGACCTGGTTGCCCTGCATGTACACGGCGCTGGTCATGATCTGCTTGTGCAGCCGCTTGAGCTGCCAGCCGTGGGCGATGAAATCGGCGGCCAGCCAGTCGAGCAGTTCCGGATGCGTGGGCGGCTCGCCCTGGAAGCCAAAGTCGTTAGGCGTGGCAACAATGCCCACGCCAAAGTGATGCTGCCAGACGCGGTTGACCATCACCCGGGCGGCCAGGTGCCCTGCCCCGTAATGCGGATCGGTGATCCACGCCGCCAGCGCGGCCCGACGAAAACTGGTTCGCTCCCAGCCCGGCGGCGGCTCGCGGCGCCAATGCTCCGGCGATTTGCCATCGCGCATCAATACCTGCAAGAAGCCCGGCTCGGCAGGCTGGAGCTTCTGGCTTACGTCGCCGCGGGCCAGGTGGAAGGTTTGCGGGTAAAAGTGCGGGTAGCCGCGAGCGTCGGCATGGTGCTTCATGTGCGGGAAGCCTTCGCTGCTGACCTGCACCTTCACCGGCTCCGCGGCATGCGGCACCTTCAGATCGATCTCGCTGCGGATCGTGGTCGTGAACGTCGCCGCCAGACGGTAGTAGTCGTGGCTGGGGATGGGGTCGAACTTGTGATCGTGGCAGCGGGCACAACCGATTGAGAGCCCCAAGAACGCTACGCCGGTCGTAGCCACCATGTCGTCCAGTTCGTCATACCGGGCCGACTCGAACTCGGCTTCGGTCAACTGCGTGGGAAACGCCCCGCCGCCCAAGAAGCCAGTCGCCATCATGGCCAGCGGATGATCCGGCTCCAGTTCGTCGCCGGCCAACTGCCAACGCACAAACTGGTCGTACGGCATGCCCGCGTTGAATGCCTGAATCAGAAAATCGCGATAGTGGTACGCGTGCGGGCGGTCGTAGTCCTGTTCATAACCGTGCGACTCGGCGAATCGGGCCACGTCCATCCAGTGCCGGGCCCAGCGCTCACCGTAGTGCGGCGATTCCAAAAGCCGGTCGATCAGACGCGCGTACGCGTCGGGCGAAGGATCGGCCACGAACGCCGCCACTTCCTCAGGCGAGGGCGGAAAGCCCAGCAGGTCGAAGTACACCCGGCGAATCAACGTACGCCGGTCGGCGGGCGGATTGGGATACACGCCGGCCGCACGCTGAGCTGCGAGGATAAATTGGTCGATCGGCGTGCGACACCAGGCCGCGTGCGGATCGGCCGCATCGATCGCCGGCGGCCGCACGTTGGCCAGCGGCCGGAACGACCAGAACATGCGGTCGGCCTCTGTAATGCCGGCCGCCTTGGCCGGTGCTCCGTCTTTCTTTTCAACCAGCGGCCGGTCGTAGGGCGCGCCCAGGTCGATCCAGCGGCGAATGGCATCAATCTGCTGCTCGGCCAGCCGCGCGGCCTTGAACGGCATGTGTGGCTCGGCCTGGTGCGTGATGAGCGAAATCAGATGGCTTTCTTCGGCCGAATCGCCCACCATGCCGCTGTCCATCAGCGCTTCGCGCGTGGACAGATCGAAGTCGGCCTTTACGCTTTCGCCACCGTGGCACGCCAGGCAGTGCTCGACCAGCACCGCGCGTACCTCGCGGCGAAACAGTTCTTGGCCGGCTTTCATCCGCGCGGCATGATCGGCGGGTACTTGGATGGTCGCCGGTGCGCCGTTCTTGCCGCTTGGATGTCGCTCCTCGGCGGCGATCGTACCGTGGAACGCCAACAAGGCCGCGCAGGCAAACATGGTGCGAACGCTGAACCACGCGGCATCGCTGGACCACGGTCCCAAAGAACAAAGAACCTTGCAAACCGGCATGACAAGAGCACTCCCTGCGGGCGGCGACAAACGGCGGGGCGGCATCAGGTGGGATGCGCTAGCAACGCGGCAGGTGGAGTGGCGTGTCCGGCGGCCCACAGCAATGCGAGCCGCCACCGCCGGCCCTAATATAAACCATCCCCCCAATACTACGACCTTTTTATTCCTGCTGTGCGCTTGAGCCGAACGTTGCCGATGATCGTTGCCGGCGAATACAAACCTTGCATTCACAAGCCTTTCAGGTGATCGCAACGGGAAGGCGCCATCGCCCTCAACCACCATGCGCAGGCACACGATGCAGGACGGCCGCCAGATCTTTGAGCAAACGGTGACGCTTCCCGTTCCGATTGCGGAGGCGTTTGCCTGGCATGCGCGGCCCGGCGCTTTGCAGCGGCTGATTCCGCCTTGGGAACTAGCCACGGTCCTGCGTCAGCAAGGCGGCATCGCCGATGGGGCACAGGTCGAACTGGTGACGAAGTTGGGTCCGCTGCGTCTGCGCTGGCTGGCCGAGCACTACGGCTACGATCCACCGCATCGGTTTTGCGACCGCCTGGTGAAAGGCCCCTTTGCGATGTGGGAACATACGCACGCCTTTGAAGCGGCGGAGGGCCACAGCGGCTGCGTGCTGCGCGACCACATTGAGTATCGCTTGCCCGGCGGCTGGTTGGGCCGGCTGCTGGCTGGCAGAATGGTGCAGAAGAAACTGCGGCAGATGTTCGCCTATCGACACGCGACAACGCTGCACGACCTGGCGGCGCACGCTCAATACGGAAGGCAGGGTTCCATGAGGATTGCGATCACCGGCGCCTCGGGCCTGATCGGCTCCGACCTTTGCGCGCTGCTGACCACGGCAGGCCACCAGGTCACGCGGCTGGTCCGCCACCAGCCCGGCGAAGGCGAAATCTACTGGAACGTGAAGGACCAGGAGATCGACACCGCCGGCCTGGAAGGCCACGACGCCGTGATCCACTTGGCCGGCGAAAACATCGCCAGTGGCCGCTGGAGCCCCGCCCAGAAGAAACGCATCCGCAATAGCCGCGTAGACGGCACGCGGCTGCTATGCGATGCCCTGGCCAGATTGCAAGCCAAGCCGCAGACGCTGATCTGCGCATCGGCCACGGGCTACTACCCGGTCGATACGGGCGAGGAGCTGACCGAGGAGAGCCCCCCGGGCAATACCTTCCTGGCTGAGATCTGCCGTGAGTGGGAAGCGGCCGCGGCCCCGGCGATCGCCGCGGGCATCCGCGTGGTGTATACGCGGTTTGGCGTGGTGCTCAGCCCTCGCGGCGGCGCGCTGGCCAAGATGCTCACGCCGTTTCGGTTAGGACTGGGCGGCGTGATCGGCAGCGGTCGCCAGGTGTGGAGCTGGGTCGCGCTCGATGATGCCGTGGGCGCCGTTTATCACGCGCTCAATCATCCCGACCTGCGTGGCCCGGTGAACGTGGTCGCTCCGCAGCCGGTGACCAATCGCGAGTTCACCAAGACACTGGGCCGCGTGTTGGGCCGGCCCACAATCTTGCCGGTACCGGCCTTCGCCATCCGGCTCGCCTTGGGCGAAATGGCCGACGAACTCTTGCTCACCGGCATGCACGTAGTGCCAAAGAAATTGTTGGAGACCGGCTACACGTTTCGCTTCCCCGACCTGGAAAGCGCGCTGCGCCACCTGCTGGGGCGTCTGTAGGTAGGGCAGGCACCGCCTGCCGGATGAGCTAGCGCAGGATCGTATGCCCGGCGGGTTTTGCTGGCGTTTACGTTCCTTCATTTGACAGGTGCAAGCAACCGGCCTACGGCTACAACGCGGAATCGTATCGGCCACCCTACCAATGGTTGCCAGGCGGTGCCTGGCCTACGGCAACCGCCTTACTCCGGCCAGCGGCCATCGACGATGTCGCGCGTCTGGAGCTTGGCCGGGTCAAGCACCACGTGCTTGATCCGTTGCCGCTTCCACGTGTAGGTGATGTGTACCAGCCCATCGGCCGATTGAATCACGGCCGGGTATGAGAACTCGCCCGGCTCATTCTCCAGCACCAGGGCGGCTTGCCAGGCTTTGCCATCGCGACTGACGGCCACGTTGAGCATCTCGCGGTTGCGCGGCCGGGCCTCGCCGCCGCGGACCGTGTGGTTGTACACGAGCAGTTGCCGCCCATCGGCCAACGTAACCGCATCGGTGCCAGAGTTGGGGTTGGGCAGCCCTGTGGAAGTCATGTCCGACCAGGTTTTGCCGCCATCGCTCGACCAGCTTTGGGAGACGACTTGTTCTCGCGTGCGACACAGCACCTGCATCCGGCCGACGGGATAGGTCAGGATGCTGGGCTGGATGGCGTTGAACTTGCGCCCATCGTTGATCGCCGGGCTCATCTGCCAGGTGTTGCCCAGGTCGGAGGTGCGTTCAAAGTGCACGCGCCAGCCATCGTGCTCGGTGCTGCTGGGGCAGAGGATGGTGCCGTCGGCCAGTTGGATTGGTTTGTTCTTCACGGGGCCGATGAGCGGTTGGCCGTTCACCTCGCCCAGCTTCTGCTGCTTGCTCCAGGTACGGCCGCCATCGTTGGAGACGCACCACTCGCCCCACCATGCTTTGGGATTGGGACCAACCTTGAAGAACAGCATAAGCGGCCCCTGGGCCGGCTGAAACAGTACTGGGTTCCAGCAAGGATAGCGCAGCGTTGGCGATTGCACGCCGTCGGCCACTTGCTGCGGCGCGGTCCAGGCGCCGTTTTCGTAGCGCGATACCCAAATCGAAACATCCTGGTGCCCTTCCTTGGTGCCGCCGAACCAGGCGGCGACTAGCCCTTGCGGCGTTTCGACAATGGTCGAAGCGTGGCACTGCGGGAAGGGCGCCTCGGTATAGATGAACTCGCTGCGCACCACGCCGGGGCCGTTAGGCTGCGCGGCGGGCGTTTGCTCCGCGGCCATGGACGATGCGGCGGTTGATAAGACCGCAGCAACCAGCAGAGTGAATAGGCCCATAAACCTGGCAGACATCACCGGCGACGCAACCATGACGCAACAACCTCCCCAAGCAGACTTCGACGGCGGCGAGCGACGCGAAGCAGATCAAGAGCTACTAAGCCCACCGCCTGCTCGCAGTGTCACTACCATGCCTTGCCGGCGGCCAGAATGCCACCGTTTACATGGCTTTTTGGCGGAGCGGTGGTGCCGGTAGCTGCTTAGGAAACGATGCGGCGCAGGAGCCGATATGCGGTCGCTCAGGCTGCCCGACGGTACGTGGCTTGGGCCGCCTGACCGCGGCGCGTGGCTTCAAACGCCAGGAACAAGCCGGATCGCTGACCGCGAGGCCCATGGGCAATGCCGGTGGCCGTTACATCCTCGCACCAGGCTTGCAGCCAGGCCACGGTTTCATCGGCCGCCAGCCACCGCTCCCACGGGGCGCATTCGCTGAGCGCTTGACGCCGCTGGTCCTTGTCGATCACCAGCAGCGAGCCGCCGGGCCGCAGCACGCGGCACAGTTCTTCGAGCGCCGCGTGCGGGACCAGGGCATGTTCCACGGCTTCGACGCACAGCACCGCGTCGAACTCGCCAGCTGCCGCCGGCAGGTTCAGCAGATGCCCTGGGCGACGATCAATACCGGCCGGCAGCCGCCCCAGATGTTGCTCGGAGAGATCGATGCCGGTCAGCTTCAAATGCGGGAGCTCCGCCTGAAGCCGCCGCAGGTACCGGCCCTGGCCACAGCCCACGTCGGCCAGGTGGGCTCCGCGAGGCAGCCGGCTTGCCCAGTCGCGCACCGCCAGCCAGCGACCATCGGCCGGATCGATCTCGGCAGGGAAGCCGTCCTCGCCCGCCTTAAAGGCAGCCATCACTTGGGCTTGCGACGCGAGCAGAAACTGCGTGACCGCTGGGCCAAAGGCGATCCCGGCATGGTAACAGGCGCCCGGCCCGACACTGCCCGGCAGACTGCCGTCAGGCTGTTGCTGCCGGCGCAGCCAAGCGATGGCGTGGTCGGCGTGCTCGACAGCATCTGGTTCGCCCAAGGCGTACCAGGCCCTGGCAAGTTGAGCCAGGCCCGGCACGGAAACCCAGTCCACGTCAGCCGTTGCCGGCACCACGTCACCGCTCTGAGCCAACGCGGTGGGAAGTCGCAACGCGTCGGCAGCCAAGCCGGTCTCGCCCAACTCGATCAGGGCCAAGATCACCGCCCCGTGCTGGTGCAGCGGGGTCTGCCATCGCCGGAAGTCTTGATATTTCTTGAGATTAGCGATCAAACGGCCGGCCGCGGCTTGCCAGGCACGCTCACCGCACCACTGCCCAGCCCTGTACAAAGCGGCAGCCCAAGGCAGGTGCAGCACCGGTGCCCCCAGCCGGTCCAGAGGTGCCGACTCCGCCGCGAAGGTCAGACTGCCATCCGCGGCCACCGACTCGGCCAGCCCTTGGCACAGCGCGGCTATCGCTCGCTCGACGGCGGACGCCTCTGGCGCTTCCCAGGATTCTGGCCGCTCGCGCTGTTGCCAGTGCAGCAGGGCCGCCAGCGTTTCGCCGGTACGCAGCAGCGACGGCAGCCCAGCGTCGTCGCACAGCACCACGCCACCCGCCGCGTCACGAGGAGCAACACCAAGCATTGGCAAAACGTGCGGCGAGCGTGCAAAGCCCACGGCGGTTAATGCCCTTTCGACGAGCTGTCCGGCCAGTTTGTGCTGCCCAAACGCCAGGGCCATGGCCACATCGTCGGCCTGGGGCCGTGTCACCTGGCTGGCATAATGCGTACGCCACCAGGTAAGTGCGCTTTCGGCACTGGCAGCGGGAACGGCACGCCAGCGCCGCACTTGCCGTCGTACGCGCCGCGCCAAGCCGCCCACAATCCGCTGCCTCCAGCTTCGCTGCAAGAACTCGGCATCCGCGGTACAATCCCGATACGGCAGATCGCGCGAAGCGTGCAGACCGCGCGAAGTTTGCGAAGCGTGCGGGCGCATGCTGGATTCCTTTCCGGCAGGCAGAGGATGGCACCGCCGCGATTGTTTGCGTTTTCGCCCTCGATGCCAACGGCAGTTTCATGAGCAGCCCTGATAGCTACGAGTTCGTGCAAGTGGTCAGCACGACCGACCAGCGGGAAGTCGCCGAGCAAATCGCCACGGCCCTGGTCGAGGACCGCCTGGCGGCCTGCGTGCAGATTTACGGGCCAATCACGAGCATTTACCGCTGGCGCGAGAAGATTGAACGCGCGGAAGAATGGGTGCTGGTGGCCAAAACCCAGCGAGAACTGTTCGCCCGGGTGGAAGCAGCCATCCGCTCCCAGCACAACTACGAGGTGCCTGAGATCCTGGTCACGCCCATCGTCGCAGGGCATGCCGCTTACCTGGACTGGCTGCGAGGCGAGCTCACCCGCGTGGAATCGCAAATGGGCTAGCAGCCTGCGGTTACGAGGTTCGGCCGGCCCGCGAGTCCTCAGCCCATCATCCGTCAATTCGCCTGTCCTGCCCTGGCCGCCCAATTTGCCGGGGCGGTTTCGCCCCTTGGGTGGCTGCCGCGGTACCGCCATAATGGCAGCCTGCCCCGCAAGCTGACCTGCTTTCCTTCCTCGATCCCAGTCACGCTCCGGTACGCATGCCGCCCACACTCAGCTTTCAACGAACTCCGGTCACCATCATTCTGATGTGCGTGATGGGGCTGATCGAGGTTCTCTCGCTGGTGGACGAAGGTGGCCGGGAACGGTTCTACCAGGTGTTGGGCATCTCGTTTCAGGTCTGGGGCTGGCAACTGTGGCGGCCGTTCACCTCGGCGCTGCTGCACGTCGACCTGATCCACGCGGCCTTCAATATCTACTGGCTCTCCATCTTCGGCGCGGCCATCGAGAACCACTACGGCCCCGGCCGAATGCTGGGCATGGTCGCCCTATTTGCCATCGGCTCAATCATGCCGGAGTATGCCTGGCAATACGAACGGCCCATTACCTGGATCGCAGGTTTTTCGGGCGTGAATTACGGACTGTTTGGCTTTCTGTTTGTCGGCCGGCGGTACCAGTCCGACTTTTTCTACGCCTGCAGCCCGCTGACCGTGCAGCTCCTGGTCGCCTGGTTCTTCTTGTGCATCTTTTTGACAGCGATCGATGCTTGGACCGTGGCCAACGTGGCGCACGGGGCCGGGTTTGTGCTGGGTTATCTGCTGGGGCAAAGCGTGTTTCGCGTCAGCGGCCGTAACATCTGGAGAGCCGCTTTGGGGGTCGCCACCGCCGCCGTGCTGCTGCTGTTGGTGTGGTGCCCCTGGCATGTGGGCTTTCAATTGATGAAGCGGCACCGGCCGCCGTATCGCCCGCTCCTTCAGCGCACGCTGGAAGAACCGCTCGCGGCGGTGCAGTCCCATCGCCCCCCGTTGGCCGACGGTGTTACACCTGGCTGCGGCGAAGATGGGGGCCTCCACCGCCTGGGCTGAAATGCCCCACAAGAACCGCCGCGGTGTGCCCCCCACCCCCGGCCGACCATTTGACCCCCTGCCGCCTCGCCTCTACACTCACTGCCAACGCCTTATTTGCATAGATCAACGCTGTTGGATGTGGCGCTGGCTGCGTGCGGGGTCGGCCGTAGCCCCCCTTTTTGTCGCTGAACGTTGCAGGTGGGGTGCGTTCATCGCGCCGCATAAGTCCGAACGAGAAGATCCGCCCGCGTTTCGCGCGCTCACCGTTGCGGGGCGCGTACCAAGTCCGCCGGGGCGGCCAGCAATTTTGAGGAAGTACCTGAATGGCAACGTCCGGTTCCACCACTGAAATTCAGCAACTGGCCATCAACACCATCCGCACGCTGTCGATGGATGCCGTGCAGCAGGCCAACAGCGGCCACCCCGGCACGCCCATGGCGCTGGCTCCGGTAGCCTATTCGCTGTGGACGGAGTTTCTGCGGTACGATCCCGCGCGGCCGCTGTGGCTGAACCGCGACCGCTTTGTGTTGTCATGCGGTCACGCCTCGATGTTGCTGTACTCGCTGATCTACCTGGCCGATGTGCGCAAGGTGGATGCTAACGGCAACCTGACCGGCGAGCCGGCGCTCACGCTCGACGATCTCAAGAACTTCCGCCAGCTTGGCAGCCCCACCCCCGGCCACCCCGAGTACCACCACACCACCGGCGTGGAAACCACCACCGGTCCGCTGGGCCAGGGCGTCAGCACCAGCGTCGGCATGGCGATGGCGGCCTGCTGGCTGGCCAACCGCTACAACCAGGCCGGCTTCAAGCTGTTCGATTACAACGTGTACGCCCTGTGCAGCGATGGCGACCTGATGGAAGGTATCTCCAGCGAAGCCGCTTCGCTGGCCGGCCACCTGCGGTTGGGCAACCTCTGCTGGATCTACGACGACAACAAGATCACCATCGAGGGCGAAACCTCCCTGGCCTTCAGCGAGGACGTGGCCGCCCGGTTCCAGGCCTACGGCTGGCACGTGGTCAAGGTGGGCGATGCCAACGACCTGGAAGCCCTCCGCAACGCATACCAGTCGTTCCTCGACGTCAACGATCGTCCGACGCTCATCATCGTCCGCAGCCACATCGGCTGGGGCTCGCCCCATAAACAGGATTCGCACGAAGCCCACGGTGCCCCGCTGGGCGCCGAAGAAGTGGCCCTCACCAAGAAGGCCTACGGCTGGCCCGAAGACAAGTTCTTCTACGTGCCCGATGGCGTGCGCGAGAACTTCGCGGCCACGCTCGGCCAGCGCGGCCGCGAGGCCAGCGCCGCCTGGCAGGAAATGTTCGAGCAGTACAAGAAACAGTACCCCGAACTGGCCAAGGAACTGGAGCTCATCCAAAGCGCCAAGCTGCCCGAAGGCTGGGATGCCGATATCCCCACCTTCCCTGCCGATCCCAAGGGCGTAGCCACGCGTTCGGCTTCGGGCAAAGTGCTCAATGCCGTAGCCAAGCGCATCCCGTGGATGATCGGCGGCTCGGCCGACCTGGCTCCCTCGAACAACACCCACCTGGGCTTCGAAGGCGCCGGCAGCTTCCTGCCCGACAACCACGGCGGCCGCAACCTGCACTTTGGCATCCGCGAGCATGAGATGGGCGCGGCCCTCAACGGCATGGCCCTCTGCGGCCTGCGGCCCTATGGCGGCACCTTCCTGGTGTTCAGCGACTATATGCGGCCGGCCATCCGCCTGGCTGCCCTGATGCGCGTGCCGGCCTTGTACATCTTCACGCACGACTCGATCGGCCTGGGCGAAGACGGCCCCACGCACCAGCCGGTGGAACACCTGGCTGCCCTGCGGGCGATCCCCGAGCTGCTGGTGGTGCGTCCGGCCGACGCCAATGAGACGGCGGCCGCGTACCGCGCGATTCTGCCGATCCACGATCGGCCCGCGGCGCTGATCCTCACCCGACAGAACCTGCCCACGCTCGACCGCGAGAAGTACGCCTCGGCCGACGGCGTGGCGCGCGGCGCCTACGTGCTGGCCGACAGCGACAACCCGCAGGTGATCCTGATGGCCACCGGCAGCGAAGTGGCCCTGTGCGTGGAGGCCTACGAGCAGCTCAAGGCCGAAGGCATCGCCGCCCGCGTGGTCAGCATGCCCTGCTGGGAGCTGTTCGAAGCCCAGGATCAGGCGTACCGCGACAGCGTGCTGCCGCCGCAAATCACCGCTCGCGTGGCCGTGGAAACCGCCGTCCAGCAAGGCTGGGAGCGGTACCTGGGCCCCAACGGCCGGTTCATCGGCATGCACAGCTTTGGCGCTTCGGCCCCCGTCAAGGAACTGATGAAGCACTTCGGCTTCACGGTTGAGAACGTGGTCGCCCAGGCCAAGGCCGCGCTGGGCAAGTAAGGGCCGCGCACAGCTAAGCAAGCAGTACAGTTAGATTGCCTTCAAGCGGCGGGTGCCGGCAGGTTCGGTGCCCGCCGCCTTTCACTAGGCAGCAGGCAGGTGGCGTCTCCTGCCGAATGGCCGCCTGCGATGTCGACAACGCGAAGGGATCCCACGGATATGTACGCCCAGGTCCGCGGAACGCAGTTGTACTTCGACGTCGAAGGCACCGGCATGAAACTCTGCGATCATGGCCTGGAGCCCAAGCCGGTGCTGCTGTTGCTGCACGGCGGCCCCGGCGGCGACCATGCCAGCTTCCGCAGCGCGCTGGCTCCCCTGGCCGATACCGTGCAGTTGATCTACCTGGATCACCGCGGATCGGGCCGCAGCCAGCCGTGCGATCCGAGCACATACACGCTCGATGAAAACATCGACGACGTTGCGGCCTTCTGCCAGTACCTGGGCCTGGAACGAGTCTCCATCCTGGGGCAAAGCTACGGCGGGATCGTGGCCCAGGGCGTGGCGATCCGCTATCCCCAGCTCGTCAGCAACCTCATCCTGAGTGCGACCGCGCCCAGCTACCGCACGCTGGAACAAGCCAAGGCCAAAGTGGCCGAGCACGGCACCGACGAGCAGAAACGCGTCTGCCAATGGCTGTTCGACGGCACGTTCCAGTCGCAAGAACAGCTTTACGAGTTCTACCGGGTGATGGGCCCGTGGTATTCCACCCGGTTCGATCCCGACCGCTTCGAAGTGTCGTGGCGGCAGGGAATCCGCAACTTCCACCAGCTCAACCTGGGCTTTGCCGGCTTTCTGCGGACGTTCGACTTTACCGAGCAGTTATCGAGCATCCACTGCCCCACGCTGGTGCTGGCCGGACGGCACGACTGGATCTGCCCGGTCGAACAGTCGTACATCCTGGCCGAGCGGATTCCCCGGGCACAGCTTAAGGTGTTTGAGCACTCGGCCCATTCGATCGCGGCCGACGAGAATGCCGCGTACCTGGCGGCGGTGCGCGGGTTTATGACCTACCCGGCCGCCTAGCGGGCCGGCTGTCAGCACCGCGCCCCCCCTCTTGTGCCGGGGCGGGTCGCTAGCACGGCTTCGCCTGGGGCGCTTGCGCTGCGTACAATACGGGTCGACGGCTGTAGGGCGTGCTGACCTGGCGTGTGGCGGCCGGTCCGATGGGCCGATCGTTACTCTCAGGGGGCTCCCGCCAGAACCGCCGCCAGCACGGCACATTCGCCAGCTCCCCCACCTGCCGCGGTCGCCTTCGGCAGTGAGTTGCAAGGATAAACCAGCGCATGACGACGGGACCACGACGCCTGGGTGGCATCATCCACACGTACCAGAAGTACGATCCGCAGAAGTTCCCCAGCCCCACGCAGCCGCCGCCCGACCTGGTGTCGCCGGCTTTCGAGCACATGCTCATCTATGGGAACATGCGGGAGCTGACCGAGGAAGAACTGGCCCGGGCGGTCAAGCTCGACCCCAGCCAGTTTGCCGCCTTGGGGCCGAGCATCGCGTCGCTGATCGAACTGCTCAAAGAGCGCAAGCGCAAGATCCTCTCCACCTACGAAACGCGCAAGGTGGTGGCCGAAGCCCGGGCCCGCTACCGCGAATTGGGCGAACGGCTGCGGCCCCCTAAGCGCACGCGGATGCTGTACCAGCAGGGCTTTGAGGAAGAACAGATCTACGACCTGGAGCGGCTCTGGTATCGCGTGGAGTATGAAGACCCGCGATTTGCCGCCCAGCTCATGCAGCTCATCGACCGGCTGGGCGACAAGTACCAGATCGACGAACTGGCCAGCAAATACGAGTTCACCGGGCACCAGCCGATGACCGTGCCCGAGGCTTTGGAAATCAAAGACGAACTCGAAAAGATCGATCGCCTGCTGGAGCAGCTCGAGCAGGCCGCCAAGACGGCCCAGGTCGGCATCATCGACATGAAGGAACTGGCCGAGTTCGCCAACCCGGGCGATATCGAAAAGCTCAACCAGTTGCAAAAGCAGGTCGAGGAATACTTGCGTGAGCTGGCCAAGAGCCAAGGGCTGGACGTTACCCGCCGCGGCTACCAGCTCACGCCGCAAGCCTATCGGCTGTTTCAGGGGCGGCTCCTGGAGCGCATCTACTCGGACCTGCAACCTTCGCGTACCGGCCGCCACAGCGGTCCCATCGTGGGCGAAGGCGCGGTGGAGTTGCAGCAGACCAAGCCGTACGAGTTTGGCGACTCGGTCGCCAACATGGATATCCCGGCATCAATGGTCAACGCCATGGTGCGCACCGGCGGGGCTTCGCTGCCGGTGCGATTGAAGCCGGAAGATATCGAGATCCATCGCACGCGCAACTCACCCAAGTGCGCCACGGTCGTGCTGATGGATATGAGCGGCTCGATGCGCTACGAGGGCCTGTACGTCAGCGTCAAACGGATGGGGCTGGCGCTCGATGGTTTGATTCGCCGCGAATATCCGGGCGACTTCCTCCAGTTCCTGGAGATGTACACGTTCGCCAAGCCGCGGCGGCCCAGCGAACTGGTCTCGCTGATGCCCAAGATCCCCACGATCCATGATCCGATCGTCCACTTGCGGGCGGACATGAGCCGGCCGGACATCAGCGAGATGATGATCCCGCAGCACTTCACCAACATCCAGCATGGGCTGCGGATGGCGCGGCAGTTTCTGGCGGTGCAGGATACGCCCAACCGGCAAGTGATCCTGATCACCGATGGCCTGCCGACCGCGCACTTCGAAGGCGAGTACCTGCACCTGATCTACCCGGCCGATGCCTCGACCGAGCAGGCGACCTTGCGGGAAGGGATGCTGTGCCAGCGGGAAGGGATCACGATCAACATCTTCCTGCTGCCCAGTTGGGCCCAGTCGCGCGAGGACATCCACTTTGCCTATCGCCTGGCCGAGAGCACCAAGGGCCGGGTGTTCTTCACCGCAGGCAAGGATCTCGACCGCTACGTGGTGTGGGACTACATCAACCGCAAGCGTGAGATCCTTTCGGCGTAGCACTTGTAGGCCGGGTGCTCATCTCCCGGCAATGGCGTCGATGTCATATTGTGATTCGCAGCACAACAACGTCATCGTCGCACGGATTCACGGCTCGCCAACCGCACCCTACTGAACGCGGACCTGCCCGGCTACAATCGGGGTTCTCGTACTGCTGCGTATTCCCCGAATGTTGCTCGTTGCTTGAGGCCGCTGGTGTTTGTTGCCCGATGGTGCGTCTTGGCCTTGGCGTTGCTGCTGGCGAGCGGCATTGCCTGGTCGTATGCCGGCGGCGGGCTGGCGGCCACGCTGCTCTCGGGCGAACTGTCGGCGGCCGAGAAGCTGGCAGCGCTGCGGGCTTTCTTTCTCAATCTGGGTGTGGCGGCGCCAGCCGCCTACGTGGGGTTTGTCACCCTCGAGGTCGTGGTCGCTCCGCTGCCGGGTGCCATGCTGTACGCCCCCGGCGGCATCGTGTTTGGCGGCTTCTGGGGTGGCGTACTATCCACGCTGGGGAACACGTTGGGGGCGGGCCTGGCGTGTACGCTCACGCGACTGTTCGGGGAGCGGCTGATCCGCAAGATGGATCACAACGACACCTGGCACCGCTATGCCGGCCAGTTGGATCGGCGAGGGCTGTGGATCGTGGCCCTACTCCGAGTGAACCCGCTCACCTCGTCCGACCTGGTGTCTTATGCCGCCGGCCTCACACCCATGGCTACCTGGAAAGTGATGGCCGGCACCGCCCTGGGCATGGCTCCGCTGTGCTTTGCGCAAAGCTACCTGGCCGATGGACTGCTCAACGCGTTTCCGCGCCTGCTGTATCCGCTGCTGGTGGCGTGCGCAATCTACGTGGTAATTGTGCTGTGGGTGCTGAAATCGATGGCGCAGAAGGCGCACCGTCAAGCAGCTTGTGAATCGGGCACCACCGTAACCGAAGCACAAGCCCCGATCATTGGCGTACAGACATCAGAAGGCGCAGCCACGACACATGGCGGATGAGATTCGTCCTTAAGGCTCGTTGAAGCCCGGCTGACTGCGGCCACTCGCGCCATCGCCATTGGTATTGCGCAAAGGCGGCCGCAACGTCGAAGCGCGCGTGCCCAGGTCGGCCTGCATTTGCTGCCAGCGTTCCGGACTGCGGAAGCGGACGACTACCACGGTGGCTTCGTTCCGGCAGCCGCCGCTCTTGGCCAGTTCAAGTAGCCGGCGAGCTGTTTCACCGGCGGGGCGATCCTCGCGCAATAGCGTCGCAATCCGCCGCGGAGAAACCGTGTGGGCAATTGGAGCGGTACACAACACCAGGGCATCACCATAGGTGAGCCGCACGTCGACCAGTTCAGGCTCCACGTCGCGGCCCAGCGGTGTAATGGCGTTCCACAGTACGTCGCCCCAGGTGGGCAACGCCCATACGTCGTCGCCGCCAGGCTGGCTCAGCCGAGCCCCCAGTGTATGAATCGAAGTGAGCAGATGCAGCCGCGAACGGCTGTAGAGGAAACAGCGAATGTCGCCGGCGTGGGCCAGTTGCAAGCGAGGCCAACGCACAACGGCCGCCGCCATCGAGCAGCCGAACGCTTCGCGATAGCGCGAACGCGGCAACTGCCGCATCCGCTGCTGCGTGGCGGCAAACACCTCGGCCAGATTGATCGCCTGTCCTTGAGGCAAGCCGTGGAACTGCTGCGCGATGACGTGGGCCGCTTGTTCCACGGCATCGTAACTGGGGTGGCGTTGATCGATAGCCGGCCCAAGGCCGCAGGCGAGCAGAATCACCTGCACCGGCGAAGCGGGTTCCGCCTCGCTCTTGTACGAACCCAAACTGCTGGATTGCAACCGCAGCGGAGGCCGCAGGGTGCCCAGCAGGTAATGGTCGCGGGGAATGTCTTGAGATCCCAGGTCGTGCATGGCGTCCCAATCCATTGGACCGGGCTGCATCCGCGCAATCTCGGATAGTGGCCGGGGGACGTATGACATGGCAAGGGGGGAGCGGCGACCGCCATGGCCGACGCGTAAAAGGAAATGAATGGCTCCTGAACTCCGCGGCCGCAGAGGGGGCCGCCATCCGGCAGCCTTCACGACAAGCGTGAACCGCGCGGAAGCAGGCACGTTTCTCCGTCGCGTGCCCTGCGAAGCTGGGCAATTGCACATCCCGTGCCGCATGCCGGTGGCACCAACATTTGCGGCGGTTCCATGGGATTCTCCCCCAGGCGGCTGATTGCCCCGCTTCCAGCCTGATTGCGCATTGACCACTCCGGCGCGGTCTTCCTAACCCATAGCGTCGATATGACTTGCACCAACCGAGCCAGACGTGCTGTCGCACCGCGCGACATGCTGGCACAAGGTGCTTTATGCCCCGCATTGGCTGCGCACAAAGCCAACCACCCACCCCAACGGCGGGCTGCGGCAAAATACAAGCCCTCGACCATCGGCATTTACTGCGCATATACTTGCCAAAACAGCACTTGGAGTGTCTGGCCGAGGAAATGCCGTCGCACAGCGCGGCCGTATGCCCCCCCTCGGCAACGTCTCCGGTGTGCTTGCCGCAGCTCCCCTTGCTCGCTTTTTGCCTGGCCGCTTCTTCAGCATCGCCGGGCAGTACGGCGCGGCATCCTTCCAAAACACCTGCCGCCATGGAACTCGACGACGAAGTCTGCCTGTGCTTTCACGTCACCAAGCGGAAGGTACTGAATTTCATCCGGGTGGAACGGCCGCGACGCGTGAGCCAGGTCAGCCAGTGTTACGGCGCCGGCACCGGGTGCGGTTGGTGCCGCGCATATATCCAGCGGCTTTTTGATCGGGCCGCCCTGGCCGGGCAGCTAGACCCCGACGAGCCGAGTTGCGAAGATTACGCCCAGCAGCGCGCCGCCTACATCCGGGCAGGGCACGGTACGCCGCCCCCGGGTGCCACGCCCATCGAACCCTAACCGCCACCGTCCAGAGAGTCGTTTTCGGATATGCTTGCCAAACGGGTCATTCCCTGCCTCGATGTACACCGCGGCCGCGTGGTCAAAGGCACCAACTTCGTCAATCTGCGCGATGCCGGCGATCCGGTCGAAGTGGCCGCGCGGTACGAAGCGGAAGGGGCTGATGAACTGGTCTTTCTTGACATCACCGCCAGCCACGAAGAACGCGGCATCATCCTCGACGTGGTTGCCCGGACTGCCGACGTGGTGTTCATGCCCCTGACGGTTGGCGGCGGTATCCGCACGCTGGAAGATATCCGCCAACTGCTCAACGCCGGCTGCGACAAAGTGAGCATCAACTCGGCGGCGCCCAAGAACCCCGACTTTGTGCGCCAGGCAGCGCGGCGTTTTGGCAGCCAGTGCATCGTGGTGAACATTGACCCCAAGCGCGTGATTCGCGATGGTCGCGAGTTCTGGGAAGTTCACATCAACGGCGGCCGGGTCGGAACCGGGCTAGAAGCGGTAGCCTGGGCGCGTGAGGTAGAACGGCTGGGCGCCGGCGAGATCGTGCTCACCTCCATGGATGCCGACGGCACCAAGAATGGCTACGACCTGGAGATCACCGCCGCCGTCAGCCAGGCGGTGAGTATTCCCGTGGTGGCCAGCGGCGGGGCCGGGCATCCCGAGCACCTGGCCGACGCCATCCTGAAAGGCCACGCCGATGCCGCCCTGGCTGCCAGCATCTTCCACTACGGCGAATTCACGATCCGCGAAACCAAGGAAGTGATGGCCGCCCGCGGCATCCCCGTACGGCTGTAACGCACAGGCGACGGGGCGCACTTCAGCTCGTGAGGACACCCCCCGCCAGGGAAATCGCTTACCGCGCGTGGTGCTGCGTCACGCGGCTGTCGCTAGCGTTGTTGTTCTCGGGCAGAATGGCCGGAAACTCCAGGTAGAAGCGGCTGCCGCGGCCGACTTCGCTTTCCACACGGATTTCGCCGCCGTGTTCCTTGAGGATCTTCTGGCTGACGGGCAGGCCTAGCCCCGTGCCGCGGTTGTGCTTGGTGGAGACGAACAGGCTGAAGATGTCGTCGATCTCGTCGGCCGGGATGCCCACGCCGTTGTCTTCCACGGTGACGCGGGCCAGCTTTTCGTTCGGCAAGTAGAGCGTGCTCACGCGCACGATGCCGTGCGGCTCGCTGTTCTCGCAGGCGTCGATGGCGTTGGTCACCACGTTCAGCACCGCGCGGTGCAAACCCTCGGGATCGAAGGTGAGCGTGGGCATGGCCAAGTCGGGCAACCAGTCGAGCTGCACCTGCTTTTCCTTGGCCCTAAGGTGCATCAGCTCGACGATATCGCCCACCACCTGGTTGAGTTCCGCCGGCAGCATTTCGGGCTCGCGTTCCTTGCTGAACGTGAGCATATCCATCACCAGGTTGGAGATGAGCTGCTGCTTGCGCTCCATCATCTCCCAGCCTTGGCGGATTTCTTCCTCGTCGTGCCGTTGCAGGCCATCCTGGATCAGGAAGCTGGCGCCGCGGATGCCTTGCAGCACGTTCTTGATGTGGTGGGCCAGCGAGGTGATGGTCTGGCCGATGGCCGCCAGACGTTCGGCCTGCACCATGGCCGAATAGTAGCGGGTGTCTTCCACCGCGAGGGCCGCCTGGTGGGCCACGGCAATCAACAGCTTGAGGTGTTCCTCGGTGAACTTGTTGCCGCTGCCGCCGCTGGCTTTTTGCAGCATGCGGTGCGGCGGGACCGCGGTATCGATGTAGATCACGCCGACCACGTCGTACCGCCCCTGCATCGGCACGCACAGGGCTTCGCGGATGCCCAGGTCCACGATACTGGCGGCCGGATTCCAGCGTTCATCCTCCTGGGCGTTGCTGGTGAGCACGCCCTCGTTGTGCTGCATCACGTAATCGAGGATGGTCTGGCTGATCACCAGCCGTTCGCCGGTCGGCTTGCCGCGACGGTTGAAATGCACTTTCGGCTGCAGCTTGCCGGTATCGGGGTGGACCAGCATGATGCAGCCGCGGTCAGCTTCCACCCAGTCGAAGATCAGCGTCAGGATGCGGTGCAGCAACTGGTCGATATCCAGCGTGTGGCTCACGGCCAGCGCCGTGCGGTACATCACCTGGAGGTTGCTGCGAGCCCGGGCTAGCCACGAGGTTTCGGCCGTGCCCGGCTCCATACCGAAGAGCTGGCTGCCCTCGGCCTGGCTCATCGAGCGGAGGATGCGGCTGTTATCGCCGTGCTGCTGATGGGCGACGATATCGATGTTGTCCAGCAGGTGCGTGCTGGAAGGATCGCTGGGCCCGGTAAACAGGATGAGCGTCTTGCCCATCTGTACCTGGTCGCCGCTGTTCAGTTCGTACCGGCCGGTGATGCGGCGGCGGTTGACGTAGGTGCCGTTGGAGCTGCCCAGGTCGCGAAGGAAATACCGTCGCCCTTCGCGCACCAATTCCGCGTGCGACCGGGAAACCTCCTGGTCGTGCAGTTGAATATCGTTGCCGGCGTCGCGACCAATCTCCAACCGGTCCGAGTTGAGGTCGAACTTGTTGCCCTGGTCGTTGCCGCGAATGACAAAGAAGGATGCCAAGGGTCTGCCTTTCGCTGACGCTGGCAGAAGGGTACCAGGATCCAACGTCCACGCTAGCGCGTGCGCATGCTGCGCGCTAGGATGGGCGGCGCCGTAGCCAACTGCCCCCCGTGCTGCCTGGCGCCCCTGGCGCGGTGTGCGGCAAAGTGCCCCCCCTCCAATGGACGGCGGCGACCAACGTGCGACGACTTATGGCCGCCCTCGCCGCGGCCGGCGCGCACCGCTTAACGGGCGCTTTCCAGCAGCTCTTCGATTCTACGGATCAGGGGGCCGTAGTGGTAGGGTTTGGAGACGAACTCGGCCCCCGGAAGGCCGGCAGCCTGCCGCCGCGCCGTGCCTAACAGAATCACGGGCCGCTGGCGGCCGTCGGGCCGGTCGAACTCCAGCGGGCCACCGGCGTCCTTGATGGTTTCGGCTTCCAAGTCCAGCACGATCAAGTCCGGCTGATATTCCCGCGCCATGTCCAGGCCTTGCCGCGCGGCGCGCGCTTCCAGAATGTTCAGCCCTCGCCGCTTGAGAACGGTGCGGAGAACTTCTCGAGTTTCGTCGGAGTGGTCGACGACTAGGACACTTCGCGAAACGGCCATCGTGCTTCCGTGTACTTGTAGGCCAAAGGTGAGACATCCATCAGCGCGGCACCCGCCCCTGCTGATAGCAGCGCTGGTACCGAAGGTGCTGGCGGCCGGAATCCATTCCGTCGCCGGTATGAGGCAGGAACCGCATTGCCAGCAGGCACAGCATTGCCAGTTGGCGCCCTCGCGGCGTCCTTACAAACAAGCAATGCGGCATTGGGTGGGTATCGCTCTGGCGGCGGGGGCAGACCAACTCGCCCAGGCGGAGCCGGCCGCCTCGCTCAAGTCTGCTTGCGTATTCGCCTTACAATCGGCCGCCGCCATGCAGGGCGGGAAGAATAGCGGCACTTGCCGACTGTGTCAAAACGGATTCTGGCCGCGAATTTCCCGCTTCGTGCCCCCCCACGCGGCCGGGCAATCGCAGGCGGCGGTCCCTGCCCGGGGATATAATGACCGGTATGAACGATCCCGCCCGCTCCAATCGCCGCGAATTTCTTACCGGCAAGGCAGCCGTCGACGCCCTGGCCGCGCGTCTGGCCGCCGAAGAGGCCAACAGCCCCTTCGCCGCACCGCTGCCGGAAGAGACCTATCTGCTGCATTACAGCCGGCGGGCGATGGCTTGCGAGTTTGAGCTTTGCCTGAACGCGGGCCAGTACCCCAATGCCAACCGCGCGGCGATCGATGCGCTAGACCTGGTCGACCGGCTCGAAAGCCAATTGACCATCTACCGCGACCAAAGCGAGGTGATGGAGATCAACCGCCGCGCGGCGCACGAGCCGGTGCCGGTCGAAGCAGGACTTTTCGGGCTGCTGGAACTGGGCCTCGAACTATGGCGGCAAACGGGCGGCGCGTTCGATATGACCTCGGGCCCGCTCAGCCGCGTCTGGGGGTTCTCACGCCGCGCAGGCCGCCTCCCGCAGCCCGATGAACTGGCCGACGCCTTGAGCTGCGTGGGCTCGCAATACCTGGAACTGGACCGCGAGCATCGCACGGTACGTTTTCATCATCCGCGGCTGGAACTGAACTTGGGCGCCCTCGGTAAAGGCTACGCACTGGATTGCTGCGGAAAGCAGCTTCGCGAAGCCGGTATCGAGAACTTTCTCTTTCACGCCGGTCAAAGCAGCATCCTGGCCGCCGGAGGCCGCGGTGATGCCGGCTATTGGGAGATCGGCATCGGCGATCCTTTCCGCCCCACGCGGCGACTGGGCCGGCTGCGAATCCGCGATCGGGCGGTGGGCACCTCAGGCTCGGCCTATCAGTTCTTCCGCCACGGCGGGAAGCGGTACGGGCATATCCTCGATCCGCGCACTGGCGAACCGGCCCAGGGCGTGGACGCCGTGACCGTACTGGCCCCCACCGCGGCTGAGGCCGACGCCCTGGCCACGGCCATGTTTGTGTTGGGCCCCGAAGGCGCCAAGGAACTGTGCCGCCAGCGGCCGGAACTGGCCATGGTGATGGTTGTCAGCGGTTGCGACGGTCGCCCTGCCCAAGTTGAAACGGCTGGTCTGACGGAAGGCGAGTGGTCGATAACGTCGGAAAGCCTTACCCCCTGAACGCTTGGGTAGCCCCATCAGGCGGTGCGGCACCTCGGCGCGGCCAGAAAAAAGCGGAAATGCGGCTGACTCGGTTCGGCGCATCGGCGCTAAACCAGTAAGATACACACGGCCCTGCCGATTGCGCGCTTGCCGCATTATGCGCCGACTCTGCCGACTTGGCGTCGGTTCGGATCGCATGCGCGCCGCCGGACGGGGCACCGCCGGTTCCATCTCGACCGCGCTATCGGGGCAGTCACTGCACCTCCCCTGCCGCGGCGGGCCGGCCAGCCCGTCGGGTGGGCAACAGGTGAACCGTCGGTTGGTCAGAACGCGCCCCCGGTTGGCCGCGTGGACCGTCCGCGTTGATCGGGTGTTCCTCCCAATCCATCGGGATCCATGGACGACTTCCTCGACGCCTACACCTACGTGGGCGTGATCATATTCCTGATCCTCACCGGTTGCGGCCTGCCGCTGCCGGAAGAGGTGGCGATTATTTTCGCCGGCGTGCAAACGTCGCGCGGGGAGTTGAACCCTGCGCTGGCGTTTCTGTGCTGCATCGTCGGCGCGCTGCTCGGGGATTTGTGCATGTACGGCATTGGCCGTTACTTCGGCCGCGGCCTGATCTGCCGCGGCGGCTGGTTCTCCCAACTGCTTACCCCGGAGACCGAAGCACGCGCCGAGCAGATGATCCGCAAGCACGGGCTGAAGGTGTTTTTTGCCGCCCGTTTTCTGCTGGGTGTTCGGGCACCGATGTATGTCACCGCCGGCATCCTGCGGGTACCGGTGTGGCGTTTTCTGTTCATGGATGGCGTTAGCGCCACGGTGGTGGTGGGCCTGGTGTTCGGGCTCAGTTGGCGGTACGGCAAGCATGTCGAATCCATCATGCGGTGGATCCACGACTCGCAGCTTGCCCTGACCATCGTGGTGGTACTGGGCGTGCTGATCGGGCTGCTGTACTTCTGGCTGCACCGCCGGGCCATGCGTCGCGCAGCCCGCGATGTGCCCCCCGCCAGCTCAGAACCTCAGGTCGAAGAGACCGAGAGCGTGGTTTGAAGCCCCCCTCTGGCGGCCTTCAGGCCGCGTCCCGCCGTCCATTGCCGCTTCGCCCATGATCTATCTCGATCACCACGCTACAACGCCCGTCGATCCGCGCGTGCTGGAGGCGATGCTGCCCTGGTTCAGCCAGAAGTTCGGCAACCCCGGCAGCATCAATCACGCTCTGGGCCGCGAAGCCGCCGAAGCCGTGGAGCAAGCCCGGCACACGATCGCCACTGCGCTGGGAGCCAACCAGCGCGAGATCGTCTTCACCAGCGGCGCGACCGAAAGCAACAACTTGGCGCTGCGTGGCGTGTGCGACCGCGAGGAACGCGGCAGCAGGCGGCACATCGTCAGCGTCAAAACCGAGCACAAAGCGGTGCTCGATCCGTTGGCCCGGCTGGCCCGCCGCGGCTTTGACGTTACGCTGCTGGACGTCACGCCTGCCGGCTCACCGGAGGCAGGTTTGCTCGACGTCCAGCGGCTGGTCGATGCGCTGCGGCCAGACACCTTGCTGGTTTCGGTGATGCTCGCCAACAACGAGATTGGCGTGATCCAACCTCTGGCCGAGATCGGAGCCATCTGCCACCAGCGCGGCATCCTGCTGCACTGCGATGCCACGCAAGCCGTCGGCAAGCGGCCGGTTGATGTGAACCACCTGCAAGTGGACCTGCTGAGTTTTTCAGCCCATAAGCTGTATGGCCCCAAGGGCGTGGGTGGTTTGTACGTGCGGCGGAGTGGGCCGCGCGTGACGCTCGCTCCGCAGATCGATGGCGGTGGTCAGGAAGGCGGACGCCGCAGCGGCACGCTGAACCCGCCCGGCATCATCGGCCTGGCTACCGCACTAGAAATTGCTTGCGCGGAACGCGATGAAGAGAACGCCCGGCTGGCCCAACTGCGAGCACGGTTGTGGCAGCAGCTTTCCCAACTGCCGGGCGTGCATCTTAACGGCCCGGCTTTGGACCACCCCGAGTTGCGGCTGGCCGGCAATCTGAACGTCAGCTTTGAAGGCGTGGACGGCGAGGCCCTGATGATGGGCATCACCGATGTGGCCGTCAGCTCCGGCAGCGCATGTACCACGGCCAATCCTGAACCCAGCCACGTGCTGCGCGCGCTAGGGTTGCCCGATCGGCTGGTCCGCGCCAGTTTGCGATTTGGCCTGGGGCGCTTCAATACGGCCGACGAGATTGACGCGGCTGCGGCCCACGTGATCGAGGTCGTTCAGCGGTTGCGTTCGCTGCGTTCATGATGCCTGTGTAACACGTGAGGCGTCGTCTCACCGCCACACGGGGGGCGTGGGGGATAGGTATTTCACGCAGGGAACCCCTCCGGTTTGTTAGAGCGTGTCCAAAAAGCTAGGAGTTGCTTAGTCGCCGAGCCATAAGGTGA
>ERZ777003.341-NODE-341-length-95850-cov-29.654794_pt1 | contig 95850 bp, 94 predicted proteins | sample MGYA00374956_ERZ777003 | MGnify/ENA primary metagenome ERZ777003 (study PRJEB29302, sample SAMN06268252) | bioreactor metagenome | isolation source: Joint BioEnergy Institute, California, USA | place: USA:Joint BioEnergy Institute, California, USA | collected...
AGCGGGAAGGTCCGCATCGTCATCAACGAGGACGAGTCGAAGGCGATCGAGACGAACGCCGGCGGCACACTGCTCGGGACGCTCGCGGCCAGCGGCATCTTCATCCCGTCGGCCTGCGGCGGCAAGGGGACGTGCGGCGTCTGCAAGGTGAAGGTCATCGACGGCGGTGGCGCGCTGCTGCCCACCGAGCGGAGCCACGTCTCGCGCGGCGAGGCACGCGAGGGCGTGCGGCTCAGCTGCCAGGTGAAGGTCAAGAACGACCTGCGGATCGAGGTGCCGCCCGAGGTCTTCTCGGTCCGCAAGTGGGAGTGCACGGTCCGCTCGAACCGCAACGTCGCGACGTTCATCAAGGAGCTCGTGCTCGAGCTGCCGCCCGGCGAGGTCGTGCCGTTCCGCGCCGGCGGCTACATCCAGATTGAGTGCCCGCCGCACGAGGTGCGGTACGCCGACTTCGACATCGACCCGAAGTACCGCGACGACTGGGACAAGTTCGACATGTGGCGCTACGTGTCGAAGGTCGACGAACCGGTCACGCGCGCCTACTCGATGGCGAACTATCCCGAAGAGCTCGGCATCATCATGCTGAACGTGCGCATCGCGTCGCCGCCGCCGCGCATGCCCGACGTGCCGCCCGGCAAGATGTCGTCGTACATCTTCAGCCTCAAGCCGGGTGACAAGGTCACCATCTCGGGGCCGTTCGGCGAGTTCTTCGCCCGCGAAACCGACAACGAGATGATGTTCATCGGCGGCGGCGCCGGCATGGCGCCCATGCGGTCGCACATCTTCGACCAGTTCCGCCGGCTGAAGACCCATCGCAAGGTGACCTTCTGGTACGGCGCCCGGAGCCTCCGCGAGGCGTTCTACGTCGAGGATTTCGACTCGATTCAGCGCGACTTCCCCAACTTCCAGTGGACGCTCGCGCTGTCCGAGCCGCTGCCCGAGGACAACTGGACCGGCCCGACCGGGTTCATCCACCAGGTCGTCTACGAGAACTACCTGAAGAATCACCCGGCGCCCGAGGACATCGAGTACTACCTGTGCGGTCCGCCGGCCATGCTCGCCGCGTGCATGAAGATGCTGACGGACCTCGGCGTCGAGCGCGAGAACATCCTGTTCGACGACTTCGGCTGATATGAGCACCGTCCGCGCGCAGGGGCCGTCGCGCCCGCGCCCGGCGGCGATCGCTCCGGGACTCCGGTCCCGGGCGATCGCGCTCGCAGCCGCCTGTCTTCTGCCGCTTCTCGCCGCCGGCTGCACACGGTCGGAGGCACCGTCCCGCACCATCGTCCTGTCGGGCCCGGCCATGGGCACCACCTGGACCGTCAGCATCGTCGGGCCGGAGGGCGGGATGCCGTCCGAGCGGAGCCGCGCGATCGACGCCGGGATTCGCGACGAGCTGGTCCGCATCAACCAGCTCATGTCGACGTGGGATCCGGAGTCGGAGCTCTCGCGCTTCAACCGTTCCGCGAGCACCGAACCGTTCCCCGTGGCGCCCGAGACGTTCGACGTGTTCGAGTGGTCGCGCCGGCTCTACGAGGAGACCGGCGGCGCGCTCGATCCGACGATCGCGCCGCTCATCGACGCCTGGGGGTTCGGCGTCGACCGCGACGTGACGACGCCGGACGATGAGACCGTCGCACGACTGAAGGCGACGACCGGCATGACGCTCGTCGAGCTGGATCCGGGCCGTGCGTGGGTGAGGAAGCTCAGGCCCGAGGTGCGCGTCGACTTCTCGGCGATCGCACCCGGCTACGCGGCCGACCGCATCGCTGCGCGCCTCGAGGAGCAGGGCCTCACCGATTTCCTCATCGACGTCAGCGGCGAACTGGTCGCCCGTGGGCACAACGAGTCGGGACAGCCGTGGCAGGTGGGTGTCGAGCGGCCGCAGCGGCAGGGACGCCGCGCGACGCGGGTCGTGCCGCTCACCGACATGGCGATCGCGACGTCGGGTGACTACCGCAACTTCCGCGAGGTCGACGGACAGCGGTTCACGCACGTCCTGGATCCGCGTACGGGGCGGCCGGTCAATCACGCGCTGGCGTCGGTGACGGTGGTCGACGAGCTGGGGGTGCGGGCCGACGCGCTGTCGACCGCGCTGATGGCCATGGGGCCCGACGAGGCGATGGCCTTCGCGACGGCGCGCGATCTTCCGGCCCTCTTTCTGATCCGCCTCCCGGATGGTAGTTTCGAAGAGCGGATGTCGCCGGCCTTCGAGCGGTCTCTCGCGTCCGGGACATCCTCCGGGGATCCACAATGACCACCGTCATCCTGCTGACCGTCGTTATCGTGGCCATTGCCATGGTCGGGATGAGCGTGGGCGTCCTGTTTTCGAACAAGTGCCTGCGCGGGTCCTGCGGCGGTCCGGAGGTCATCGGCCCGGACGGCGAGTCGCTCAGCTGCGACACCTGCCCGCTGCGCGACCGCCCGCAGGCGTCCTGACGCAACTCCCTCCCTGCACTCGGCCGCCTCGACAGAGGTGCGCCGCCGGCGGCGTTTCACCCGGGGCGCAACCGGGCCGCGTGCTAGAATCTGCAATCGTTTCGACGATCTTTCGCGACGGGGGAAAGCATGTCCGGCCATTCCAAATGGCACACCATCAAGCATAAGAAGGGAGCGGCCGACGCGAAGCGCGGGAAGATTTTCACGCGCATCATCAAGGAGCTGACGATTGCCGCCAAGCTGGGCGGCGGCGACCCGGACGCCAATCCGCGGCTGCGGACGGTGATTGCCGAGGCCAAGTCGCACAACATGCCGGCCGAGAACATCCGGCGTGCCATTCGTCGTGGCACCGGCGAGGAAGAGGGCGTCAGCTACGAGGAGGTCACCTACGAGGGCTACGGCCCGGGCGGCGCGGCACTCATCATCGAAACGATGACCGACAACCGCAACCGCACGGTCGGCGAGCTGCGCCACCTGCTTTCGAAGCACGGCGGCAGCCTCGGCGAGGTCAACAGCGTCGCCTGGATGTTCGACAAGAAGAGCCTCGTCACGCTCGCCCGGGAGAAGGCCGAGGAAGACGTGCTGATGGAGGCGGTGCTCAACGCCGGCGCCGAGGACCTGAAGGACGAAGCCGGCGTCTGGCAGATCATCTCGCCGGTCGACGCGCATCAGGCCGTGGTCGATGCCGTCCGGGCGCTCGGCGTGGAGCCCGACTCGGCGCAGGTCGCGATGCTTCCGCAGAGCTACGTCAAGCTCGAGGGCCGCAATGCGCAGCAGATGCTGAAGCTGATGGAAGTCCTCGAGGATCACGACGACACGAAGAACATCTGGTCGAACTTCGACGTCGAGGAGCAGGAGATCGAGGCCTCGCTGGCGTGAGAATCTTCGGGATCGATCCCGGGTCGCTCCGCACCGGATATGGATGTGTCGAGACCGACGGCACCCGCCATCGGTTCGTCGCGTGTGGAGCACTGTCGACACCGGCCGGGACGTCCCTTCCGCAACGACTCCTCGCCGTGCACACCGGCCTGGTCCAGGCCATCGACGACGTTCGTCCGGACTGTGTCGCGATCGAGAACCTGTTTCACGCGCGGCATGCCCGCAGTGCGCTGACGCTCGGGCACGCCCGCGGCGTGGCCGTGCTTGCCGCCGTGCAGGCCGGCCTTCCCGTCGTCGAGTACACGCCGGCCGAGATCAAGATGTCGGTCGTCGGCTACGGCCGCGCCGAGAAGACGCAGGTGCAGCGCATGGTGGCGCTGCTGCTCGGTCTCGACACCCCTCCCTCGCCGTTCGATGCGGCCGACGCGCTGGCGGTGGCCATCTGTCACGCCCAGCGCGGCCAGGGGCGGCCCGGGGCCCCCGCACGCGACCCCCGTCATCTCCGGAGCTGGCGCCACGCGCGGGTCGATCAGCTCGGCAGGCGTCAGCCATCGTGATTGCGCGGCTGTCGGGCACGCTGGCCGAGAAGCAGGTGCAGCGGCTGATTGTCGACGTGCAGGGCGTCGGTTACGACGTGCTCGTGCCGCTGTCGACGTTCTACAGCCTCGGTGAGCCCGGCTCCCCCGTCACGCTGCGCATCTACACGCACGTACGCGAGGATGCGCTGCAGCTCTACGGCTTCCTCACGCCGCTCGAACAGGAGCTGTTCGAGCGGCTGATCACCGTCAGCGGCATCGGCCCCAAGGTGGCGCTCGCGGTGCTTTCGGGCATCGAGCCGGCCGACCTCGTCCGCGCCATCCGGCAGGGCGACATCGCCAGGCTCACGAGCATTCCCGGCATCGGCCGCAAGACGGCGGAGCGCCTGGTCGTCGAACTGAAGGACCGGCTGCGCGCCGCAGACGACGACGGGGGGGCGCAGGGAGCGGCCGGCGGACTGCGCGACGATCTGCTGTCGGCGCTCGTCAACCTCGGTTACCAGCGGACAACGGTCGAAAAGACCGTGGACACCGTGCTCGGCCGCAGCGGCGGCGCCGATTTCCAGGCCGCGCTCCGTGAGATCCTGCGGGAGCTGTCGCGCGCATGAGTGAGCAGCGGATCGTCGCATCGGGGCGCGTCGACGACGACGCGCAGTACGAGACGGGGCTGCGCCCGCGGGCGCTCGGCGAGTACGTCGGGCAGGAGCGGCTTCGCGAGAACCTGATCGTGTCGATCGCGGCCGCCCGCCAGCGCGGCGAGGCGCTCGATCACGTGCTGCTGTACGGACCTCCCGGCCTCGGCAAGACGACGCTCGCCAACGTCATCGCCAACGAGCTCGAGGTGCCGATTCGGACCACGTCCGGCCCGGTGCTCGAGACCAAGGGCGATCTGGCCGCGATTCTCAGCAGCCTCCAGCCGCGCGAGGTGCTCTTCATCGACGAGATCCATCGCATGAGCGCCGTCGTCGAGGAGACGCTCTATCCCGCGATGGAGGACTTCGAGATCGACATCATCATCGGCCAGGGGCCGGGGGCGCGATCGGTGCGGATGCCGCTGCATCCGTTCACGCTGATCGGGGCCACCACGCGTGCGGGGCTGCTCACCTCGCCGCTCCGCGCCAGGTTCGGCATCGTGCACCGGCTGGAGTTCTACGGCGAGACCGATCTGGCGCGGATCATCCGGCGTTCGGCCGGCATCCTCGCTGTCGCGATCGACGATGCGGCGGCCGTCGAGATCGCGCGCCGATCGCGCGGCACGCCGCGCATCGCCAACCGGCTCCTGCGGCGCGTGCGCGACTTCGCGCAGGTGAGGGCCGCCGGCGCGATCACGATCGACGTCTGCCGCGATGCGCTCCAGCTGATGGAGGTCGATGCCCACGGCTTCGACGAGGCCGATCGCCGGCTGCTGCGCACGATCATCGACAAGTTCGGCGGCGGGCCCGTCGGGCTCGGCAGCCTGGCGGCCGCGATCGGTGAAGAGAAGGACGCCATCGAAGACATCTACGAGCCGTTTCTCATCCAGATCGGCTTTCTCGACCGGACGCCGCGCGGCCGCGTCGCCACGGCCCGCGCCTACGAATACTTCGGGCTCATCGCTCCGCGAAAGGATCAGTTGTGGTGAACGGATTGCGTCGTGTGAAGATCTCGGGGCTCGGCACCTACGTGCCTCCCAACGTGCTCACGAATGCCGACCTCGAGCGCATGGTCGACACGACGGACGAGTGGATTCTGCAGCGTACCGGCATCCGCGAGCGGCACATCGTCGAGCCGGGCACCGGTACGTCGGACATTGCCGAGCCGGCCGTCCGCCAGGCGATGGACGAGGCCGGCGTCGGTCCCGATGACATCGGCTTCATCGTCGTGGGCACCACGACGCCCGATACGGTGTTCCCGAGCACCGCATGCCGGCTGCAGGCGCGCATCGGCGCGCGTCGCGCCTGGGGCTACGACCTCGGTGCGGCCTGTTCGGGCTTCACCTACGCGCTCACGGCGGGCTGGTCGATGGTGGCGACCGGAGCGGTCGAGCACGCGCTGGTCGTCGGCGCCGACGTGATGTCGAGCATCATCGACTACACCGACCGCGCCACCTGCATCCTGTTCGGCGACGGTGCCGGCGCCGTTGTCCTCTCGCCGGCCGGGTCCGACGAGCCGGCCATCATCGACTTTCTTCACGAGATCGACGGATCGGGCGGCGATGCGCTGTGCATGCCGGCCGGCGGCAGCCGCATGCCCGCCTCGCACGAGACGGTCGAGAAGCGGCTGCACTACGTGAAGCAGGACGGTCAGACGGTCTTCAGGTTCGCGGTAAAGAAGAATGAGGACCTGGCACTGCGCATGCTCGAGCGGAACCAGCTGACCGGCGCCGATCTCGATCTCTACTGCTCGCACCAGGCCAATCGCCGGATCATCGAGGCCACCGCTTCGCGGCTTGGCCTCGGCCCCGGGAAGTTCGTCGTCAACCTCGACAAGTACGGGAACACGACGGCGGCGACCATTCCGCTGGCGCTCGCCGATGCGCGTGCTCAGGGGCGGCTCAAGAAGGGCAACCTGGTGCTGCTCGCGTCGGTTGGCGCCGGCTTCACGGCGGGTGCCGTGCTGCTGCGCTGGAGCCTGTAGCCGCACATCAGCGTTCGGTCAGTTCCGGCCGGCGGCCAGGTATCCCTGCCGCGCGCGGATCGTGTGGCGACCGTCGAGACCATCGACCTCGACGCGCAGCGTGCGCCACGAATTGTCGTCGAGCGGTCGATCGGGCAGGTAGGTGAGCACGTAGCCGCTCGACAGGTCGTCGACGATGGCCGTGAAGCGGTCGCCGAGCGCGTCCATGCGCGGCGTGAACCAGGCGTCGCCTCCTGTTTCCTTGGCGATGCGAGCGAGGCGATCCAGCGGGCTGCCTGCCGCCGGCTGCTCGGCGCCGACAACGAGATAAAGGATGACGTCGGCGGCCTGGAGGACCGAGCGCACCGTCTCCACCGAGGCGCGGCTCGACACATCGGCTCCGTCGGTGAACGCCACGACGGCGCGGGGCGACGGGCGGGGGCGCAGCAGCGTCGCCGATCGGACGAGCGCATCGTAGAGCGCGGTGTCGCCCCACGGACGCAGCTGCCCGAGCGCGGCCCGCTGCTCGTCGGTCGTCGCGCCGCGATCGGTCAGCACGAACAGATCCTCGTTGAATCCCGCGACCGCGACCTCATCGACAGGCCGGATGGCGTCGAGAAACATCCCGGCGGCCCGCTGCAGGTCGGCGAGCTTCGGCCGCATGCTCGCGCTCATGTCGAGCGCGAGCACCACCTGGGCGGGCGTCCCTTCACTCGTGACCGTCGCAATCTGCTGCGGCAGGCCGTCCTCATACAGTCGGAAGCGATCGGCGGAGAGCTGGCGCACGAAGCTGCCCGAGGCGTCGATGACGCGGACCGGGACGAGCACCGCGTCGGTGGAGGCTTCGAAGGTGAGGCCGCGTGGGCGGGTACGCCGGGTCGCGACAAGTCGCTCGCCCGAAGCGAGATCGGCCACGACACGGATGGTGCGCGGCTCGGCGCGGCGGCCGGCATCCCACTCGCACGCGAACGGCGCCTGCATCGCCTGACAGATACGCTCCCCGTCGACGAAGAAGGTCAACCGCTGCACACCGTCGGCATCGGGCAGCACGCGCGCTTCCAGCCTGACCGGGCCGGTGACGACCGCTTCACGGCCGGGCGCATCGATGACGACCGCCTGCGGCGGTGTCTGGGCGCCTGGTGCCGCGGTCAGCAGCACGACGGCGGAGGCAACGGCAGCGGCGCGAAGCGATCCGACAGGGGTCATGGCTCGACCTCGGCGGCAGGGGGTGAGAGCGTCCCCGATGTCAGCAGATGGAGCAGATAGGCCTCGACGCGTTCGACCGTAAGGGCATGCGGCCACAGCGTGAATGCGTCGAAATCGTCGAACCACGCGGGCTGCGATCGATCGAGCCAGTCCTGAACGGCCATCGGCATCAGGAGAGGCACGAGCCGGCCGTCGAGTCCGAGATCGGCGACAACTTCGAGCAGTCGAATCTCGACGTCGGCTGGACGGAACGCCTGAATGCCGAGCCGTCGGCCCACGAGGCGATCGATCGGAACGGGTGCGGCAGGCAGCGGGCAGAGGCAGCCGTCGATCAGTCGACTCGACGTCGATGTGAACACACCGCTGCTGCCGCCACCCAGCCAGAAGGTTTCGGTGACCGAAAGTGTTTCGAGGGCGTCGGTGCGACCGTCGGCGGTGGCCCACGCAATGACGTTGGCACGCCACGGGTCGACGCCCCCCGCGCGAAGCTGCCGGGCCAGCTCGGCGGGTGCCGGCGGCTCCGCGGCCCAGGTTGCAACCTGCTCGCGGCCGCGCCTGATCGCAGCGCGCACGTCGACAGACGGGTTAGGACGCCGGAGCGCAAGCGTCTCGACGAGCGCGGCGCGCTGACGGGGATCGACGATGCCGGGCACGGGGACGCTGTCGTCGACGAGGCGCACCAGCCGGGCGTGAGCAAGGGCGACGTCGAGGCCGAGCCACGAACCGACGAGGCGCGTGCCGCCGCCGAGGCCATAGTCTGTCGCGAACTGCCACGCAAGCCGCTGCCACGGCGGCAGATCGTGCGGCGCCGGCCCGGAGCTCGTTGTCAGTTCGTGCCGTCGCCACGCATCGGCGAAGAGCACCGGTTCGGGCGTTGGCGAGACGGCAAGCGCGTACACGAGCGGAGGGACGATGGCGTCGACGAGCAGGTCGGCGGCGGCGTGGAGCAGCGGCAGCTCGCGATCGAGCCGCTCGCCCGCGTCGCCCGCACGCTCGAGGGCGTAGTCGAGGTTGCCGGCCATCGTACGGTCCATCCATCGCAGATCGGCAAAGACCGGCAGCATCGCGCGCAGCCGCGGCGCCAGACCACTGTGGGCGGCCAGGTCGCCGGCCGTCAGCGCCCGACGGATTCTGTTGAGCTCGATCAGGCTCTCGAGCTCAGGTCCGCCGCCGGCACGACGGACGGCGAGCGCGGAAGCGGCCGCCGCGCGTTCCGGTGTGATTTCGTAGTCGAGGCCTTCCCACGCAATGACGTTGTCGTCGTGCGCCTCGGCGGCCGTGGCGGACTGGACGAACAGATCCTCGGAGATCGGGTGCGGAACGCCGCCCTCGACCGGCGACGTTGGCAGCGCTGCGACCGCCGCCGCCAGTTGTTCGACCCAGTCGGCGGTACCGCCGGGCGCAAGCGATCCGCCGGGGGCGACGAGTTCGGCCAGGCCCTCGAGCAGTGAATCGACCACTTCGGCCGGCAGCCGCCGCGTGCGCTGCACCTGCTCGAGCAGGGCCAGGCATGCCTGCCAGCGCCCGAGCGCGGCTGAGACGCGACTCTGGCCGCCGGCCCAGGTGAGCCGCCGCGCCGCCCGGGCCACCGTGGCGTGCAGCTGAGGACTGGAAAGTCCCGTTCGCTGGAGGCTTGCCGCGAGGGCCGGCATTTCGACGGCCGCTGCGACTACGTCGTGCAGTGCCTGCGACAGATCGACAGGCACGTCGGCGAACGATCGCTGGAGCAGCCGCAGCGCGGCATACCGGCGCTCGGCTTCATCGGGACGCTCGAAGACCCACTCGACGAGCCACGCGGCGTCGGCGCGCACGGTCGGCGTCGCGGAGATATCGGCGACGCGTGCCGTCCAGTCGCCGCCCCGCACCGCGAGGGCGAGCAGCGGCGGCCACCAGTCGGGACCGACCGTTCCTGCCGGCGTTATGTCGACGGTCATCAGCAACAGACCGGCGTCGAAGGGCGGCCGGTGAAAGGGGCGCGCGGGAATGCGCCAGGCAGGTTCAACCGCGCGGAAACGCTCGTAGACACGTCGAACCGCCGTGAGGCGCGCAGCCGGATCGCCGTCGAGGGCAAGCGCAAAGCGCTGGCGCTGTGGTGAAAGGGCGGCGATCGTGTCGTAGAACCAGGCGAGCCGGCCACCGTCGGCGGCAAGCATCGCCGTCACGAACGCGGCCGCGTCAGATGGCTGCCGGCCCGTCAGCGTCGTCCACACCTCTTCCGCGTCTGCCCCTCCCGGCACCCGGACGCTGCCGTTTTCATCAATCTGGAGTGAGCTGCCGAAGGCGGCGAACGCGGCAGCGCTCACGTCATCCGCGCTGATCGCCCGCACGACGTCGTGTCTGTCGTCGAGCCAGGCAAGTGTGCGGTCGTCGAGCGCCAGCAGGCCGGTGTAGGTGAGCACGGCGCGGCGGTTCCGCACCAGTGACGCGATCGCCGGCCTTCGATCGCTGAAGACGTGGCTGTGCCAGAACCCGGGCAGCGGGAGGGGCAGACGGAGCGCAGCGTCGGCCTCGGCCTCGGTTGCCAGCAGCTGCTCGAATCGGGCGGCGGCCGCGGTCAGGTCGAGGTTGCCCCAGCGGCGCGTGAAGTCGAGCAGCAGCGTCGCGTCGAGCCGCCCGTCCGGATGTCCGAGCGAGAGCGTCTCGCGTGCCCGCACCGCGTCGAGCGGCACTTCGAGCGCGCCCCAGGTCTCCGGAGGCTGGGCCGGAGCGGAAGCGGGCACGGCGAGCACCGCACCGTACACGGCGGCGAGCACCAGCGTCCGACGCGCCGGCACCCTGAAGCGCGATGACATGGTGAAAGCCGCATCATAAGCCCGCCGCAGCGGCAGTCAAGCGGGGCGGCCCGGGCGCTCGCGCAGGATGCAGGACGAGTGCGCCGGCATGAACAGAGGAGATGGCACCGGCGTCGGTGCCGGCCGCGGCGTCGCATCGGTGCTGGCGATCAGCAGCTCCCACCGCGTCCCGCGATCCGGCAGCGTGAAGTGCAGGCCGGCGGCCGACGCGTTGAGGAGCACGAGCAGGGTGTCGCCGCGGAGCGGACGGCCGCGGCTGTCGCGCTCACCGATGTGGTTGCCGTCGAGCAGCATGCCGAGCACCTGGCGGTCGGCGTCGAACCAGTCGGCGTCGGTCATCTCGGCGCCGTCGGGCCGCAGCCAGCGGACGTCGGCCTGCGGGCCGCCGCGCAGGAACGTCCGGCGGCGCAGCACCGGCTGCGATCGCCGGAGCGCGACCAGCGCACGGGTGAACTCGAGCATCGCCGTGCGTTCGGGATCGCGGCGCCACGGTGTCCACGAGAGCGGCGAGTCGTGACAGTAGGCGTTGTTGTTGCCGCGCTGGGTGCGCAGGACCTCGTCGCCGCCCGAAATCATCGGCACGCCGATCGAGGCGAGCAGCGTCAGCATGAAGTTGCGCACCTGCCGCGCCCGCAGTTCGCGGACCGCCGCGTCGTCGGTCGGTCCTTCGACGCCGCAGTTCCAGCTGAGGTTGTTCGGGTCGCCGTCGCGGTTGTCTTCGCCGTTGGCGAGGTTGTGTTTCTCGTTGTAGCTGACCAGGTCGGCGAGCGTGAAGCCGTCGTGGCTCGTCACGAAGTTGATGCTCGCGTGCGGCTGCCGGCCCGACAGGCCGTACAGGTCGCTGCTGCCCGACAGGCGCGTGGCCAGCTCGGCAATCACGCCGCGGTCGCCCCGCCAGAAGCGGCGGACCACGTCGCGGTAGCGACCATTCCACTCCGCCCAGCCGGGCGGAAAGTTGCCGACCTGGTAGCCGCCGTCGCCCACGTCCCAGGGTTCGGCGATGAGCTTGACGCGGGACACCACCGGGTCCTGCCCGATGACGTCGAAGAACGAGCCGAGCCGATCGACGGCGTGCAGCTCGCGCGCGAGCGCCGACGCCAGGTCGAAGCGGAAGCCGTCGACGTGCATCTCCTCGACCCAGTACCGCAGGCTGTCCATCATCAGCCGCAGCACGGCCGGCGACTGCATGTTGAGCGTGTTGCCCGTCCCGGTGAAGTCCTGGTATCGCGCCGGGTTGCCCGGCAGCAGCCGGTAGTAGCTCCGGTTGTCGATGCCGCGGAACGAGAGCGTCGGACCCCGGTGATCACCCTCGGCCGTGTGGTTGTAGACGACGTCGAGGATGACCTCGAGGCCGGCCTCGTGCAGGGCCCGCACCATGTGCTTGAAGTCGCGGACGAGGTCGGCGCGGGCCGTCGCGCGTGCGTACCGGTGATCCGGGGCGAAGAACGACAGCGTGTTGTAGCCCCAGTAGTTGACCAGGCCGCGCGACGCGAGGTGCCACTCGTCGACGTGCTCGTGCACCGGCATCAGCTCGACGGCCGTTATGCCGAGCGACTTCAGGTGCTCGATCGCGGGGGGTGAGGCCAGGCCGAGATACGTCCCGCGCAGTTCGGGCGGAATCGCCTCGTTGAGCTGGGTGAAGCCCTTGACGTGCAGTTCGTAGATGACCGTCTCGTGCCAGGGGGTGCGCGGCGGCCGATCGTTTCCCCAGTCGAACGGCTCGTCGACGACCTGGCCGATGGCGGCGTACGGCGCGCTGTCGGTCGGGTCGGGCGCGCCGTCCGGGTCGCCGTCGGCAAAGGCGAACAGCGACGGGTGCCATCGCATTGGACGTCCGAGGGCACGGGCGTAGGGATCGAGCAGCAGCTTCGCCGGATTGAAGCGATGTCCCTCGGCCGGCGCCCACGGGCCGTGCACGCGGTAGCCGTAGAGCTGTCCCGGCTTCAGGCCCGGCACGTAGGCGTGCCAGATCATGTCGGTGCGGTCGACGATCGGGATGCGCACCGATTCGACAGCGGCGTCCGGGGCGTCGAACAGGCAGAGCTCGACAGCGGTTGCGTGTTCAGAGAAAAGCGCGAAGTTGACGCCCTGGCCATCCCAGGTGGCGCCGAGGGGATACGGACTGCCCGGCCACGCCTGCACGTCGAGCATTATGGCCGGTGTCGCCGGCGCAGGAAGCGCCTGCGGCCGGCATCATGGGCGCCGCGCCAGGTGCCCGACATCGTCACGGCCCTAGACGAGGCCGCGGCCGGCAAGCGTCGAGATCAGAGCGGCGGCCAGCAGGATGCCGATCGCGACCGGCACGAGCATCAGGACGCCGAACACGAGTGCCGCGATCATCACGAATGCGTAGTCGCTGCGCGTCGGCTCGACACCAGGCTTCGAGTGGCGCTCGAGCAGCGCAAGGTTGCGCAGGTTCGCGCGGTAGAAGATGTCGGCGACCGGGCCTGCCAGCGGCAGCGCGCCGATCAGCGCATCGACGCCGGCGTTGAGCAGCATCCGCAGCATGACGACGCGCGGAACGCCCTGGTAGAGGCCCTGCACGAGCAGGGCCACCGTGAAGGCCGGGCTCGCGAGATCGCCGAGGCCCGGGATCAACGCGAGAATCGGATCGAGACCGAAGCGGATGCTGGTTCCCGGGATCCGGAATCTCGCGTCGAGCAGGACGGCCAGCTGGCGCAGCCAGGCGAGCGAACGCACGCTGCCAGCGTAGCGCGGACCGGCCGGCGGCGCCCGAAGAAGGGCCGGACTTGAACGGCGGCGGTTCCTGGCAAAGGATGGATGCCGCGCTCGCTCGCTGTACTGCGTGATGGCCCTCGTCTCCGATTTCGACTTCGAGCTTCCCGAACGACTCATCGCCCAGCAGCCGCGGCCCCGCGGCGCGTCACGGGTGCTCGTCGTCGACCGCGCCGCGGGTGCGTGGCGCGAGGTGACGATGGCCGATGTGCCGTCGCTCTTTCGAGCCGGCGACCTGTTCGTCGCCAACGACACGCGCGTCTTTCCGGCCCGGCTCATCGGCCGCCGCGATCCGAGCGGCGGCAGGGCCGAGTGCCTGCTGCTCGAGCGCATCGACGACGCCCGCTGGCACGCGCTGGTGCACCCGGGGCAGAAGCTCAGGCCGGGCGCGCGGCTGGTTTTCGAGGATCCGGTGCGCGCTCCGGGGATCCGCCTCAGGGCCATGGTGCACGAGCGGCTCTTCTTCGGTCGTCGGGTGGTGTCGTTCGAAGTTGAAGGCGCCGGCAGCATCGACGAAGCCGTGGACCGGCTCGGGCACATTCCGCTGCCGCCGTATATCCACCGCGAGGACACCGAGCTCGATCGCGAGCGCTATCAGACGGTCTTTGCGCGCGTCCGCGGCTCGATTGCCGCGCCGACGGCGGGCCTGCACTTCACGGGTGACGACATCGAGCGGCTCCGGCAGGCGGGCATCGGCTGGACGACGGTGACGCACCACGTCGGCTACGGGACGTTCAAGCCGGTGCGCGTCGAGCGCGTCGAGGAGCACGAGGTCGACGCCGAAACCTACGAAGTGCCGGCGCAGGCGGCCGAGGCCATTGCCGGCGTCCGGCGTGCCGGCGGGCGGATCGTGGCCGTCGGGACGACGACCACGCGGGCGCTCGAAAGCGCCGCCGCCGACGACGGGCCCGTCGCCGCCGGCCGGGCGACGACGCGCCTGTTCATTCATCCCGGTTACCGGTTCCGGGTCGTCGATGCGCTGGTGACGAACTTCCACCTGCCGCGATCGTCGCTGCTGATGCTGGTGGCGGCTTTCGCCGGTCGCGACCTCATTCTCGATGCCTACCGCTACGCCGTAGCGCACGACTTTCGCTTCTACAGCTACGGCGATGCCATGGTGATCCTCTGAGCCGGGCGGCGGGCCGAACGCGGGGTTTCGGATCCACGGACTGGCCCTGTCTTCTGGTATGATTGGCAGGTTAGGCCGGTGTAGCTCAGCTGGTTAGAGCATGCGGCTCATATCCGCAGTGTCCGGGGTTCGAGTCCCTGCACCGGCACCATCTCCGGAAGGCTGGCTGATGCCCAGCCTTCCCATCTCCAGCCGCTTCTACCGACGAGTTCACTTTCCAGAATGCTGTCGTCGCTGGCGCGCCGCGTCGGCCGGGCGATTCACTCCGGTGCACTCTGGGGCGACGGGGACGCCGTAGCGGTCGCGCTGTCGGGCGGGGCCGATTCGGTGGCGCTCGTCGCGCTGCTCGAGGAGCTCGCGCCGCGCGCGCGCTGGCGTCTGGCGGGGCTGCTGCACGTCCATCACGGTCTACGCGGCGCGGAGGCCGACGCCGACGCGGCGTTCTGCCGGGCGCTGGCCGCGCAGCGTGGACTGCCCTTCGAACAGATTGACGTCGACGTGAAGAGCGAGCAGGTCCGGAGCGGCAGCTCGCTCGAGAGCGCGGCTCGCCGGCTGCGGTACGCCGCACTTGAGGAGGCGGCGCGGCGGATGGGCGCCACGGTCGTTGCGACCGGTCATACGGTTGACGATCAGGCCGAAACCGTGCTCCTTCGCCTGTTCCGCGGTGCGGCGCTGCGCGGGGCGGGGGCGATCCGTCCGCGGCGCGGCATGTTCGTCCGGCCGCTCCTGGATTGTCGTCGCGCCGAGCTGCGCGAATACCTGCGCGCGCGCGGTCTCGAGTGGCGCGAGGACTCGTCGAACGTCGACCGCGCCATTCCACGCAATCGCCTGCGTCTCGATGTGCTTCCAGCCATCGAGGCCGGCTGGCCCGGCGCCGTTCCGGCACTGGCCCGATTCGCTCGGACGGCCGCCGACGACGAGGCCTGGCTGACGCGTCAGGCGGCGGAAGCGGCGGCCGACGTGATCCGTACGGCGGCCGACGGGGTCGAATTGATCAGTGAAGGGTTGAGACGCCTGCCGGTGCCGCTGGCGCGACGCGTGGTGCGCGAAGCGATTGAACGGGCTGGCGGTACGGCGAATGCCGCCGATTTGGATCGAGTGCTCCGACTGGCGGTGAGTGGTCGCGACGGGCAGCAGCTCGATCTGCGCGGTCTCGGGGTCGTGCGGCGGGGCGATGCGGTGAGGCTGGAACCGGCCCGCGGGACGGCTGCCGGGCCCGTGCCGGTCTGGCAGTACGAGCTCCCCGTACCGGGCGAGGTGCATATTCGTGAAACAGGTGTCACGGTCCGGGCGTCCTATCAGACAGGGCCCGAGCGTCCCGGGCCTTCGCACGACGCGGGTGCCGTTGCCGCGGTGCAGGCGTCAGCCGTGGCGCTGCCTCTGACTGTCCGTTCCCGCCGGCCAGGCGACCGGTTTACGCCGCTCGGGGCACCAGGCCGGCGGCGTCTGCAGGATGTGTTCGTCGATCGGAAGATTCCGCGCGGTGTCCGTGATCGCATCCCGATCGTCGTCGATGCCGAAGGGCGCATCGTGTGGGTCGCTTCGGTGGCCGTGGCCGAACGGTGCCGCGTCCGGTGGCCTGAGGCCGGCATGGTAATCTTGGAAATCAAGAAGGGCACATCGTGAGTTCAACCCTGAAGAGTCTCCTGTTCTGGATGACGCTGGTCGTCGTCCTGGCGCTGATCTGGCAGTTCTCCAGTGCCCTGCAGACCAGCGGGACCCGGATTTCCTTCTCGGAGTTCCTCGCGAAAGTCGAGCAGAAGGAGGTTGAGCGGGTCACGTTCATCGGGAACGAGATCCGGGGAGACTACGTCGCGCTGGCCACCGACGGTACCCAGAAGAAGTTCACCACGCACATGCCGCCTTCGTACGAGGGGCTGGTGAACCGCCTGATGCAGCAGGGGGTCATCGTCTCGTCCGAAGAGCGCTCGGCCGGCGCCTGGACGACGGTGCTGATTTCGTGGGCGCCGATCCTGCTGATGATCGCCTTCTGGATCTTCATGGTCCGGCAGATGCAGAGCGGCGGCAACAAGGCGCTGTCGTTCGGCAAGAGCCGCGCGAAGCTCTCGTCGAGCTCGCAGAAGAAGGTCACGTTCAAGGACGTCGCGGGCGCCGACGAAGCGAAGGAAGAACTGCAGGAGATTATCGACTTCCTGCGCGAGCCGCAGAAGTTCCAGAAGCTCGGCGGCCGCATCCCGAAGGGTGTGCTGCTGATGGGCTCGCCCGGCACGGGCAAGACGCTTCTGGCGCGCGCCGTGGCCGGCGAGGCGAACGTGCCGTTCTTCTCGATCAGCGGCTCGGACTTCGTCGAGATGTTCGTCGGCGTGGGCGCCTCGCGCGTGCGCGACCTGTTCGAGCAGGGGAAGAAGAACGCGCCCTGCATCATTTTCATCGACGAGATCGACGCGGTCGGCCGGCATCGCGGTGCCGGGCTCGGCGGCGGCCACGACGAGCGCGAGCAGACGCTCAACCAGCTGCTCGTCGAGATGGACGGCTTCGAGTCGAACGAGGGCGTCATTCTGATTGCCGCTACGAACCGGCCCGACGTGCTCGACCCGGCGCTGCTGCGTCCGGGCCGCTTCGACCGCCGCATCATGGTGAGCCGCCCCGACGTCAAGGGGCGCGAGGGCATCCTCGCCGTGCACACCCGCAAGATTCCGCTTGCCGACGACGTCGACATCCGCGTGCTGGCACGCGGGACGGTCGGCTTCAGCGGCGCCGACCTGGCGAACCTGGTGAACGAAGCGGCGCTCAACGCCGCGCGTTTCAACCAGAAGGTCGTCCGCATGTCGGACTTCGAGTTCGCCAAGGACAAGGTCATGATGGGCTCCGAGCGCCGCTCGATGACCATCAGCGACGAAGAGAAGCGCGTCACGGCCATCCACGAAGCCGGCCACGCGCTCGTCGCCGCGCTGCTGCCCAACGCCGATCCGGTGCACAAGGTGACGATTGTCCCGCGCGGCATGGCGCTCGGCCTGACGATGCAGCTGCCGATCGACGACAAGCACAACTACACGCGGGACTACCTGATCGATCAGCTGGCCATCCTGCTGGCCGGACGCATCGCCGAGGAAATCACCACCGGCGCGCAGACGACCGGCGCCGGCAACGATCTCGAGCGCGTCACCGATCTCGCCCGCCGCATGGTCTGCGAGTGGGGCATGAGCGACATGGGCCCGCTCACCTTCGGCAAGCGCGAGGAGCAGATCTTCCTCGGGCGCGAGATCTCGAAGACCCAGGACTACAGCCAGGACACGGCGATCCGCATCGACGCCGAGGTGAAGCGGCTCGTCATGGAGCAGTACGAGCGCGCGAAGAAGCTGCTGCTCGATCACAAGACCGAGCTGATGCGCATTGCCGACGAACTGCTCGCCCGCGAGGTGCTCGACGCCGAGCAGATCAAGCTGCTGGCCCAGGGACTCCCGCTCCCCGATCCCGTTCCACAGCCGGCGTCCGACAACGGCCAGCCGCCATCGGGAGGCGAGCCGCGCCGCGAGTCGCCCGAGCGACCTCCGATTGTCCCGGCGCTCGGCAAGCCGGTTGGACAGGAATAGTCCCCGTCAGCGGTTCACGATTCCTCTGCCCGACGGCCGCTCGCTCGAGCTGGGCGAGCGGACGCTCGTCATGGGGATCGTGAACGTCACTCCCGATTCCTTCTCCGACGGCGGCGAGCGCTTCGACGCCGACCGGGCCGCCGCCGACGCGCTGCGCATGGTCGAGCAGGGGGCCGACCTGCTGGACATCGGCGGCGAGTCGACGCGTCCCGGTGCCCGGCCGGTCGATGCCGACGAAGAGTGGCGACGCGTTGGCCCGGTGCTCGAACGGCTGCGTGGGCGCGTCGAGGTTCCGATCTCGATCGACACCTACAAGGCCCGGACCGCCGAGCGCGCGCTGGCGGCCGGCGCCACCATCGTCAACGACATCAGCGGGCTGCAGTTCGACCCCGACCTGGCCGGTGTCGTCGCGCGAGGCGGGGCGGCGGTCGTGCTCATGCACACGCGCGGCCGGCCCGACGTCATGGCGTCGCACGCGATGTACGGCGGGGATCCGGTGGGCGAGGTGCTCGACGAGCTCGTGATGCGGGGGCAGGCGGCGGCTATGGCCGGAATTGCCAGGGAACGGATCATCTACGATCCCGGCCTGGGCTTTGCCAAGCGCGCCGAGCACTCGCTGGCCGTGCTCGCCGGGCTGCGGCGCTTCCACCGGCTCGAGCGGCCGCTGCTCGTGGCGCCCTCGCGCAAGTCGTTCCTCGCGGCGAGCCTCGGCCCTCTCCCCCCGGCGGCCCGCACCTGGGGCACGGCGGCGGCCGTCACGGCGTCGATCCTGGCCGGCGCGCACATCGTCCGCGTGCACGACGTGGCCGAAATGGTGCAGGTTGCCCGCACGGCCGACGCGATTCTCGGTGCGGCACGGGCTGAACGGGCGGCGCCGCCGCTCTGATACTCTGTTGCGCGCCCATGGGACGGATCACCGACCTTCTGACCCCTCCCCAGGTCTCCGCATGGGACGTCGTCGACATCCTGATCGTCTCGCTGCTCATTTACGAGGCGCTCAAGCTCATTCGCGGGACGCGGGCCGTGCAGATGGCCCTCGGGTCGGTGTTCGTGCTCCTGCTGGTGTTCATCTCGCAGACACTGCCGCTGCGGACGGTGGGCTGGCTCATCCAGAACGTGCTGACCTACGCGGCCTTTGCCGCCATCGTCCTGTTCCAGTCCGACATCCGGCGCGCGCTGTCACACCTCGGACGTGCAGGATTTTTCCGCTATCTGGGACGGTCGGAACGGACGGCGGATACCGTCGAGGAAGTCGTGACGGCCGCCGCGATGCTGGCCGAATCGCACGTCGGGGCGCTGATCGTGTTCGAGCGGGAAATAGGGCTGCGCAACTACGTTGAGAGCGGCATCCCGCTGGATGCCGCCGTGAGCTACGACCTGCTGATCACGATCTTCCAGCACTCGACGCCGCTGCACGATGGCGCCGTGATCATCTCCGAGGATCGGATCGCGGCGGCAGCCTGCTTCCTTCCGATCAGCGTCGGCACGCAGCTCGACAGGGACCTCGGCACCCGCCATCGCGCGGCGCTGGGCCTGACGGAGGAGTCCGACGCGCTCGCCGTCGTTGTCTCGGAGGAGCGCGGCGAGATTTCGCTGGCGCGGCAGGGCCAGATTGAGCGCGCGCTCACGCCGGCCCAGCTGCGGGAGCGGCTCCAGGAGCACCTGCTGCAGCGGCGCGAGCGGCGGCCACGGCGGCGTGACGGGAAGGAGCGTGCCTGATGGCCTGGCACCCGTTCCGGAACATCGGCCTCAAGCTCCTGGCGCTGCTGCTCGGCACGCTGCTCTGGTTCGCCGTGAGCGGCCACCAGATCGAGCGCCGCATCTCGGTGCCGGTCACCTACCGGAACGTCCCGGCCAACCTCGAGCTCACCGGCGATCAGACCGATCGCGTCATCGTGCACGTGCGCGGCGACGATCGCGTGGTCAGCGAGCTGACGGAAGGATCGATCCGCGTGACGGTCGACCTGGCGGGGAGCCGGCCCGGCGGCAACATCATCACGCTGCGGACCGATCAGGTCGTGGCGCCTGGACGCGTTGAAGTCCTGCAGGTCGAGCCCGGCACCGTGCGCGTGACGCTCGAGCGCGTCGGCCAGATGCCCGTTCCGGTTTCGCCCAGCGTCGATGGGGCGCCGGCGCCCGGATACGTCGTTTCGCGCGTCGTGTCCGATCCGGCCACGGTGCTGATCGCCGGGCCGGAGAGCCGCCTGAAGGAAGGCATCCGCGCGATCACCGAGCGCGTGGCCATCGACGGAGAGGATGACCGGGTCGTCGAGGAAGTCAGCGTCGGCGTCGAAGATGCGCAGCTGCGCGTCGTGTCGCCGCGCACGGTCAGGGTGACCGTCGAGATTGTGCCGGAGCAGGCCGGCGAAACGGATGCCGATTCCGCCGCCGACGGAGAGGCGGACGGGACCGGCGCCCCAGACATCGGAGCACAGTGACGACGTGACGCAGAGACTGTTCGGGACGGACGGAGTGCGCGGGGTGGCCGGCCAGTGGCCGCTCGATCGCGAAACGGTGACGCGGCTGGGGGCAGCCATCGTCCGCGCCGGACACGACAGCCACGCCGAGCGGCCGGCACGGCTCATCGTTGGCCGGGACACGCGCGAGTCGGGCGAGTGGCTGGAAGAGGCGCTTGCCACCGGCGCCTCGTCTGAAGGCGCCGAGGTAACGAGCATCGGCGTGGCGCCGACGCCGGCCGTGGCGTACCTGGCGGGTACGCTCGATTTCGATCTCGGCGTCGTTCTGTCGGCGTCGCACAATCCGTTCGCCGACAACGGCATCAAGGTGTTTTCCGGCCGCGGCGAGAAGTTCGGCGAGTCGTCGGAGCGCGCCGTCGAGGCCATCGTGGCCGACCCGTCGTGGCAGGTGCCGGCCGAGGCGATGCCGGCCATCACGAGTCAGCCCTCGCTCGTCGATGCCTACCTCGCCCACCTGAGCGAGCTGCTGCCGTCGGTGACGCGGCTGCGTGGGGCGCGCATCGCGGTCGACATGGCCAACGGCGCGACGACGACCACGGCGCCGCGCGTGTTCGAGCGGCTCGGCTTCGAGATCGTGCCGCACGGTCATGCGCCGGACGGGCGCAACATCAACCTCGGGTGTGGATCGACGCAGCCCGAGGCGCTCGCACGGCTGGTCGTCGAGCGCGGGTGCCGGCTCGGCATCGCGTTCGACGGCGACGGTGATCGCGCCATCTTCGTCGATCACAATGGGCGGATTGTCGACGGCGATGCGGTCATGCTGATTCTGGCGCGGGCACGGCAGCGCGAAGGGCGCCTGGCGCACGAGACGGTCGTCGCGACCGTGATGAGCAACATCGGCCTCGAGATCGCACTCGCGAAGCACGGCATCCGCCTGCTGCGTACTGCGGTCGGCGACAGGCACGTCCAGGAGGAGATGGCGCGCGGCGGCTACGTCCTCGGCGGCGAGCAGTCGGGGCACATCATTCTGGCCGAGCATCTGCCGACCGGCGACGGCCTGGCGACGGCGCTTGCGCTGCTGCGCGTGCTCGAGGACACCGGGGCCGAGCTGGCCGATCTGGCCGCCGAGCTCGTGACGTATCCGCAGACGCTCGTCAACGTGCGGGTGAAGGAGCGGCGTCCGGTCGACGAAGTGCCGGCCGTCGGCGCCGTCATCCGCGAGGCCGAAGCGGCGCTCGACGGACAGGGGCGGGTGCTCGTGCGCTATTCCGGGACCGAGCCGCTGCTGCGCATCATGATCGAAGGGCCCACGAAGGACGTCGTCAACGGATGGGCCGGACGGATCGAGGCCGTCGTCCGCGAACATCTCGCCTGACGGGTGGCAGCTGATGGTCGAACTGTCGGTCAACGTCAACAAGGTCGCGACGCTGCGCAATTCCCGTGGCGGGCCGGAGCCTTCGGTGATCCGCGCGGTCGAGACGTGCCTGGCGGCCGGCGCCAGGAGCATCACCGTCCATCCGCGCGCCGATGAGCGCCACATCCGGCGCGGCGACGTGTACGAGATCGCGCGCCTGCTCGAATCGCGCCGCGGCGCCGACCGGCGATGGCCCGAGTTCAACATCGAGGGCGATCCGCGTCCGGACCTGCTCGAGATGGTGCTCGACGTCAGGCCCTCGCAGTGCACCCTCGTGCCGGTGGTGCCCGGCGAGATCACGAGTCAGGCCGGCTGGCCGCCGTCGACCGACCCGAAATGGCTCGGCGCGGTGGTGGCGCAGCTGAAGGATGCGGGCATTCGCGTGAGCGTGTTCGTCGATCCCGACGAGGAGGCGATCCGCTGGGCTGCCGGTCTCGGTGCCGATCGCGTCGAGCTGTACACCGAGCCGTACGCGCGTGCCTTCGAGCGGGGTGAAGGCGAGCAGAGTCTTGCGCGCTACGCAGCGGCGTCGACCGCGGCCCATTCGCTCGGGCTGGGTGTCAATGCGGGGCACGACCTCGATCTCGGAAACCTGCCGCTGTTCCGATCGCTCCCGTATCTGGCGGAAGTGTCGATCGGCCACGCGCTGATCTCTCACGCGCTGTTCGTCGGCCTGGAGCGCGCCGTGCGCGACTATCTGGCTGTGCTCGGCGGCGCCCGGCCGGCTGATGCGCCGGCGCGGGCGGTATGATCGACTGTCGAGATTCCGCATGAGGAAAGACTCTCTGGCCTTCGCGTTGTCCGGCATCGTCTTCGGTCTGCTGGTCGGATGGATCATCGGCACGCAGCAGGTGCCGGCGCCCGTTCAGCCGGAGCCGCAGGCCGCTGCGGCGGCCGCGCCCCCCGCTTCGTCGCTGCCGCCGCTCGACGAGGCGCGTGTCCGGGCGCTCGAAGAGCAGGCGGCGGCCGAGCCGGGCAACGTACAGGTGCGCCTCGAGCTCGCCGACCTGTACTTCGACGCGGAGCGCTACGTGCAGGCGGGGCCGTGGTACGAGGCGGCGCTCGCGCTCGAGCCCGACAACGCCGACGCCAACGCGGCGGTGGCGCTCGTCTACTACGCGCAGGGTGATCCGGACCGCGGGCTGGCGCATATCGATCGGGCGCTCGCTGCCGACCCGCGGCACGCGACCGCCCTGCTCAACCAGGGCATCATCCGCGCCTTCGGCAAGCAGGATCTGCAGGGCGCGGCGCAGTCGTGGGAACAGGTCGTGGCGGCCGCGCCCGGCACGGTCCAGGCCCAGCAGGCCGAGCGGGGGCTGGCCGCGCTGCGCGAGGCACATCAGGCCGCGGGCGGCGCGACCGGGGGAGCGCAGCCATGACGCTGCTGTTCTGGATCGTCCGCCTCCTCGTCCTCTTTCTGATCATCCGCTTCGTCGTGCTGATGGTCCGGAGCGCGCTCGTGGCCGCCGGAGGCGGCAGCGACGGCCCTGCGCGCGGCGGAACCCGCGTGAAGCGGAGCGAGCGGCTCGGCGGCACGCTCGTGCAGGATCCGCAGTGCGGCACCTATCTGCCCGAGGACCGGGCGATCGCGCTGCGCGTCGGCGGCACGACCCACCACTTCTGTTCGACGGCGTGCCGTGACGCGTGGCAGGGCAGTGGAGGTCGAGTCGGATGAGCGACGCGCAGCTTCGCGCCGACATCGTCGAGATCGGTCGCCGGCTGTGGCTGCGCGGCTTCGTGGCCTCGAACGACGGCAACATCAGCGTCCGCATCGGCGACGACCGGCTGCTGATGACGCCGACCGGCGTGTCGAAGGGGTTCATGACCCCGGACATGATGGTGATTACCGACATGGACGGCACGCTCGTGAGCGGCGCGCCCGGGCGTCGGCCGTCGTCGGAAATGAAGATGCACCTGGTGGCCTACCGTGAGCGGCCCGACGTGAAGGCCGTCGTGCACGCGCACCCGCCGCTGGCCACCGGCTTTGCCGTGGCGGGCATTCCGCTCGATCGCGCCGTTCTCGCCGAGGTCGTCACGACGCTCGGCAGCGTCCCGATTGCCGAGTACGCGACGCCGTCGACCGAGGAGCTGCCGGAGGCGGTGCGCCCGTTCGTCAGAGCACACGACGGCATGCTGCTGGCGAATCACGGGGCCCTCACCCTCGGTTCGGACCTCTACTCGGCCTACTACAAGATGGAGACGATCGAGCACTTCGCCCGCATCAGTCTCGTCGCGCGCCAGCTCGGCCGCGAGAACCTGCTCTCGCGCGAGGAGGTCGATCGGCTGCAGGGGCTGCGGGATCGCTACGGCATCAGGTCGCCGGCGCCGATCTGCTTCGACGAACGCGAGGTGGAGGGCTCGTCGCGGACCGCGGTCGACTGCCAGGCCGTGGTGGCACCCGAGACGCCCGGCGGACGGCTCGTGCCCGACACAAGTGTGGGCCGCGGCGCAGGGTCGGACGTGTCCGTAGGTACCGACGGCACGATTCAGCTAACATACGCGCAACTGACGACGCTCATCGACGAAGCCGTCAGGCTGGTCACTGAAAGCCTGGGCCTCAACCGATAGGCCGGGCCGCTGGAGGATTCATGGGCGAGGCGCTCGGGATGGTCGAGACGAAGGGTCTGGTCGCGATGATTGAGGCGGCCGACGCCATGGTCAAGGCCGCAAAGGTCACGCTGGTGGGATGGGAAAAGATCGGGGCCGGCTACGTGACCGCGATCGTGCGCGGCGATGTCGCCGCAGTCAAGGCCGCCACCGACGCCGGCGCGGCCGCCGCACGCCGCGTGGGCGAGCTCGTCTCGGTGCACGTCATTCCGCGCCCGCACGCGAACCTGGAGGACGTGCTCCCCATCGGCAAGGCCGCCGGGAACTGACGGCCGCGCGCCATGCTCCTCGCCAGGGTCGTCGGCACGGTCGTTGCCACGCGCAAGGACGAGCGGCTCGTCAGCAGCAAGTTCCTCGTGGTCCGGCCGGTCGACCCGGCCGGTAAGCCCGAAGGCAACCACCTGATTGCGGTCGACACCGTCGATGCCGGCGTCGGCGAGACGGTGCTCGTCGTCAGTGGCAGTTCAGCGAGGATGGCGTCGGGGCTCAAGGATACGCCGGTTGACGCGGCCATCGTCGGCGTCGTCGATCAGGTGGCCGTGACAGGGTGAGCCGATGCAGCTGGCCCGCGTCGTCGGCGACGTCGTCGCCACCATCAAGGATCCCGAGCTTCACGGACACAGGCTGCTGGTACTGCAGCCCGTGCTGCCCGACCGCACCCCGGTCGGGCGCACGCTCGTCGCGGTGGATGCAGCCGGCGCCGGCGCCGGCGAGCACGTAATGTTCGTCCGCGGCCGCGAGGCGTCGTTCCCGTTCCTGCCCGGAGAGCCACCCGTCGACGCCTGCGTCGTGGGCATCGTCGACGAGTGGCACGTCGAGGACGCGAAGACGCAGCGCTGAAACCTGGAACGCAGTCATGCAGATCGGCCGGGTCATCGGAACCGTCGTCTCGACGCAGAAGCACCACAAGCTCGAAGCGGCGAAACTGCTGCTCGTACAGCCGACCGATCCGTACGGCGTCGACCGCGGCGTGCCGCTGCTGACGATCGATTCGGTCGGCGCGGGTGTCGGGGAGCGGGTGCTCGTCGTTGTCGAAGGACGGGCGGCCGGCGCGGCGCTGCGGCGGACCGCGGCGCCGGTCGACGCGGCCATCGTCGGCATCGTCGACGAGGTGACGATCGACCCGGAGGCCGACGGCCGCACGGAGGCCGGCTCGTGACCGACGCGGAGCTGCGCGCGCTCGTTCGCGACGCGGTTGCCCGTCGCCTCGGCCGTGCGGACGGCGGCACGGGTGGCAACCGGCCGCCGGCCGCGGCGCCGGTGCCTGCACCGGCAGCGGGTGCACCCGACGCCACCAGCGCGCCCCATCCCTGGCGCGATCATCCGAGTCACCACATCTACCTGTCCGTAGTGAACGTCGATGGCGCGTGCGTCATCGAGCCGTCGGTGGCGTGCGATCACTGCGGATACTGCAGGAGTCACGGTCACTGATGGCTTTCGTTCTGGCGACGGCGGCGCTGCCGCCGTCGATCGCCGCGCTGCTGGCGCCCATCGAACTGCGGACCATCGCCGGTACCACCGACCGCCAGGCATTCCTGGCGGCCGTACGCGGCGCGTCGGCGCTGATGACGATGGTGACCGACCGGGTCGACGACGAGGTGCTCGACGCGGCGGGGCCCGGGCTGCGGATCGTGGCGAATGTCGCCGTCGGCTACGACAACCTCGACGTGGCGGCCATCAGGCGCCGGGGGATCGTGGCCACGAATACGCCCGACGTGCTCACAGGTGCGGTCGCCGAGTTCACCTGGGGAATGATCCTCGCCGTCACGCGCCGACTGGGCGAGGCCGAGCGGCTCGTGCGCGCCGGCGGCTGGAAGGGCTGGGGCTTCGACTTCCTCACGGGAACCGAGCTGGCCGGCAAGCAGCTCGGCATCATCGGTGCCGGGCGCATCGGCCGCGACGTGGCGCGCCGCGCTTCGGCGTTCGATGTGCGCGTCGTCTTCGGTGGACGCCGGCCGGGACCCGACGTCGACGGCCATCCGGTGCGGTCGATCGACGAAGTGCTGCAGACGTCCGACATCGTGTCGCTGCACGTGCCGCTCCGCGACGATACCCGGCATCTGATCGACGCGCGGGCCATCGGGCTGATGAAGCCGACCGCGTTTCTGATCAACACCGCCCGCGGCGCCGTCGTTGACGAGGCGGCGCTGGCCGACGCGCTCGAGGCCCGGCGCATCGCCGGCGCCGCGCTCGACGTCTTCGAGCGCGAGCCCGTCGTGCATCCCACACTGCTGACGCTCGAGAACGTCGTCCTGCTGCCGCACCTGGGCAGCGCGACGGTCGAGACCCGCACCGCCATGGCGGAGCTGGCGGCGAAGAACGTGAAGGCGGTGCTCGACGGCCGTGCGCCGCTGACGCCGCTGTGAGCACGCCGGCCGTCGTCCTGCGCCGCATCGCACGCGCGATGCGCGGCATGAACGATCTGGCGGTCGAGAAGATCAGCCAGGAGAGCCGGCAGGACCCGTTCCGCGTGCTGATCGCCACGCTGCTGTCGGCGCAGACGCGCGACCCTGTCACACATGCCGCCTCGACGCGCCTTTTTGCCGTGGCCGATACGCCGCAGGCGATGATGGCGCTGAGCGAGGCGCGCATCGCGAAGCTCATCTATCCGGTCAGCTTCTACCGGACGAAGGCAGTGCACGTCCGCGCGTGCGCGCGGAAGATCGTCGAGGAGCACGACGGACGCGTCCCCTCCACCATGGAGCAGCTGCTGACGCTTCCCGGTGTCGGCCGGAAGACGGCGAACCTCGTGCTGATCCTGTCGCACGCGAGCCGCGACAACATCTGCGTCGACACGCACGTGCACCGCATCTCGAACCGGCTGGGGTGGGTGCGGACGAAGACGCCCGAAGAGACCGAGCACGCGCTGTACCGTGTCGTGCCGCGGCGGTACTGGGCCGAGGTGAACCTGCGGCTCGTGACGTGGGGACAGAACGTGTGTCGTCCCGTCTATCCACGCTGCGGCGCCTGCGTGCTCGCCGATGTCTGTCCTAAGATTGGCGTAACGGGACAGGGACGCTGACCTGGGCCGACCGTCCAGGCTGGAGGAGGAATCATGCGGCGATTCGCACTGCTGATCGCGTGTCTCCTGGTGCTGGCCCCGGCACTGCTCGCACAGGAGAAGCCGGCCAACCCGCGGATGATCATCGAGACGGCGAAGGGCTCGATCGAGATCGAGTTCTTCCGCGACGAGGCGCCGAAGAGCGTCGAGCACATCCTGGGGCTCGCCAGGCGCAACTTCTACCGCGCGCAGCGGATTCACCGCGTCGAGCGGACGCTCGTGCAGTTCGGCGACCGCAACTCTCGAGACATGACCCGCCGCGACTGGTGGGGGCGCGGCGGCAGCGGAACGCCGATTGGCGTGGCCGAGTTCAACAAGCGATCGCACGTCCGCGGCGCCGTCTCGCTGGCCCACGGCGGCAACCCGGCTGGTGCCGACAGTCAGATGTTCATCGTGAAGGTCGCCAGCCCGGGCCTCGACGGCAAGCACGTCGTCATCGGCCGCGTCGTCCAGGGGATGGACGTTGTCGACAGGCTCGAGGTCGCCGATCAGCTGAAGCAGGTCACGGTCGTCGAATAGCGGCCGGCGTCGCGGGGGCGGAACCGACGCTGCTGCGCATCAGAGCGGCAGGCCGTCGGTCTGCACGATGCCGTCCAGATCCGGGTAGCGCTCGACCATCGCCCGTGGATAGATGCCCGGCACGTCCTGGCCGAGCTGATGACGCAGGATCGCCGCATTGGCCGCGGCCTTGGCCGAGAAGTGATTGTTCAGGTACATCACCACCGGCCGCCCCGCGGCTTCGACCTCGCGAGCGGCATCGGCGAAGACGGACAGCTCCTCGGGTGAGTAGAGGTAGTTGTAGCGATCTTCGGCGCGGTCGTGGGTCCACCACTGTGCGGCATTCCGTCCGTGCAGCCGGATGTAGCAGAGCCGCTCGCCGGCCGTCGACGGGGAGTCCGGCAACGCCTGGCGGATCGATGTCCGGAACTTCGGCTCGTCGATGAGGACCCACGAAGCCCCGTGCGTGTCGAGGACCGCCCGGGTCGCGTCGGCCTCGTCGCTCCACGACCGGTGCCGCAGCTCGACGGCCGTCGGGTACCCGCGGAGCGCGCGCAGCAGCCAGTCGAGGTAGTCGCGCGTTTCCTCGCCTGCCTGGAAGCTCGGCGGGAACTGGAGCAGCAGTGCCACGAGCCGGTTCGCCGACACGATCGGATCGATGCCGGTCCTGAAGGCGTCGAGGTCGCCCAGCGTCACGTCCCAGTCGGCCGCCCCGTACTTCTCGATGTACATGTCCGGGTGCGTGAATTTCTGGAACAGCTTGACGGCGAAGCGGAACGACGACGGCGTGCGCTCGATCCAGCGCGACGTCATGGCCGGATCGGGCTGGCGATAGAACGTCGAGTTCACCTCGACCGTGTCGAAGTGCCCGGCGTACCAGGCGAGCTCGTCGAAGCCGGCCGGTCGTCGCGCCGGGTAGAACACGCCGTTCCAGGTGCCGCGGCCCGACGGATAGCTCCAGCCGGATGTTCCGACCAGGATGGCCATGTGAAAGAAGATACGTCGGTCCGGTTCAGCGGCCGGCCGGCAGCTCGCGCGCGAGCAGCTCGACCACCTCTGCCGGCTTCTCGGCATGAATCCAGTGGCTGCCCTCGAGCTCGTGCACGACGACGCGCGGCGGGCCGATGGCGCGCAGGCGCTCGAGTGCCTCGTCGCTCACCACGCGCGAGTCGGTCGCCTTGATCAGGTGAAACACATGCGGCAGTGACCGGTCTTCGACGACCGGCCAGAGGTCGGCGCCGAAGAAGTCGCGGAGCAGCGTTTCCATCACGTCGAAGTCGAGCTGCCACTCGAAGGCGCTGCCACGCCGGACGAGGTTCGAGGCCATCCACTGCGCGATGTGCGGGGACCAGCCGCCGGCACCGAGGGCCGCAACCGCCTCTTCGCGATCGGCGAATCGCGCCGGGAGACTCCTGACCGATTCCAGCATCCGCCAGGCGCTTCCGGACGGCGGCTGGGCTTCCGGCGTCGAGTCGACGAGCCACACCTGCATGGGGCGGGTGCCGGTCCGGGCGGCCACTTCGAGCGCGACCTTGCCGCCGAACGAGTGCCCCAGCACGGCCCCGGGCGCGAGTCCTTGGCGCGAAAGCCAGGCGCTGATATCGGCCGCAAGGCCGGCAACCGTGTCGCCGTGAGCGCCGGGCGGCGACCCGCCGTGGTGCGGCAGGTCGACCAGCAGGCACTGGACGTCGGACCGGCGCTCGACGAGCCGTTTCGCGATGAACTGCCAGTTGCGTCCCCGGCCGTAGATGCCGTGGAGCATCAGGATGGTAAGCGGCGCTCCGGGACTGCCGACCCGGGCCACCGAAGGCGAGGCGGGCATGGCCTCATGGTACCGGACTGTCTGTCACAATTGAGCGTCGGATGCTGACCGTCTTCGAGATCTACCTGTCCATTCAGGGCGAATCCACCTACACGGGCCGCCCGTGCGTCTTCGTCCGCCTCGCGGCCTGTAACCTCCGGTGTGTATGGTGCGATACGCCATATGCCTTCACGGGCGGGGCGAAGATGACGGTCGACGAGGTGGTAAGCCGCGTGCAGGCGTTTGACTGTCCTCTGGTCGAGCTCACCGGCGGCGAGCCGCTGCTGCAGCCCGGCGCGATTCCGCTCATGCGCCGGCTGGTTGACGCCGGCTGCGAGGTGCTGCTCGAGACGGGCGGGCACATGTCGATTGCCGACGTTCCGCACGAGGTCGTGCGAATCGTCGACGTGAAGTGCCCGGGCAGCGGCGAGGCCGATCGGATGCACTGGCCGAACCTCGATCTGCTTGCGCCGCACGACGAGGTGAAGTTCGTCGTCGCCGATCGCCGCGACTTCGACTATGCCGCTGACGTCGTCGAGCGGTACGGGCTCGACCGCCGCGTGCGGGCCATTCTGTTCTCGCCGGTGTTCGGCGAGCTGGCGCCGGCCGAGCTGGCGCGCTGGATACTCGAGCAGCGCCGCGCACCCTCCTGGCGCCTGCAGCTGCAGACGCACAAGTACATCTGGGATCCGGCGGCGCGGGGAGTGTGAACGTGCAGCGGGCAGTCGTTCTGCTTTCGGGTGGGCTCGATTCGGCGACGGCGGCGGCCGCGGCGCGCCGCGAGGGCTGGAAGCTGTATGCGCTGACGGTCCGCTACGGCCAGGTCCATCAGGTCGAGATCGATGCCGCGCGACGCGTGGCGGCCGCGCTCGGCGTCGAGCGGCACGTCGAGCTCGACGTCGACCTGCGGGCCTTCGGCGGTTCGGCGCTCGTCGGCGACGGCGAGATTCCGAAGTCCGACGCTGGTGAGATCGGGCGCGACATCCCGGCGACCTACGTGCCGGCGCGCAACACGATCCTGCTGTCGCTGGCGCTCGGCTGGGCCGAGGTGCTCGATGCCGGGCGAATCGTCATCGGCGTCAATGCGGTCGACTATTCCGGCTATCCCGACTGTCGGCCGGCATTCATTGCTGCCTTCGAGTATCTGGCCACCCTGGCGACGAAGGCGGGGCTCGAGGGACGGGCGCCCCGCATCTGGGCGCCGCTGCAGGATCTGACGAAGGCAGGTATCATCCGCCTGGGGCTCGAGCTCGGACTGGACTACGCGCTGACGCACAGCTGCTACGACCCGCTCCCCGACGGGCGGCCGTGCAGGCGCTGCGACAGCTGCATCCTGCGCGCCCGCGGCTTCGCCGAGGCCGGCGTGCCGGATCCGCTCTTTACCGGCAGGGACCGATGACCGTCAGGCTGTACTACGACGACAGCGCGCTCACGACCTTCGACGCCGTGGTCGAGGCCTGCACGCCGCTCGGCGACAGCTACGACGTACGGCTCGACCGCACGGCGTTCTACCCGACGTCGGGCGGCCAGCCCAACGACATCGGCCACCTCGGCGGACGCACGGTCGTCGACGTGGTGGATCACGGCGACGGCATCGCCCACCTCGTCGACGGTCCGCTCGAGCCCGGGACGAGCGTCCGCGGCGAGATCGATGGCGCGCGGCGGCGCGACCACCGCGAGCAGCACAGCGGACAGCACGTCCTCTCGGCCGCCCTGCTGCGCACGGCCGGCATCGACACGGTCGGCTTTCACCTGGGCCGCGACGTCTCAACGATCGATCTCGACCGCGAGGCGACGCCGGCCGAAATCGAGGCGGCCGAAGCCGAGGCGAACCGGCTGGTGCGCGAGAACCTGCCGGTCGTTGTCCGGTACGCGGATGCGACCGACGCCGACGCGCTCGGTCTGCGGCGGGCGCCGAAGAAGGCCGGGCTGCTGCGGATCGTCGACATCGAAGGGGTCGATCGTTCCGCGTGCGGCGGCACGCACGTCGCCCGCACGGGTGAGATCGGGCTCGTGGCCGTGATCGGCGCCGAAAAGGTCCGCGGGGGGACCCGGCTGCAGTTCGTGTGTGGCGGGCGTGCGGAGCAGGCCTTCCGGGAGGTCCGTGCGCGACTGGCCGATGCCGCGCGAACGCTCGGCGTCGGGCCGGCCGACGTTCCGGTCCACGTCGCCAGGCTGGCTGAGGCGAATCGCCGGCTCGAGCGCGCCGTCACGGCGATGCAGGAGGAACTGGCCGGGCTGCGCGCGCCGCTGTGGCGCGCCGACGCTGCGGGCATCGGCCCCTGGCGGCTCGTGGCCCGCGAGGTCGACGACGACCGTGCGGCTGCATTGAAGGGGATGGCACAGATGGTCGTCCGGGAGCCGGGTTACGTCGTCGTGGTCGTCGGGCGCGGGCGGCCGGCGCCGGTCGTCGTCGCGCGATCCACCGACGTCGGTCTCGACGCCGGCGCCTTCGTGCGCCGGATGGTCGACGCTCACGGGGGCCGCGGGGGCGGACGCCCGGAGCTCGCCCAGGGCGGCGTCGAGGGCGAAGCCGCGGCCGTGCTCGCATGGGCGGCCGGACAGATCGAGCGGCTCGCCCGCGAGGCCGCGCCCGGCTGAGATCGGGCGCGCGCCCGTTCCGACACTGCCGGATCGACCGCTCGTTTCCGGCGGGATTGTCACGGTTTCTTCAAACCCGGGGCCCCGGAAGCGGCCGGAACCCGTGCGTTACAATCGAGCTTTCCGTGTTCGAATCGGCGTTCAGGTTGTTCTTCAAGTACGAACCGCTCGTATTCGAGCAGGGGCAGTTCGTACTCGGCGCCACCCGGTCCATGTGGCTGGTCGCGCTTGCGGCCATCGCAGCCGCCTTGTACGTCGCCTGGACGTACTGGCAGCTGCGGGCAATCGAGAGCCGCCCGCGCGCCATCCTGCTCGCCACCCGCATCGCGCTGCTGCTCGTCCTGATCGTCGCCCTCCTGCGGCCCATGCTGCTGCTGCGCGTTGCCGTGCCGCAGCAGAACGTGGTGGGCGTGCTGATCGACGATTCGCGCAGCATGCAGGTGGCCGACGAGGGCTCCGGTACGCGTGCCGACTATGTGCGCTCGCAGATTGACGGCGAGGGTGCGCCGCTGCTCGATGCGCTCAACCGCCGGTTCGTGACCCGGGTCTTTCGCTTTTCGTCCTCGGCCGAGCGGCTGCGAGCGGCCGGGGACCTGACCTTCCAGGGCACCGCCACCCGGATCGGCGACGCCATCGCCCGCGCGCGCGAGGAACTGAGCGGTCTGCCGGTGGCCGGGCTCGTCGTGCTGACCGACGGTGCCGACAATGCCGACACGACGCTCGACCAGCCGATCGCGGCGCTGCGCGCCGAGGGCCTGCCGGTGTTTGCCGTCGGCGTCGGCCGCGAGCGGCTGTCGCGCGACGTCGAGATCACGCGCGTCGAAACGCCACGCCGCGTGCTTCGCGGCGCCTCGCTCGTTGTCGACGTGGTCGTCACACAGAGCGGCTACGCCGGCCGTACCGTGCCGATCGTCGTCGAGGAGGGCGGCCGGACGATTGCGATGCAGGACGTGACGCTGCCGCCCGACGGCGAGGCGCGCACCGTCAAGGTCCGGTTCAAGGCCGCCGATGCGGGCGTGCGCACCTTCCGGTTCAGCCTTCCGGAACAGGACGGCGAGGAGGTCGTGCGCAACAACCAGCGCGAGGCGCTCATCGACGTTCGCGACACGAACGAGCGGATCATCCTTGCCGAGGGTGAGCCGCGTCCCGAGGCCAAGTTCATCCGCCAGGCGACCGAGGACGACGACCAGGTGAGCGTCGTGCTGCTCCTGCGGACCGCAGCGGCCACCGCCAATGCGCCCGACAAGTTCCTGCGCCTCGGCGTCGAATCCCCCGATGAGCTGCAGTTCGGGTTCCCGACGACGCGCGAGGAGCTGTTCCGGTATCGCGGGCTGATCATCGGCAGCTTCGAGGCTGCGGCGTTCACGCCCGAGCAGCAGCGGATGATCGAAGACTTCGTCGCGGTGCGCGGCGGCGGGCTGCTCGTGCTCGGCGGCGCCGGATCGCTCGGTGAAGGCGGGTGGGCCGGAACCCCGCTGTCGAACGCGCTGCCGATCGCGATCAGCGGGGGCGTGCGCGAGCCGATCATGCCGCCCATCGAGCTGACAGTGCGCCCGACGCCGCTCGGCGCCGGGCACCCGGCCGTGCAGATTGCCGACACGGAAGCGGCGGCGGCCGGGAAGTGGGAGCAGCTGCCGACGCTCTTCTCGGTGAACGAGGCGCCGGTGTCGGCGCTCAAGCCGGGAGCAAGCCTGCTGCTCGATGGCCGCGATCGGAACAATCGGCGGCACGTCGTGCTCGCGTTCCAGCGCTACGGGCGCGGCAAGTCGCTCGTGCTTGCCGTGCAGGACAGCTGGCTGTGGCGGATGCACGCGTCGATGCCGGTCGAGGATACGACGCACCGCTACTTCTGGCAGCGTCTCGTGCGCTGGCTCGTCGACGGCGTGCCCGATCCGACCACGGTCACCGTCGCCCCTGAAGTCGTCGAGCCGGGCGAGCCGGTGACGATCACGGCCGAACTGTTCGACCGCGAGTTCCGCGGGATCAACGACGCGCGCGTGCAGGCGCACGTGACCGCCCCGTCGGGGCGCACCGAGACGGTGGCGCTCGACTGGACGATCGAGCGGGACGGGGAGTACCGCGGCCGCTTCACGCCCGCCGAGAACGGTATTTACCGCATCGTCGTCGACGGCGTGCGCGCCAGCGGGGAGCTCACCGGGACGGGTGACGCGCACGTGCGTGTCGGCCCGAGCGATGCCGAGTACTTCGACGCCGGCATGCGCGCGTCGCTGCTGCGGCGGCTGTCGGAGGAGACTGGCGGACGCTTCTTCCGGTCGTCGGACACGGCGCTGCTGGCCGATGCCATCAGCTTCAGCGGGCGCGGGGTGACGGTCGTCGAGGAGCGCGATCTGTGGGACATGCCGATCGTGCTGCTCGTGGTCGTGGGGCTGATGGCGGCCGAGTGGCTCACGCGCCGCAGGTGGGGGCTGGCATGAAGCCGGGCGTCCGCCGCGCGGTCGCACTGCTCGCGGCAGCGGCCTGCGTAGGCGGCACGGCGCTGGCGCAGCGCGGATCACGCTCGTGGTCGTCGAGCGAGAACCAGCCGTACGACGGCCGGTTCGTCTTCGTGCGCATGTCCTATCCCACGATGATCGGGATGGGATTCGGGCGCCAGGGCGCGCCGTGGGCGCACGACTACCCGGTGGGCGAGGCGAACTTCCTGCGGATTCTCACCGCGGTGAGCAACGTCCACGCGAATCTCGACGGCACGAACGTGTTGGGCTTCGAGGACCCGGAGATTTTCCGGTTTCCTGTCATTTACCTGGTCGAGCCCGGATACTGGGAGCTGAGCGAGACCGGAGTCGAGACGCTGCGGGCGTACCTGCAGAAGGGCGGGTTCCTGATTGTCGACGACTTCCCGTACTGGGCGTGGCCGCAGTTCGAACTGCAGATGCGGCGGGTGTTCCCCGATCTGCAGTGGTTCGACCTGGACGTCACGCACCCGATCTTTCACACGTTCTTCGACATCGAAACGCTCGACATCGTGCCGGCGTATCCGGCGCTCGGCGACCGCCCGATCTTCAGGGCGCTTTTCGCCGACAACGACCCGTCGGGCCGCATGTACGTGATTGCGAACTACCAGAACGACCTGTCGGAGTTCTGGGAGTTCTCCGAATGGGGGTTCTACGCGATCGAGGCGACCAACGAAGCCTACAAGGTTGGCGTGAACCAGTTCATATATGGCCTGACCCGCTAGCACCGGGCGGCAGCGTCAGGCCGGGACACGGCACGGGGGTGGGGCCCCGCGCCCGCAAGGAAAGGTCGACACCGTGGAAGCAGCAGAGAAGACCGTGGCAGCCATGGACTCCGGCGACGTCGCGCTCGCCGATCGGATGAACGAGGGACGACGCCGGATTGAGGCCGAGCTGCGCAAGCTCATCATCGGCCAGCAGGAGATCATCGACCAGATCCTGCTGACGCTCTTCGTGGGCGGCAACAGCCTGATCATCGGCGTGCCCGGCCTGGCCAAGACGATGCTGATCCGGACGCTGGCGCAGGTGCTCGACCTGCGGTTCAACCGCATCCAGTTCACGCCCGACCTGATGCCGTCCGACATCACCGGGACCGACATCATCCAGGAGGATCCCGAGACGGGACGGCGCCAGATGGTGTTCTCGCCGGGGCCGATTTTCGCGAACATCGTGCTGGCCGACGAGATCAACCGCACGCCGCCGAAGACGCAGGCGGCGCTGCTCGAGGCAATGCAGGAGCACCGCGTCACGATTCAGGGGCGCACCTATCAGCTCGAGGAGCCGTTCTACGTCTTTGCTACGCAGAACCCGATCGAGCTCGAGGGCACCTATCCGCTTCCGGAGGCGCAGCTCGACCGCTTCATGTTCCACATCGTGGTCGAGCACCCGCCCGAGGACGAAGAGTACGAGATCGTGCGCACGACGACCGCGGTGCTCGATCCGCACTTCGAGCGGCCCATCACCGGTGCCGAGCTGATCGCGTTCCAGCAGCTGGTGCGTCGGGTTCCCGTCGCCGAGCCGGTCATGCGTTATGCGCTGCGTCTCGTGCGTGCCAGCCGGCCGAAGGACACCACGGCGCCCGAGTCGGTGAAGAAGTACGTGGCGTTCGGCGCCAGCGTGCGTGCGGCGCAGTACCTGATGCTCGGCGCCAAGGCGCGTGCGCTCACCGACGGCCGCTATCACGTGAGCTTCGACGACGTGCGGGCGCTGGCGCACCCGGTGCTGCGGCATCGGATCCTGACGAACTTCCGTGCCGAGTCGGAGGGCATCACGAGCGACGCGCTCATCGACGAGCTGCTCCGCGTGGTGCCGGTGCCGCGCTCGGGTCTGTAGCACGGGGAAGGAGCGACGCGCGATGGAAACGCATCTCGTCCCGGGCGCCCGGTTCGTCGACCCGAAGGTGCTGGCGCGCGTCAAGGACCTGGAGCTGCTGGCACGCACCGTCGTCGACGGCTTCATCAACGGTCTGCACCGCGCGCCGCACTTCGGCGCGTCGGTCGACTTCGCCGAGCATCGCGGCTACGTGCCGGGCGACGACATCCGCCACGTCGACTGGCGGCTGTACGCGAGGACCGATCGCTACTTCATCAAGCAGTACGAAGCCGACACGAACGCCAACCTCGTGATTCTGCTCGACGTGTCGAGGTCGATGTCGTTCGCGAGCGCCGGCGTGTCGAAGCTCGAATATGCGAAGTTCCTGGCCGCCTGCCTCGCCTACCTGTCGCACCGGCAGCGCGATCGGGTCGGCATCGTCACGTTCGACGAGGAGATCGTCGCCTGGGTCCCGGCGTCGGCGAAGCACTTCCACGTGCTGCTCCACACGGTAGATCGTGCGGCGGCCGAGCGGCCGGGGCGACTGATCGACAATCTCGAGCGGCTGATCGACCGATTCAAGCGCCGCAGCCTCGTCGTGCTCATCTCGGACCTGTACGAGAGCCCGGAGCGGCTGGTCGAAGTGCTCGCCCCGTACCGGTTCGGCGGCCACGACCTGGCCGTATTCCACGTGCTCGATCCCGCCGAGATCTCCTTCCCGTACGACGAGCCGTCGCGGTTCGTCGACCTGGAGAGCGGCGAGGAGATGCCGGTCGTGCCCGACCGGTTTGCAGAAGAGTATCGACGGCTCGTCAGGGAGCACATCGAGGCGCTGCGCGCGCGCTGCATCGACGTGCGCATCGACTACACGCTGCTTGAGACGAGCCGGCCGCTCGACGAGGCGCTCTTCGCGTACCTGTCGAGCCGCGAGCGCTCGATGCGCACCCGGTAATCCGTCATGTCGTTCCTCGCCCCGCTCTTTCTGACCGCCCTTGCCGCCATCGCGGTGCCGATCTTCGTGCACCTGATCCAGCGCGAGCGGCGCACGGTCGTCGAGTTTCCGTCGCTGATGTTCGTGCAGCGGATTCCGTACCAGTCGGTCGAGCGGCGGCGCATCCACAACTGGCCGCTGCTGCTGCTGCGCATCGCGGCGCTGGCGGCGATCGTCGTCGCGTTCGCGCGTCCGTTCACGGCAGTCGATCCCGTGCAGGCGGCCGCCAGTGGCGATCGCGAGGTGGTGGTGCTGCTCGATCGGTCGGCGAGCATGGGCTACGGCGATCGCTGGGCGCGTGCGCAGGCCGAGGCGCGGCGGATCGTGGACGGCCTGTCGGGCAGCGATCGGGCGACCATCGTGGCGTTCGACGACACGCCCGAGGAGCTCGTCCGAGCCTCCTCCGATGCTGGCTCGCTCCGGGCGGCCATCGACGCTGCGACGGTCTCGTCGGGCGGCACGCGATTCGCCCCGGCGCTGCGGCTGGCGCAGAGCCGCTTCAGTATGTCAGGTGCCGCGCGGAAGGAGGCGTTCCTCATCAGCGACTTCCAGCGGAGCGGCTGGGTGCGGCAGGAGGACATCGCCCTGCCCGAGGGGGCCACCATCACACCGGTGCCGGTCGTCGACGACGACGTGGCAACGGTCGCGGTCGCATCGGTCGCGCTGCAGCGAGAGCCGTTCTCGGGGGCCGAGCGCGTGACCGTCACGGCCGGTGTCGTCAACCGCGGTGCCGTTGCGGTGCCGGGCCTCGACGTTTCGCTCGAGATCGACGGGCGCGTCGTCGGACGGCAGACGATCGACCTCGAGCCGCAGGCGACCGGCGCCGTGACGTTCGAGCCGGTGACTGTGGCCGAAAGCGACGTGCAGGGCATCGTCCGCGCCGGGACCGACGCGCTGCCGGCCGACAACAGCTTCTACTTCGTGATTTCACCGGTGCGTCCGGTCCGCGTGCTCGTCGTCGACGGTGACGCAGCGGATCAGGCCGGCCTCTTTCTCCGGACGGCTCTCGGACTTGGACGCGAGCCGTCCTTCGTTGTCGAGCAGGTCCAGGCGTCGCGGCTGACGCCGGAGCTGCTCAGCGGCAAGGCAGTCGTCATCGTCAACGATGCCGCGCTCAGCAGCGCGGCCGCCGAGACGCTCGGGGCCTTCGCCGAACGAGGCGGCGGCATCCTGCTGGTCGTTGGCGAGCGCACGCCACCCGGCGGATGGGCTGCCGTGCCGGGCACCGTGTCCGCGCCGGTCGATCGCATGGAGGCGCGCGGCGCGACGCTCGGATACCTCGATTACAGCCACCCGGTCTTCGAGCAGTTCAGGGATCCGCGCAACGGCAGCTTCTCGGCAATCCGGTTCATCCGGTACCGCGCGATGCAGCCGCAGGAAGGTGATCGCGTGCTGGCACGGTTCGATGACGGGGCACCGGCGCTCGTGGAGCGTCGCGTCGGGGCCGGACGCGTGATCGCGCTGACGTCGAGCCTGAACGGGACCTGGAACGAACTGCCGCGCCACGCGATGTTCCTGCCGCTGCTCCACGAGCTGGCCGCCTACCTGGCGCAGCACGAGACGCCCGAGGCGTGGGTGACGGTCGGGCGCATGCTCGACGTTTCGGCACCGGTCGCCGCGCTCGTCCGCGAGGGGCAGCTGTCGGCTGCCGGTGCCGCCGGCGACGTGCGTGGGGTCGTCGTCACGCCGTCGGGGCGGCAGGTGACGCTCGGGGCCGGCGGGGCCGAGTCGATTCTGCTGAGTGAGCAGGGCTTCTATTCGGTGCGGATCGCCGGCACCGGCAATCGGCCGCCGTATGTCGTAGCGGTCAATCTCGCGCCGGAGGAGTCCGACCTGACGCCGATCGACCCGGCGCTCGTGCTGGCGTCGACGGTTCCGGGAGGCGTCGCGGGTGCGCCGATGGATGTGGAGCCGCTCTCGGCGGCCGGGATGGAGAAGCGCCAGTCGCTCTGGTGGTCCCTGCTTGTCGTGGGGCTCGCCGCGCTGCTGGTAGAGGGGGCGCTGTCGAACCGTCTGTCGAAGAAGGTCGTCCGACGGGTGGGCGTGCAGCCTGGGGGCGCCGGGACAGAGGGGTAACGTTCCGCAGCCACCTGTGAACAGATTGTGTCGCCCGGCTGGCGGTGCGACGCGGGTGATAAGCTCGATCCCGGGGTTTAGCCAGGAGTTACGTCATGGCCGATGTACGTGGCGGCGCGGAGCGTCAGGAACTCGTCGACGTCATTCGGGCAGTCCGCCGCCGCTGGCGCATGCGCCTGCTGCTGCGGGGAGCCATCGTTGCATTCGGCGGGGCGCTGCTGGTGCTGCTGCTGGCGTCGTGGGGGCTCCAGGTGTGGCGGTTCAGTCCGGCGTCGATCGTCGGGCTGCGCGCGGCGGTCTTTGCGGCGTTCGCCGCGCTGCTGGTCCTCTGGCTCCTCGGCGTGCGGCGCCGCGCCACGGATCTGCAGGTCGCGCTCTACATCGAGGAGCACGAGCCGTCGCTGCAGGCTGCGATCCTGAGCGCGGTCGATGCAGGTGCCACCGGCGGCGATACCGGACGGCGTGAGCCCGTGCCGCAGCCGATTCTCGACCGCATGATCGAGCAGGCGGTCGACAGGTGCCGACGGTCCGAGAACGTCCGTGCGGTCGGCCGCCAGGCCGTACGGCGGTATTCGCTCCTGCTCGGCACGATCGTGGCTGCGGCCGCGCTCCTGCTCGCCGTCGGGCCCGAGTTCTTCCGTCAGGGGGCTTCGGCGCTGCTCGTCCTGTCGCGCGACGCCGAGGCGGCGAGCCCCTATGCCATTCGCGTCGAGCCGGGCGACGTGACGGTTCCCAAGGGCGCCGACCAGATCGTTCGCGCCCGGCTTTCAGGGTTCCGATCGCTCGAGGTCACCGCGTACGTCCGGCCCGAGGGGGCCGCCGAGTATCAGACCGTTCCGCTCGTGCCCGGCGGCGCCGACGACGTCTTCGAAGGGATGCTCTTCGACGTGGCGGCGAACGTCGAGTACTACGTCGAGTCCGACGGCATCCGATCGCCGACCTATCGGATGACGGTCGTGGAGCTGCCCGCGGTCGACGTGCTCGAGCTCGAGTACGTCTATCCGTCTTATACGGGGCTGCCCCCGCAGCGCGTCGAGTCGGGGGGCGACGTGGCTGCGCTGCGCGGCACAGAAGTCCGCGTCCGTGTGACGCCGACCATGGCGGCACCCGGCGGGCGCCTGCAGCTCGAGCCGGGCGATCCGGCCGGTCTCGCGCCGCAGCCGGACGGCACGCTCACCGGAAGCTTCACGATCGCCGAGGATGGCTATTACCACGTCGAGCTCGACGGTTCGGGCGGCGAGCGTGTTGCCGCCTCGCCCCGCTTCACCATCGACGTGCTCGAGGATGCCGACCCGACGGTGTCGTTCGAGAAGCCGCGTCGGGATATCCGCGCCAACGCCCTCGAGGAAGTCTTCCTGCAGGTGCGCGCCGACGACGACTACGGCGTGCGGCAGCTCGAACTCTTCTATTCGATCAATGGCGGCGAGGAGCAGCGCATCGTGCTGCACCGCAGCGGGGATCGCCCGCTCACCGAAGTGAGCGCAGGCCACACGATCTACATGGAGGAGCTCGGCGTCGAGCCGGGCGACTTCGTGTCCTACTACGCGCGCGCGACCGACACCGACACGGTCGGCGGCCCCAAGTCGGCGACGAGCGACATCTACTTCATCGAGATTCGCCCGTTCAGCCAGGAGTTCCGGCGGGCGCAGAGCATGGCCGGCGGCATGGCCGGCGGCGGCGGAGGTGGTGGCGGCGATCAGGCGTTTGCGCTCTCCGAGCAGCAGCGGCAGATCATCGCGGCAACGTTCAACCTCGAGCGCGACCGGGAGAAGCTCGATCAGGCGAAGTTCCGCGAGGACGCCGTGTTCGTCGCGCTGTCGCAGGGCCGGCTGCGCGATCAGGTCGACGAGCTGATCGGACAGATGAAGCAGCGGCTCGGCGGCGCGTCGGAGAACCTGCGGCGGATCGCGGAGCTGCTGCCCGAAGCGTCCGCGGAGATGCGGACGGCGCAGGAAGCGCTCGATGCGCTCCGCACCAGGGAGGCTCTGGCCGCCGAGCAGCGCGCGCTGAAGGTGATCCAGCAGGCCGAGCAGCTGTACGACCTCGAAGTGCAGATGCAGGGTGGCGGTGGTGGCGGTGGTGGCGGCGGCGCGGGCCAGGCGTCGGAGCTGGCCGACCTGTTCCAGCTCGAGCTCGACCGCATGGCGAATCAGTACGAGATGCAGCAGAGCGCGAGGCAGCAGGGAACGGCCGCTGAGGTCGACGAAGTTGCCAACCGGCTGCGCGAACTTGCCCGCCGGCAGCTCGAGGCCGCCGAGCAGGCGGCGAGGCTCCGCAACCAGCAGGGCGGCGCCGCCGGTGCGGCCAGTCAGCGCGCGCTGGCCGAGGAGGTCGAGCGGACGACGCGGCAGCTCGAGCAGCTGCGCCGCGATGCCGAACGCCAGGGCCAGCAGCGACAGGACCTCGCCGAGGCGGCGCGCCGGCTCCAGGACGCCGCCAATGCCATGCGGCAGGCCGCGGCCAACGGCAGCGACAACGGCGCGCAGGCGCGGCGGGCCGCCGAGAGCCTGCAGCAGGCCCAGCGGCTGCTCGAGCAGAGCCGCACCGATCAGGCGAAGCAGACCGCCGAGCAGGCGGCGCAGCGCGCCGAGGCGCTGACCGAGCGCCAGCGCCAGATCGCGGCCGGCGTCGATGCGCTCAACAACGAGCAGGGACAGGCGCGTCTCGACCGGATGAACGCGCTGGCCGGCGAGAAGGACGAGCTGCGGCAGGGTGTGCAGCAGCTCGAGCAGGAACTCGACTCGCTCGCCCGCCAGGCGCTGTCGGCCGGACAGCGCGATGCGGCGCGGCGCTTCCAGGAGGCCGCCGGCGCCATCCGCGGTGAGGCGATCAAGGAAATCATCGACTACTCGAAACAGGCGATGGCCGGCGGACCGCGAACGTCGACGCCGGTCGAGCAGCGACTGACGCAGTCGCTCGACCAGCTTCGCGATCGCGTCAATCGGGCGCTCGAAGCGTCACGCGATGCCGAACGCGGTGAAGGTCTGGGGCGAGCGGCGCGGCAGGCGGCCGATCTGACCCGCGGCCTCAGTTCGCTCCAGGAGCAGATGCGGCAGATGGCCGAGCAGTCCCGATCCGGGCAGGGCGGTCAGCAGGGCCAGCCCGGTCAGCAGGGGCAGGACGGCCAGCAGGGTCAGGATGGCCAGCAGGGTCAGAGCGGCCAGCAAGGGCAGAGTGGCCAACAGGGCCAGGGGGGTCAACAGGGCCAGGCGGGCCAGCAGATGGCCGGGGGGCAGGCTGGACAACAGGGCGGCGGCGGAGGACGTGCGGGCAGCCAGCGCCTGGGTGAGGCCTTCGGCGGCCCGCTCACCGACGACACCTTCGGTGCGGATGCGCGCGCCGGCTTCGGCGGCGGCGACTACGGCCGCCAGTGGCGCAGCACGGCCGGCCGGCTGGCGGCCGACGCCCAGCAGCTGCGGCGCCAGCTGCAGGAAGCCGGCGGCGCGGCCGAGGACCTGCGCGTTGTCGACGAAGTGCTGCGCACGTTGCGCGAGATGAGCGCCGGCAGCGGCGACGGCACGCCGAGCGGCCTCCAGGAGCTGTCGGCGGCCGCCCTCGACCGGCTCAAGCGGCTTGAGTTCGAACTGCGGCGCCGGACCGACACGACGAGCGACGAGCTCTACCTCGCCGGCCGCGACGATGCACCCGTCCGGTATCGGGCGCTGGTGGACGAATACTTCCGCGCACTGTCGCAGAATCAGCAGGGCCGCTAGCCGGCCCTGCTCTTTCACTTCAGCAGTTCTTACTGCCCTTCGTCCGGGCTGTCGGTATCGCTCTCGGCTGCTGCCGTGAGCGACTCGAGGTGTGAGACCACCGCGTCGAAGTCGGCGGCCGGGATTACCGCGGCCCCCGGTTCGCCCGGGCGAATCGCGTAGGCGCTGTCGCCCGCGCGCACGAGCGTGGCCCGCTCGTCCTGCGGCGCTTCGGCCGAGCCGGACTGCACGGCCACTTCCACCCGCGACCCCGACGCCGGCGCCTGGGCGACGAAGCGTTCCGCCCGCAGCGTCGACAGCGCATTGAGCAGATCCGTCATCGTCGTCTGATTGACGTCGCGTTCGTCGGGTTGCACCTGCGTCCAGCGCGTCGAACTGTCGTCGCCTTCGCCTGCCTTCTTCTCCCAGACGTAGGTGGCGGCATCGCGCGCTACTTCGAGCCGCCGGGCCGAGAATGCGCTGAACGCGAAGATGTCGCGCACCCGCAGGTCGTCGGCCGACTTGTTCAGGTCGGAGAAGAGCGTCTGGTCGATGGTGAACACGATCGGCCGTGCCAGGTCGCGCGCGTAAACCGACGACCCGTCGCGCTCGGCGCCGATGGCGAGCGTGGCGGTGGCCGAACCGGTGCGTGCCGTGATGGTCAGCCGCGGCCGGTCGAGTCCCCAGCTCCGCAGGTCGGCGGGCGTCGGCTCGTCGCCCTCGTGCACGATCGACGTCATCTGCGCGGCGCTCAGGCGCGAGACGAGGCTGTCGGCCGATGCGGCGTCGGCTCGGGTGTCGATCGGCTGTGCGAGCCGCCACGTGCCGTCGACCCGCGTGAGCGTCACGGCCGGTCCCCGCGAGGGCTCGAGGACCACTTCATCCACCGTCGCCTGTGCCAGCTCCAGGACCCGCCGGTTCCGCAGATCGAACGTCGTCCGGTTGAATGTCGACCGGTGGTAGATCGGCAGCAGGAGCAGGCGCGGGCTGTCGCTGGTGCGTGCGTAGAGGCCGGAGCTCGTTGGCGTCGTACTGCCGAGCCACAGCGTGCGCGACGCTCCGTCCGATGTCCTGAACGAAACCTCGACGTCGGCCGGTTCGAGCCCGAACGGCTCGAGGTTGCCGGGCGCTTCTTCGATGACGCGCTCGAGCTCGAGCGTCTCGAGGCTGCTCAGGATCGCGTCGACGGCCGAGGCGTCGGCCGTCGTCTGCACCGGTTCGACGACGGTCCAGTCGCCGTCGGTGCGGCGCAGCGCGGTGGCCTGGTCGGCGCCCGAGGCGCGAATCGTGAGCTCGGTGATGTCGTTCCGGTCGAGGCCGGCGAAGACTTTCTCGCGCCTGTCGGTGCCGGCCGGGTCGCGTTCCGATTCGACGAAGTAGATGTAGGCGCCGAGCCCGAGCGCGACCACGAGCAGTATCAGCAGCGAACGTCCACCCCGCATGGTTTCCGAATCTCCTCCGCGCCTATCCGCGCCGCCGCCAGTAGAGCCGGAAGGCGTTGGCGAACAGCACCAGCGGCACGATGACCATAGTGAACCAGAAGACGGCGGCACCCTGGCCGGCCGTCATCGAGATCGGGCGGCTCTCGGGATCGGCCGGGCGGATTGCGATGAGGTCTTCCTGCTGGGCGAGCCAGTTCGCCATGTTCAGGAAGAGGTCGCGGTTGCCCTGAATGCCGATGGCCCGATTGGCCGCGAAGTCGCTGTCGCCGACAACGACGATACGGGTCTCGGGCGTCGGGGCGTCGGTCGTTTCGCCTGAGTCGTCACTTTCACTCTCGTCGGACGCGGCTTCGGGGGCCTCTTCGGCAGGAGCAGCCACGGCGACGGCGATCGAGACGGGCCCGGCCAGGTCGTTGTCGCCGCGCTCCGGGCGTCCGGTGGCGAACAGGCCCTCGATGTCCGTTTCGGCCCAGCTCTGCGGACTCGTCTCGAGGAACGTCTGCGGGTAGCGGCCTTCCACCCCGCCCTCGACCGGCGCCACCGAACGTGCGAAGGGGAACGCCGTCATGATCCGGAAGTCGCGTGTGATCGGGTGCGTGACCGGCGTGGCGAGCGGGACCGAGGCGTCGGTGCCGAGCAGCTGGCCGATGCCGCTCGCGTCGATCAGCACGTTCCGGCCGACCTCGATGCCCCACTCGCGGGCGAGCTCGATGAGGCCCGTCACGTCGCCGGTCGATTCGGGGCCGGGCGGGTCGAGCATCAGCTGCAGCTTGCCGCCGCGTCGCAGGTACGCGCGCAGCGCCTGGAGCTCGTTGGGCAGGAAGTCCGTCGTCGGTCCGGCAACGACGACGACCGAAGCGTCGTCGGGGATCGAGCCCTGCTGGGCGATCGTCAACGGCTCGACCTCGAAGTTGTCGTTGCGCAGCGCGGCCACGAGCGTGCTGTAGCCGCGGGGATCAGTCCCGTTCGGATCGCCCTCGCCGTGTCCCTGCGTGAAGTAGATTTTCCGGACCCGGCCCTCGACGACGCGCTTGAGCGCATTGGTGACGGCCTGCTCGGTGCTTGCCGAGGCGCGCTCGGTGCGGCCTTCGTACTCGATGACGATCGTCGGGACCGACGTGATCTCGTACTTCTGCGCCTCGATCGGGTTGGCCTCCGCGTTGATGTACTGCACGTCGACCCGGCTCGAGTGGTAGGTGTACTCCGACAGCCGATCCTGATGTTCCTGCGGCGACCCGACGTAGAAGACGCGCATGGTCACCGGGCGATCGAGGCTGCGGAGAATCTGCACCGTCTGTTCCGACAGCGAGAACTGGTTCGCTTCGGTCAGGTCCCAGCGCTTGTTCTGGCGCGACGCGATCCAGTTGATGCCGACCAGGATGGCGAGCACGAGCACCACGCTCGTTGCCGTCACCGAGCCGTAGCGGACGCCGCGCCCGCTGAAGGCGCGGGCGATGTCGCGCCACTGCGTGAGGATGTAGACCGCAATGACGGCCAGGCCGGCGAACGCCAGCCGCTGCGACCACTGCGGCAGGTCGGGGCGCGCGAAGCGGAGGACGAGAGCGGCGCCGACGAGGGCGACCGCAATCCAGCCGAGTGCTGCAATCAGTCGCTTCACGGCTCAGCCCCTCCAGCGTTCGGTGTCGAGCGACTTCACCGTGAGGAACAGACCGAACACGATGAAGCTCAGGTAGAAGACCAGGTGCTTCGTGTCGATCACGCCCTTGCCGAAGTCGTCGAAGTGCTGCGTGACGGACAGGTAGTTGAGGATCGGTCCGAGTGTCGGACCGGCGGTGTCTGCCGCCCAGTTGATGATCCAGAAGAGCAGCGCCACGATGAAGGTGACGGTGCCCGCGATCACCTGGTTTGCCGTCAGGCTCGAGATGAACAGGCCCAGCGCCAGGAACGAGCTGCCGAGCAGCAGCAGGCCCAGATAGCCCGCCGCAATCGGCTTCCATTCGGGGCTGCCGAGGCCGAAGAGGATCACGATCGACACGAGCGTCACGAGCAGCAGGGCCGAATAGACGCCGACTGCGCCGAGGAACTTGCCGAGCGTGATTTCGACGTCGGTGAGCGGCGAGGTGAGCAGCAGCTCGATCGTCCCCGAGCGTTTCTCTTCCGCGTAGCTCCGCATCGTGAGCATGGGCAGGACGAACAGGACCAGCACGCTCGCGTTGCCGAGCAGCGGCCTGATCATGTCGGTGTTGACGTGGAGCGTCGGCGGGCCGCCGAACATGCCGGCGCGCATGCCGGTCTCCACGAAGTACGTCAGGTAGACGTTGAAGAAGTAGCCGAAAACGACGGCCCAGAAGCCCATCAGCACCCAGGCGACGGGCGAGGCGAAGTAGCTCCGCAGCTCCTTGCCGGCGACTGCGGTGATGTTGTGCATCGTGTCAGCCATGCCTGGCCTCCTCTGCCTGCTCGCTGGTCGTCAACTGCAGGAAGATCTCCTCGAGGCTCATCCGCATCGGCCGGAGCTCGACGAGGCCCCAGCCGCCTTCCACGACCGTGCGCGCGACATCGCGCCGCACGTCACGGTTCGGCTCCGATTCGACCTCGTAGCCGGTGTAGCCGCTGGAACGGTCGCTCACCCTGACGCGCATGACGCCCGGAATGGCCTGCAGCGCGCCGGTCGCGTCGGCCGGGCCCTCGACCTGGACGTACAGCGACGCCGCGCCCTTGAGCTGGTGGGTGAGGTTGTCGGGTGTGTCGACGGCGACCACCCGCCCTTTGTTGATGATCACGACCCGCTGACACGTCTGCGCCACCTCGGGCAGGATGTGCGTGCTCAGCACGATGGTGTGCGTGCCGCCGAGGCTCCGGATCAGATCGCGGGTCTCCATGATCTGCTTCGGGTCGAGACCAGCCGTCGGCTCATCGAGGATGAGGACCTCGGGCTCGTGAATCAGCGCCTGGGCGAGCCCGACACGCTGCCGGTATCCCTTGGACAACTTGCCGCAGGCACGGTTGGCCATGTCCTCGATGTGGGTCTTCCGCATGACCGACCGGATCCGCTCGTCGCGCTCCGCCCGGTTCATCCGTCCCGCCTTGATGTGCGAGACGAAGGTCAGGTACTCGCGCACGGTCATGTCGGGGTAGAGCGGCGGCGTTTCCGGCAGGTACCCGGTCCGACGCTTGGCCTCGACGGGGTGCGTGAAGACGTCGTAGCCGGCGACGACCGCCCGGCCTTCGGTGGCGGGCATGTAGCCGGTGAGGATACGCATCGTGGTGGTCTTCCCGGCCCCGTTCGGACCGAGGAAGCCGAGAATCTCCCCGGCCTCGACCCTGAAGCTCACGTCGTCGACGGCCGTGAACGGGCCATAACGTTTCGTGAGGTTCTGGACCTCAATCATGAGCGATTCCTCTGTTCGCGCTAGTGAAGCAGGCGCCGGGATCGGCGCCTGGTCGGGCTGCTAAAACCCGCTGATACACCTGTTTACCGCAGTTGTCGCAGCGCCGCATCGTAGTGCGTGCTGAAAAGACGTGTCAACGTGGCGTCCGGCCGGCGCCGGGTGGGGCGGGCACGCTGCCGGCAACGGGCAACGGCTTGGCGTGCCGGGGAAGGGCACGGTCTGCTTGACATATGAGCAATTGCTCATGTATTCATATTGCTATGGCCCAGTCTCCCGCGCTTTCGGCACCCGCCAACGTCGCCACCGCGGCGACCAGCTCACCTGCCGCCGGTTCCGTCGCCGCTCCGGTGGCGGCGACGGCCAAGGCGCCGGTGGCTGCCTGCACCTCGGACCACGGTCTCGACGCGGACAGTCTTGCCGCCGAGCGCGCGCGCCTTCTGGACGCCGGCACCGTCGAGGTCGTGGCTGACCTGTTCAAGCTGCTCGCCGACCCGACGCGTGTGCGGATTGTCGACGCGCTCAGCCGCGGCGAGCGCTGCGTGTTCGATCTGGCGGCACTCGTCGGCCTGAGCGAGTCGGCCGTTTCCCATCAGCTGCGCCTGCTTCGCGGGGCGCGACTCGTGCGCGTCCGCCGCGCTGGACGCCACGCCTTCTACTCGCTCGACGACCACCACGTCGTCGGCCTGATTCACGACGTGCGCCGGCACGTCGAGGAGGTGCGGTGAGCGACTGCTGCGGCGGCGCCTGCCACGCTCCGACAGCGGTCGGACACGCCGGGTCGGAACACGCGCACGGACACCGCTTCTGGAAATCGACCGGTACCCTCGCCCTCGTTGCCGCGGGCGTTCTGATTGCCGCAGGAGTCCTGGCGTCGGTCTCCGACGCGCCGGCTGTTTCCACGGTTGCCTACCTGCTCGCCATCGCGCTTGCGATACCCGCACCCGCCGGGCGCGCCTGGCGTTCGCTGCGCGCCCGCTCGCTCGACATCAATGCCCTGATGGTGGTGGCTGTCGCCGGGGCAATCGCACTGGGCGAGTGGTTCGAGGCCTCGACGGTCGTCTGGCTCTTCGGCATCGCCCAGCTGCTCGAGCGCTGGAGCCAGCAGCGCGCCCGCCGCGCCATCCGCGACCTGATGACGCTGGCGCCGGCCACGGCGGTCGTCCGCGACGCGGCAGGCGACAGGGAAGTGCCCGTTGACCACGTGCACGTCGGCGACCGGATCCTCGTGCGTCCCGGCGCGCGGGTGCCGCTCGATGGCACCGTCGCGAGCGGATACTCGGCCATCGATCAGAGCCCGGTCACCGGTGAATCGTGGCCGGTCGACAAGGCGCCCGGTGATCAGGTCTACGCGGGCACCATCAACGGATCCGGCGCGCTCGAGGTCGAGGTCACCCACGTCGCCGCCGACAGCACGCTGGCGCGCATCACGACGCTCGTCGAGCAGGCCCAGGCGCAGCGGGCGCCGATCCAGCAGTGGGTCGACCGGTTCGCGCGGCGCTACACGCCGGCCGTGATCCTGCTGGCGATCGCGCTCGCGCTGGTGCCGCCGCTTGTCGCCGGCGGCGACGCGGCGACCTGGGTGTACCGGGCGTTGACGCTGCTGGTCGTGGCGTGCCCCTGCGCCCTCGTCATTTCAACGCCCGTGTCGATCGTGGCCGCGCTTGCGGCCGCCGCACGTGGCGGTGTGCTGATCAAGGGTGGCGCGCATCTCGAGCGCCTGGGCGCCGTCACCTGCGTCGCGTTCGACAAGACGGGCACGCTCACCGGCGACAGTCTCGGCGTGGCCGACGTCCGCGCCGTCGACGGCACCAGCGCCGATCGCGTGCTGGCCGCCGCGGCGGCCATCGAGCAGTCGTCGGAGCATCCGATCGGCCGCGCCATCGTCGCGTACGCCCGGGCGGCGAACGTGCCGGTCGATGCCGGCTCCGACTTCCGTGCGCTGCCCGGCTTCGGCGCCGAAGCGACGTACGCCGGCACCGAGGCCATCGTCGGCAGTCACCGGCTGTTCGAAGAGCGGCAGCTCTGCACGCCGTCGCTGCACGCCGAAGTGGAGGAGATTGAGGAAGCCGGCCGGACGCCCGTTCTCGTCGGCCTCGGCGGCACCGGCATCGGCGTGCTCGGCATGATCGACGAGGCGCGCGATTCGGGCCGGCTCGCGATTGAGAGCCTCCGCGCCGCCGGCATATCGCGCGTGGCGCTGCTCACCGGCGACCGTTCCGCCGTCGCCAGCCAGATCGCCGATCAGGTCGGCGTCGACGAGGCGCACGGCGATCTGCTGCCGCCCGACAAGGTCGCGCACATCGAACGGCTGCGGCGCGGTCACGGGCCGGTCGCGATGGTCGGCGACGGCATCAACGACGCGCCGGCTCTGGCTGCCGCCGACGTCGGCATCGCGATGGGAGTCTCGGGTACCGATGTCGCGCTCGAAACGGCCGACGTCGCCCTGCTCACCAACGACCTGTCGAGCGTGCCGTTCGCGCTCCGGCTCGGACGCGCGACCGTGCGCCGCATCCGGTCGAACGTCGCGATTGCGCTCGCGCTGAAAGGCGCCTTCGTCGTGGCGGCGGCCGCCGGTCTCGCCACGCTCTGGATGGCCGTGCTCGCCGACACAGGGGCGTCGCTCCTTGTCACCGCCAACAGCCTCCGCCTGCTGCGCGCGCGCTGACCGTCGACCTGCTTGACGACGGTTTCGAACCGGTCGCTATAATCGACCTCGGATGAGATCCGGCGCGCGGCCAACGCTGCCGGAGCCTGAAATCGAGGAGACCGTATGGCGACCTGTCCGGAGTGCGACGCCGAACTCGAAATAGACGACGACGATCTCGACGAGATGGAGATCGGCGACCCCTGGGACTGCGATTCCTGCGGTAGCCGCCTGCGCGTCGCGTCGCTCGATCCGCTCGAGTTCGAGCTCGACGACGAGGACGACGACGATCGGGACGAGGTCGACGACGACCTCGACGATCTCGACGAGGACGAGGACGAAGACGCGGAGGACTGGGACGAATGAGCGCGCCGTCGGCCGCCGGGGGCTCGCTTCGCGAACGCGAGGCGACCCTGTTCGAGCGGCTCGGCGGCCTGTCCTCCCTTCTCGTCGCCTACAGCGGCGGCGTGGATTCCGCCTATCTCGCCTGGGCCGCTTCGCGCGTCCTCGGCCCGCGCGCGCTTGCCGTCACGGCAGACAGTCCGAGCTACCCGGCGCGCCATCGCGCGATGGCGCTCGAGGTCGTCTCGCGCTTCGGCCTGCGGCACGAGTTCATCCGCACGGCCGAGCTGGATCGGCCGGCGTATCGCGCCAACGCGCCCGACCGCTGCTACCACTGCAAGCAGGAGCTCTACGCGCAGCTCGCCCGGCTGGCCGTCGACCGGGGCATCGCCGCCGTGGCCGACGGCAGTAATGCCGACGATCGCGGCGACTACCGGCCCGGCCGTCGCGCGGCGCGCGAGCTCGGCGTCATCAGTCCCCTCGACGAAGCCGGGCTGACCAAGGCCGACATTCGTGTCCTGTCGCGCGAGGCGGGGCTGCCGACCTGGGATGAGCCGGCCTCCGCCTGTCTGTCCTCGCGCATCCCGTATCACTCCGAAGTCACCGCCGAAAAGCTGCGCGCGATCGAGCAGGCCGAAGACGCGATTCGTGCACTGGGATTCCGCGTCGTTCGCGTGCGGCACCACGGCGATGTCGCACGCATCGAGACGTCGCCCGACGAGCTGGCGCGCATGATCGAGCCGGCGACGGCCGCGGCGGTCGATGCGGCGGTCCGTGCTGCAGGCTTCCGGTACGTGGCTGTCGATCTGCGCGGCTACCGGCTCGGCAGCCTCAATGAAGGCTTGATCCTGCAGCGCGTCTAGCTGATCACGCGGCGAGGCGACGCCCCGATGCGTCGACCTTACGCGCCACGGCCATCACCGACGTTCCAACGGGCAGATTCATCCGCGGCAGGATGCGGCTCTCGACCGTCAGGCACCAGTCGAAGAAGCGGTTGACCGGAGCCGGGGGCAGGTGCAGGTCGGCATCCGACGGCACACTGGCTCGCCCGGTGATCTGCTCCCAGCCGCGCCGGAGCAGCGCCGGCGGGAACACCGACATGTTCGTGAACGTGACGCGCTCGACGACGAATCCTGCACGTTCCAGACTGCGACGGAGCTGGGCCGGCGTGTACCGGCGCCGTTCGTCGCTCAGCGTCGAGTGCGATCCGCGCAGGAAAGCGAGTGCGGCCGTGTTGACGAGCGCGACGCCGCCGGGCCGCAGGATGCGCCACATCTCGTCGAGCGTCTGCTGCTCGCCGCGGTCGTCCATGCAGTAGAGAACGTCGAACGACGTGGCGAGATCGGCCGCCGCCGTCCTGACGGGCAGGGCGGTCACCGAGCCGCGGACGATCGGCCGGCCGCGACGGCGTGCCACTTCGATTCCGTACGGTGAAAGGTCGACGCCGATCGCCGGGCCGTACGTGGCAAGCCACTCGAGGTTGCGTCCGGTGCCGGCGCCGCAGTCGACCACGAGCCGAAGTCCGGGACGGACGCCGGCCTGATCGAGCATCAGCCGCGCGTGACGGCGCAGGCCCTTGAACCAGAAGTGGTGGTCTTCGACGGCCGCGGTCGCCGCCAGCAGGCGGTCCATTGTCATGACTGCACGATTTTACGCGCGCGCGACAACCGACCGTCTCCTTTCGTTGACAGGCGAATGAACGTATCTGTAAGGTATCGCAGGCTCCCAGTTTCCGAGTGACGTCGGGAGTGCCTCCAGGAGATAACGTGATGCCATCGAGGTTCAGTCCGTTTGCGTGTGTGACAGTGCTGGCCCTGGCGTTGACTGTGAGTGCCTGCGGACGAGGAGAGCCGCCGGCGACTCCGGCACCTCCGCCTCCGCCGCCGCCGGCGCCCGTCGCACCGCCACCGCCTCCGCCGCCCCCGCCGGCTCCGGAACCGCCGCCCGCACCTCCCACCGAGGAGGAGCTGTTCGCGCAGATGACGCTCGAGGAGCTCAACGCGCAGCAGCCGCTGGCGAGCGTGCACTTCGAGTTCGATCGTTCGGATCTCTCCGAAGAGGCCCGCGCGATCCTCCAGAAGAACGCGCAGTGGCTGCAGCGGTGGACGTCGACGCGGATCAACATCGAAGGTCACGCCGACTCGCGCGGTACGAGCGAGTACAACCTCGCGCTCGGCGAGCGGCGCGCCGCGTCGGTGCGCGACTACCTGGTGAGCCTCGGCGTCGATGCCTCGCGCATCAACACCGTGAGCTACGGTGAGGAGCGGCCGCTCTGCACGGAAGAGACGGAGGAGTGCTGGGCCCGCAACCGCCGCGGGCAGTTCGTCATCACGGCGAAGTAGCGTTCGACGACACGACGGAAACGGGAGACGGGGTGAGCGGTTCGTCCGCTCACCCCGTTTGCCTGTACGGTATTCGCAGCGGCCGACGGCCGGTCAGGTGTGGCGGGCTTCCGCGATCTCGCGGGCGATCGCCTCGGCGGCCGCGCGCGGGTCGGGGGCGGCGGTGATCGGCCGCCCGATCACGAGGTACGAGCTGCCGGCCTCGATCGCGCCTGCGGGCGTGGCCGTACGCTGCTGATCGTCGGCGCCGTGCCGGGCGCTGCCGCCCCGGATGCCCGGCGTGACGATGACGAACGAGTCGCCGCAGGCTTCGCGGATGGCGCGGACTTCGTTCGGCGATGCCACCACGCCGTCGAGGCCGGCGCGCTGGGCGAGCCGTGCGAGCCGCACGACGTGCTCGATCGGCGACTCGTCGATACCGAGCGCCTGAAGCGTCGCCGCATCCAGGCTCGTGAGCACCGTGACGGCCGTCACCAGCGGACGCGTCACGCCGGCCTTCTTCGCACCCTCCTCGGCGCCCCGCCGGGCCGCCTCGAGCATGGCCGGACCGCCGCTCGCGTGTACGTTGACCATCCAGACACCGAGGGCTGCCGCCGCCGCGACGGCACCGGCCACCGTGTTCGGGATGTCGTGAAACTTCAGATCGAGAAAGACACGGTCGCCGCGGCGGACGAACTCCCGCACGACGTCCGGACCGGCGCCGGTGAACAGGTGCGTATTGATCTTGTAGCCGCCGACAACGCCACGGAGCCGGTCGGCCATCGTGAACGCCTGGTCCGGCGTATCGACGTCGAGCGCGATCAGAATGGGATTCATCGGTGATCCTGTCCGGGCAGCTCAAGGCGCCCGACGAGATCCCTGATGCGGGCGATACCGTGGCGGTCGAGGTAGTCGTCGACACCGGCCACGAGATCGCGCCACACGAAGGGGTCCACGAAGTTCGCCGTGCCGACCTGGACGGCCGTGGCGCCGGCGATGATGAACTCGAGCGCGTCGCGTGCCGACGCGATGCCGCCCATGCCGATGATTGGCAGCTTCACGGCCTGGTGGCACTCCCACACCATGCGCACCGCAATCGGCCGGATGGCCGGCCCGCTCAGGCCGCCGAGCACGTTCGACAGTTTCGGCCTGCGCGTCTCGACGTCGATCGCCATCGCGAGGAACGTGTTGACCAGCGAGACGGCATCGGCGCCGCCTTCCTCGGCGGCGCGTGCGAACGAGGCGACGTCGGTGACGTTCGGTGTCAGCTTCGGGATGATCGGCAGCGGCGTGACCCTGCGCACGGCGCTGACGACGTCGTAGGTGCCCGTCAGGCTGCACCCGAACTGGATGCCGCCCTCCTTGATGTTCGGGCACGAGATGTTGAGCTCGAGTGCCGCGACGCCCTCGGTGTCGGAGAGGATGCGCGAGACTTCGCAGTACTCCTCGATGGTCGTCCCGCACACGTTGACGATCACCGTCGCGCCGAGGCGGCGCAGTTCGGGCATCTTCTCGGCCACGAAGCGGTGGACGCCGATGCCCTGCAGGCCGATCGCGTTCAGCATGCCGGCCGGCGTCTCCACGATGCGTGGCGGCGGGTGTCCCTCTCGCTCGTTGAGGAACAGCCCCTTCGTCACCACCGCGCCGAGCGTCGTCAGGTCGAAGGCCCGCGCGTACTCGACGCCGTAGCCGAAACAGCCGGACGCGGCCAGGAACGGGTTGCGCAGCTCGAGCGACCCGATGCGGACGGACAGGTCGGCCATCAGTGCCCCACCCCTTCCAGGCGCGCCCAGTCGAGCGCAGACGCATCGAAGACCGGGCCGTCGAGGCAGCCGCGCACGAGATGGCTCGGGCCGCCGTCCTGCCGCACCGGCACGACGCAGCTGTAACAGCCGCCCATGCCGCAGCCCATCACCGGTTCGAGCGAGACGAACACGGGCACACCGGCCTCGGCGCCCAGATCGGCGACGGCGCGCATCATCGGCGTCGGGCCGCACGCGTAGATCGTTGTCGGGCGCTGCCGGTCGGCCAGCGCGCGCTTCAGCGGCCCGGTGACCCGACCCGGCTCGCCGCGGCTGCCGTCTTCGGTGGTCACCACGAGCCTGACGCCGAGCCGCTCGAACAGATCTTCACAGTAGATGTCCGCCGCGCGGCGGCCGCCGTAGAAGAGCGTCATCGTCGTGCCGCGCTGGGCGAGCGCTTCGGCCAGGCTGGCGAACGGCGCGAGGCCGACGCCGCCGGCGACCATCCAGGCCTCGTGCGGCGGGTGCACCGGTTCGAACGCCCGGCCCAGCGGACCGAGGACGCTGAGGCGATCGCCGGGCCGGACGTCGTAGAGCTTCGATGTGCCCGCGCCGACCCGCTTGTTCAGGATGCTGAAGCCGACGAGTCGACCGTCGGCATCGCGCAGATGCTCGAAGATCGAGAATGGCCGGCGCAGGAGCGGATCGAGCCCGGGCGACGTCCGGATCATGACGAACTGGCCCGGGCGGGCGGCCTGCGCGATGGAAGGCGCGGCGAACGCCACCACGTTGTAGTCGGGGGCGAGGCGCGTGTTGGAGAGCACCTCGGCGGAGAGATCCACGAGCATCGACCCGCCAGTATATGCAAACGGACGCCACTCCGCCGGTCGGGCCTGCCTCTGTTCCGGCGTCCTTGCAGGCGCCCTCCGCTCGTGTCACCATAGCGGCGCTCTTTAACGCGGCACCGAGAGGCCGCAAAGAGGTGCCACATGCCCCATCCGTCCCCCCGATCAGGCCGGTGCGTCCCGCACCCGGCCGGTATTCCCACGCGCTTCGCTGGTCGTCGCCACCCGGACGTTCCGGCCGGCTCCGGCTCTGATTCGCGCTTCGTTTCCCGCTGGAGGCCGTCATGCCGATCGTGATGGACGCCGACCGGATGGCGCGCAGTCTTGCGCGCATTGCCCACGAAATCGTCGAACGCAACCGGAGCCTCGAGGACGTGGCGCTCATCGGCATCCGGGCCCGGGGCGTGCCGCTCGCCGAGCGGCTGGCCACCGAGCTCGAGAAGATCACGGGCGTGCGGGTGCCGACCGGCGCGCTCGACATCACGCTCTACCGCGACGACCTCGGGCGGCCCGATGGGCCGCAGCCAGTCATCCGCAGCACCGACGTGCCGTTCTCGATCGACGACAGGCTCATCCTGCTCGTCGACGACGTGCTGTACACCGGCCGGACGATCCGCGCGGCCTTCGACGCGCTTATCGACTTCGGCCGGCCGCGGGCCATCCAGCTCGTGGCGCTGATCGACCGCGGCCACCGCGAGCTCCCGATTCGCGCTGACTACGTCGGCCGGAACATTCCGACCTCGCGGCAGCAGAGCGTGCAGGTGCGGCTGCGCGAAATCGACGGCCGCGACGAGGTGGAGGTGGAAGGATGATTGCCCCGGCCACGGCGCTCCGTACCCGCCACCTGCTCGGCATTCAGGATCTCTCGGCGCCCGAGATCCAGCTGATTCTGCAGACGGCGCTCGCGATGAAGGAGATCGGCACCCGGCCCATCAAGAAGGTGCCGACGCTCCGCGGGCGGACGATCGTCAACCTCTTCTTCGAGGCGAGCACGCGCACGCGCATGTCGTTCGAGCTCGCCGAGAAGCGTCTCAGCGCCGACACGCTCGGCATGACCACGTCGGGATCGAGCGTGTCGAAGGGCGAGACGCTGCTCGACACGGCCCGGACGCTCGAGGCGATGGCGCCCGACATGATCGTCATCCGCCACGGATCGTCGGGCGCGCCGCATCAGCTCGCGCGCATCTGCCGGTCGAGCATCATCAACGCCGGCGACGGGATGCACGAGCATCCCACGCAGGCGCTGCTCGACGCGTTCACGATTCTCGAGCGGAAGGGACGGCTCGACGGGCTGAAGGTCACCATCGTCGGCGACCTGCTGCACAGTCGGGTCTTCAGGTCGAACGTGCTGCTGCTCACGCGGATGGGGGCAGAGGTCCGCGCCTGTGCGCCCGGTACGCTGGTGCCGCTTGGCATGGAGGCGCTCGGCGTACACGTGACCCGGTCGCTGCGCGAGGCGGTGACCGGCGCAGATGTCGTCATGATGCTGCGGTTGCAGCTCGAGCGCATGCGGGGACTGTTCCTGCCGTCGATGCGCGAGTACTTCGCGCTGTTCGGCCTGACGCCGGCGGTCCTCGAGCACGCCGCGCCCGACGTCATCGTGATGCACCCCGGACCGATGAACCGGGGCGTCGAGATCGATTCGCAGGTGGCCGACGGCCCCTGGTCCGTCATCCTCGACCAGGTCGCCAACGGCGTCGCCGTGCGGATGGCGGTTCTGTATCTGCTCGCCGGCGGCGAGGAGGCCGGCGAACGATGACCATCCGGGAGATCGGGTGCCGGACGCGGCACGCCGCCGCCGGCCCGTCTGCGACCCTGAGGGGCTGGAACGCCCGGGAGAAGGAACACCGATGAAGCTGCTTCTGAAGTCCGTCCACGTCGTCGATCCGGCTGCCGGGCGGAATGGTGAGTTCGACGTGCTGATCGCCGACGGACGTGTCGTACGCGTGGATCGCAATCAGCCGGCCGACGGCGCGACCGTCGTCGAGCTGCCGCGCGGCTTCGTGGTGACGCCCGGCCTGATCGACATTCACGTGCACCTGCGCGAGCCCGGACAGGAGCACAAGGAGACGATCGCCACCGGCACGGCCGCGGCCGTCGCCGGCGGATTCACGGCGGTGGCGTGCATGCCCAACACCACGCCGGTCAACGACTCGGCGTCGGTCACCGAGTTCATCCTGAAGCGCGCCGCCGACGCGGGACTCGCCCGCGTCTACCCGATCGGCGCGGTCTCGGTCGGATCGAAGGGCGAGCAGCTGACCGAGATCGGCGACCTCGTGAAGGCCGGCTGCGTCGCCATCACCGACGACGGGCTGCCTGTTCAGACGGCGCTGCTCATGCGGCGCGCGCTCGAATATGCATCGATGTTCGGCATTCCCGTGATCGACCACTGCGAGGATCCGTCGCTCAAGGGCGACGGCGTGGCTCACGAGGGCGCGGTGGCGTCGATGCTCGGCCTGAAGGGCATTCCCGCTGCGGCGGAGGCGATCATGGTCGAGCGCGACATCTCGGTGGCCGAGCTGACCGGCGGGCGCGTGCACATCGCACACATGAGCGCCCGACAGTCGCTGCGGGCGCTGCGCGAGGGCAAGAGCCGGGGCGTGGCCGTCACGGCCGAGGTCTGCCCGCACCACTTCCTGCTCACGGATGAGGCGCTGGCCACCGGGGGCGGCTACGACACGAACTGCAAGATGAATCCGCCGCTCCGCGAGGAGGCCGATCGCGCCGCGATGATCGAAGGACTGCGCGACGGGTCAATCGACGTGATTGCCACCGATCACGCGCCGCACCACGCCGACGAAAAGGCGCTCGAGTTCGATCGCGCCCCGTTCGGGATCGTCGGGCTCGAGACGGCCGTGCCGCTCTGCCTCGATCGACTCGTACACGCAGGGATCGTGTCGCTGACGCGCCTCGTCGAGCTCCTGTCGACGAACCCTGCGCGTGCGCTGAATCTGCCCGGCGGGACGATTGCCGAAGGCGCCCCGGCCGACCTCACGATTCTCGCGCCCGATGCTGAAGTCACCATCCGCAAGGAGACGTTCCGGTCGAAAGGGCGCAATACGCCGTTCGACGGCTGGACGCTGCGCGGAGCGGTGGCGGCGACCATCGTCGGCGGCCGCGACGTGTACGTGAACGAAGACGTGCTCGGGCGCGCGTCGCTGGCCGGCGCGTGAGTCCCGGATCGACGTGCTGAAGGACGCCCTCGACCGGCTCTATACGGCCTTCGATCATCCGGAGTCGGCGCTCGACCCGGTGCAGATCGTCCGGCGCTATCCGAGGGTCGACGACCGCGAAATCGTCGCGTTCATCGCGGCCGGCCTGGCGTTCGGGCGTGTGGCGTCGGTGATGGCGTCGGTCGAGTCCGTCTGCGCGGTGCTCGGCGATCGCCCTGCCGCGTTCGTCCGGAGCTTCGATCCGGGTCGCGACGCGCGATCCTTCGACCACATCGTCCATCGCTGGATCCGCGGCCGCGACCTGGCCGCCTTGTGCTGGATCCTGCGCCGGCTCGTCGAAGAACATGGCTCGCTCGAGAACGCCATCGCCAGCGGACTGACCGATGCCGACGCGCACGTCGGCCCGGCGCTCGAGCAGCTGGCGGCCGCGGCGCGGGCCATCGACCTGACGCCCGTCTACGGCCGCCCGGTGCCGGCCTCGCCCGGCGTCCATTACTTCTTCGCGCGGCCATCGAGCGGCGGCGCGTGCAAGCGGTTGAACCTGTTCCTGCGATGGATGGTCCGGACCGACGGGGTCGATCCCGGCGGCTGGACGAAGATCGCGGCGTCGAAGCTGATCGTGCCGCTCGACACGCACACCATCCGGGTCGGACAATGTCTCCGGCTCACGCGGCGCCGATCGCCCGGCTGGGCGATGGCCGCCGAGATCACCGCGGGGCTGCGGGCCCTCGACGCGGCCGATCCGGTCCGCTACGATTTCTCTCTCTGCCACCTGAGCATGATGGGCGCCTGCGGCTGGTCCGCTCCGCACGGCAACAGCCGCTGTCCGCTGCGTGAAGTCTGCCGGCCGCGACGCCGCCGCACCACGTCGACGTCGACGCGCCCGGCCCGTACACGGAATCGTCTATGAGTCAGTCACCTCAGAGCTCTGCCTCTCCCATTCGTGTGGCCATCGTCGGCTTCGGACCGGCAGGCGCGTGGTTCCATGCGCCCTTCGTCGCCGCCACCCCGGGTCTCGAACTGACGGCCATCGTCACCGGTAATCCGGAGCGTGCCGCCCAGGCGCGCTCCGAGTACCCGAACGCCGTCATCCATCCGTCGACCGATGCACTGTTCCGCGAGCGGGCCGCCGAGCTCGTGGTCGTGGCGGCTCCCAACGTGGCACACGTGCCGCTCGCGACGGCGGCCATCGAAGCCGGCATTCCTGTCGTGGTCGACAAGCCGCTCGCGGTGACGGCCAGAGAGGCGCGTGAACTGGCATCGCTGGCGCGCAGCCGGAAGGTCCCGCTCACGGTCTACCAGAACCGCCGGTTCGACGGCGACTTCCAGACGCTGCGCAGCCTCGTCGAGGAAGGCGCGCTCGGCGAACCCGTGCGCTTCGAGTCGCGCTTCGAGCGCTGGCGTCCCGAGCCGAAGCCGGGCTGGCGCGAAAGCGGCGATCCCGCCCACGGTGGCGGTCTGCTGATGGACCTCGGCAGTCACCTGATCGATCAGGCCGTGCAGCTGTTCGGTCCCGTAGCGTCGGTCTATGCCGAAGTCGATCGTCGTCGTCCGAACGTTGCTGTCGACGACGACGTGTTCGTGGCGCTGACGCACCGCTCGGGCGTGCGATCGCACCTCTGGATGAGCGTGCTCGCGTCGCAGCTGGGGCCGCGCTTCCGCCTGCTCGGCGCCAGAGGCTCGTTCGTGAAGTTCGGCATGGATCCGCAGGAGGACGCGCTGCGCGCGGGACGTCGGCCGGCCGGCGACGCGTCGTGGGGGGCAGATCCCGAGGAGCGCTGGGGGCAGGTCGGCACGATGGACGATCTGCACCGCGTGCCGACGAAGGCGGGGAACTACGGGCACTTCTATGCGGCCGTCGAACGGGCGCTGCGTACCGGCGAGCCGATGCCGGTCGATCCGGAGGATGCGTGCCGGACGCTCGAAATCATCGAGGCTGCCCGGCGCTCGTCTGCGGAGCGGACCGTCGTCGAGCTCCCGTAGGCGCGACGGCGGTCCGGCCCGCAGGATAATGCCGACCATGAGCGATCCCCGTTATCCCATCGGTCGGTTCCGGCCGCCGACCGCCATGACGCCCGAGCTTCGCGCGGAGCTCATCGCGCAGATCGAGGAAGCCCCGAAGCGCCTGCGCGAAGCCGTGCACGGGCTCGGCCGCGAGCAGCTGCTGACACCGTATCGCGACGGCGGATGGACGGTGGCGCAGGTAGTACACCACCTGCCCGACAGCCACCTGAACGCCTACTGCCGGTTCCGGCTCGCGCTCACCGAGGACGATCCGACGATTCGCCCGTACGACGAGGTCCGGTGGGCCGAGCTGCCCGACGCCCTGTCGCCCGACATCGAGATGTCGCTCCTGCTCCTCGAGGCGCTGCACGGACGCTGGGTGAGTCTGCTGCGCCAGATTCCGTCCGAGGCCTGGGCGCGGCCGTTCCAGCACCCGGAGCGCGGGCCGATGACGCTCGATCGCAACCTGGCGCTGTACGCCTGGCACGGTCGCCACCATGTGGCGCACATTGTCCGGCTCCGTGAAGAGCGAGGCTGGTGACGAAGCGGCGCGCGGCCGCGCACGTCAGCGGCGGCGTGCGGCGAGGCGTCGCTCGTAGACGTCGAGGGTGCGCCTGACCAGTGCGTCGACGCTGAACTCGGCGACGACGCGCCGGCGGCCGGCGGCTGCCATGGCTGCCCGTCGTTCGCTGTCCTCGAGCAGGGTGACGATGGCGTCGGCGAGCGCGTCCGGATCGCGCGTCGGCACGAGCAGGCCCGTCACCTCGTGCTCGACGACTTCCGGGATGCCGCCGGCGCGCGTGGCCACGACGGCGAGGCCGCAGGCCATCGCCTCGAGGATGGCCGAGCCGAGCCCTTCGGTGACCGAGCTCATCACGAACAGGTCGAACGATCGCATGAGCCCCGGCACGTCGTCGCGGAAGCCGGCGAGCGTGACGTGGCGCTCGAGGCCGAGCGCGTGCACCTGATCCTGCAGGGCTTCGCGCAGCTCGCCGTCGCCCACAATCAGCAGGCGCGCGTCCGGGACGCGGCGGACCACGCGGGCCATCGCGTCGATGAGATAGCGCTGGCCCTTGTGTGCGGCCAGCGCCGCGGCGTTGCCGATGAGCGGTGCGCCGTGCGGCAGCCAGAAAGCGGCGTGCGCGTCGACCGGCGGATGACGGTCGATGCGGTCGACGTCGACGCCGTCGTGGACGACCTCGATGCGCGACGCGTCGACGCCGTCCTGCTCGAGAATGCGCGCGATGCCGCGCGACGCCGCGATGAATACGTCGACGTGCCCGTACTTCCAGCGCGAGAAGGCGTGGCGCTTCAGGTGGAAGTCGACCCGTCGCGCGGCGACGACGAGCGGCCGCGGTGCGTCGCCGCGCATCTGCAGCGCCATGGCCACGAGCGAAACGGCCATCGGATCGTGTGCGTGGACGACGTCGGGACGCCGGTCGCGCAGCACGCCGGCCAGCTGCCAGGCAGCGCGGACGTCGAACTCGCTGCGCGGCGAGAAGGCAAGAAACCGCATGCCCTCGCCGGCCCGGCGCTTCAGCTGACCATCGGCGTGCGCGAGCAGCATCGCGTCGTGCCCCGCTTCGGCCAGCCCGTTGACCGTCAGCAGCACCTGATTCTGTCCGCCGCGCCAGGAGCGCGCCGTGTCGATGTGCAGCGATCGCATCAGCCGGACGGATCCGCGCTCCCGTGCGTCGTGCGGCGTCCCAGCTCCCAGAGCTTCGCCATCTTCAGGAACACGTAGTGCGCGTTCATGATTGAGACGATGAAGCCCGGCAGGCCGTCGGCGAAGCCGCGCTTGAGGAGATAGTTCCGCGCGAAGGCGGCCGCCGGGTGGACCACCAGGTCGGCCGGCGAGGCGCGGCGGCCCGCCTCGAACATGTCCTCGGCCGCCAGCGTGGTGTACCGGTTCATCGTCTCGAGGTGGTGCGCGATATCGCGGTACGCGTAATGCTCAAGGTGATGGACGAGCCGTCCCGGCTCACCGTCGATGGCCACCGACTCGTGCACGCGCCGCGGCACCCAGCGGCCGCGCCGCCGGTCGTACAGGCGCAGCTGCGGATCGGGATACCAGTCCGTTGTCCGGATCCAGCGGCCGAGGTGCCAGGTCATGCGCGGGATACGGTAGCCGGGCGCCGGCGGGGGCACCGGCTGGTCGAACAGGTCGCGAATCTCGTGCGCGAGTGCGGGCGTGACGCGCTCGTCGGCGTCGAGCGACAGGATCCAGTCGTGGCGCGCCTCGGCGGCGGCGAAGTTCTTCTGCGCGGCGTAGCCGGGCCAGTCGCGCACGATCACCCGCGCCCCGGCCCGTTCGGCCCGCGCCACCGTATCGTCCGTGCTGCCGCTGTCGACGACGAGCCGGTCGTCGGCCCAGGCGACCGATGCGAGGCAGGCTTCGATGTGCGCGGCCTCGTTGCGCGTGATGATCGCGACCGTCAGGGGCACCACGGCCGCGACTATAGCAGGAACACAGGGGCGACCGGCCGGGCGGAACGGGCGATCGCAGGGCAGGGTGCCGCCATATACTTGCCCGACATGGACGCAGCCTCCGTTCTCGACCTCTTCCGTTCCTCGGGCGCCCTGCACGAGGGACATTTCCGACTGTCGTCCGGCCTGCACAGCGGCGCCTACCTGCAGTCGGCGCTCGTGCTGCAGCACCCGGCGCATGCCGAGCGACTCGGCCGCGCGCTTGCCGACCTGGTCCGCGACGCGCGCCCGACCGTCGTGCTCTCCCCGGCGCTCGGCGGGCTGATCATCGGACACGAAGTCGGGCGGGCCCTGGGCGTGCGCGCCATCTTCGCCGAGCGCGTCGACGGCATCCTCACACTTCGACGCGGCTTCAGCCTGTCGGCCGGCGATCGGGTCGTCGTCGTCGAGGACGTGGTGACGACGGGGCTGTCGACGCGCGAGACGATTGCCTGCGCGGCGGCAGCCGGTGCGACCGTCGTGGCGGCGTGCGCCATCGTCGACCGCAGCGGGAATGGCGCCGGCCTGACGGTGCCGTTCCACAGCCTGGCGCAGTACGTCGTCGAGAGTTATCAGCCCGACGCGTGTCCCCTGTGCGCGGCCGGTGAGCCCATCGTCAAGCCGGGTTCGCGGAAGTGACGTGTCGCCGGGCCGGCGCTGCGCCGGGCCCGACGGGAATTCGCCCGTGCGCACGCTGAAGCTCGTCGTTGCCTACGACGGCACGGAGTACGCCGGCTGGCAGCGCCAGCCGAACGGCGTTTCGATTCAGCAACTGATAGAAGAAGCGTTCGCCTCGTTCACGCCCGGCGAGCCGCCGCCGGCCGTTACCGGGGCGAGCCGGACCGATGCCGGAGTACATGCGATCGGCCAGGTCGCGAGTGTGCGGGTGCCGTTCAGCCATCCCGCCGACGCCGTGCTGCGCGCGCTGAACGCCCGGCTGCCCGAGGCTGTCCGCATCCTCGACGCGGCCGACGCCCACGCATCGTTTCACGCGCGCCGCGACGCACGGCGCAAGCGCTATCGCTACCGGATCTACCGGGCAGCCGTGCTTCTCCCGATGCTGCGGCTGTACGTGTGGCACGTGCCGGGGCGGCTCGACCTCGATGCGATGCGGGAGGCGGCTGCGCGACTGGTCGGCACGCACGACTTTGCCGCATTCCAGGCGAGCGGCGCATCCGTTGCCACGACGCGGCGGACGATCTTCCGGTTCGACCTGGTGGAAACGGGCGACGAGCTGCACCTCGAAGTCGAAGGCGACGGGTTCCTCCGACACATGATCCGGATCATCGCGGGCTCGCTCGTCGACATCGGACGGGGGACCCGGACGCCTGCCTGGCTCGGCGAGGCGCTCGACGGTCGCGACCGCCGGCTGGCCGGTCAGACGGCCCCGGCGGCCGGCCTCTGCCTCGAACGTGTCGATTACGACGCGTCCTGACGGCGGGTGCTAAGATCGGCCCTGATTGCCATGGCTCTTGCCGAGATGCTCGCCGTCGTTCCGGCCGGCTCAGACGAGGAAGCGCTGCTCCGGCGCATCGACTTCGCCCGGTTGCCGCGCCACGTCGCCATCATCATGGACGGCAACGGCCGCTGGGCGGCGAGCCGCCACCTGCCGCGGGTCGAAGGGCACCGCGCCGGCATCGAGGCCGTGCGGAGCGCCGTCGAGAGTTCGGCCCGCCTCGGCATCCCGGTGCTGACGCTCTACGCGTTCTCGGTCGAGAACTGGAAGCGCCCCGACACGGAAGTCTCGGCCCTGATGGGCCTGCTCAAGCACTACCTGCGGCTCGAGCTCAAGTCGCTGCTGCGCAACAACATCCGCTTCAAGGCCATCGGCCGGCTCGAGCGGCTGAGCGAGGACATCCGCATCGAGCTGCGCGAGGCCGAGGCCCGGACGGCCGCCAACACGGGCATGCTCTTCAACATCGCCCTGAGCTATGGCGGTCGGGCCGAAATCGTGGACGCGGCCCGCCAGCTCATCCGCGAAGGTATCGCTGCCGAGGACGTCGACGAATCGGCCTTCGCCGCCCGCCTGTACACCGCGGATCAGCCCGACCCCGATCTCCTGATCCGGACGAGCGGCGAGCTGCGTGTGAGCAACTTCCTGCTCTGGCAGATTGCCTACGCCGAGATCTGGGTGACCGATGCGCTCTGGCCCGATTTCAGGACCCGTCACCTGCTGGAGGCGATCGTCGACTATCAGCGGCGCGAGCGCCGCTACGGCGCGATCACGGCTGCGACGGCCGGGGTAGGAAAGGCCTGACGGCCCCGGGCCTCGTCCGTTCCTGCATGCGCGTCGTTTCCGCCGTCATCCTCCTGGTCGTCGTTCTCACGGTGCTGTGGCTGCTGCCGCCCTGGGGTGGCGTGGCGGCGGCGGCCGTCACGGCCGCGCTGGCGGCCGGCGAACTTGCCGTGATGGGCGCCAGGGTGTCGCTTGGCACGTCGCCCGCAGCGGCCGGTGCGGCGGCTGCCACAGTGACGGTGGCGTTTGCGGCGTCGGTCATGCAGGCGCGCCCCGACCTGCTGGGCGTCGTCCTGCTGGCACTGGTCCTCGTGGCATGCCTCGGTGTGCTCGCGCGTGAAGCGCCGGGCCCCGCCGTTCCCGGCCGCGCGGCAGCGGCGGTGCTGGCTCCGATCTACACCGGACTGCCGCTCGGTGCGGTCGGCGTGGTGCACGTGCTCTACGGCGCGGCGGCCACGACCTGGCTGCTCGCGATGATTGCCGTGAGCGACTCGGCGCAGTACTACTGTGGCCGGGCGTTCGGGCGGCGCCGGCTCGCGCCGCTCGTCAGCCCAGGCAAGACCGTCGAAGGCGCCGTGGGCGGCGTCCTGGTGGCCGTTGTCGTCGGCGCCGTGAGCGGCCCGATGGTTGTCGAAACGTTGACGATGCCGGCGGCCGCGCTGCTGGCACTCCTGATGGTCCTGGCGGGAGTCGCCGGGGACCTGTTCGAGTCGCTCGTCAAACGGAGCGTGGGCGTGAAGGACAGTTCGGCGCTGATTCCGGGACACGGGGGCGTGCTCGACCGGATCGACAGCCATCTCTTTGCGGCGCCCGTGTTCTACGTCTTCCTCAGGTACTTCGCGTGATTCGACTCGCTATTCTGGGTTCGACCGGATCGATTGGCCGCAGTGCGCTGTCGGTCGTTGAGACGCATCGCGATCGGCTGCACGTCGCGGTGCTGGCCGCCGGTGAGAACTCGGCGCTGCTGGCCGAACAGGTGCGCGCCGTCCGCCCCGAAGCCGTGGCCCTGGCGTCCGATGCGGCCTGCGACGATCTGCGCAGCAGACTCGAGGGGGTTGACGTCGAGGTGCTGCCATCCGGGCCGGAAGGGCTGCTCGCGGCAGCCACCTGGCCCGACGTTGATGTCGTGCTCTGTGCCTCGTCGGGAACGGCCGGGCTCGAAGCCGCACTGCTGGCGCTCGGTCAGGGACGCACGCTCGCGCTGGCCAACAAGGAAGTGCTCGTGATGGCGGGCGCGCTGATGGTCGACACCGCGGCACGCCACGGCGGCCTCATCCTGCCCGTCGACAGCGAGCACAACGCCATCCACCAGTGTCTCGACGGGCGGCGCATCGACGACGTCAGGCGGCTGATCCTCACGGCATCGGGGGGACCGTTCCGCGACTGCGACCGCTCCGCACTCGAGCGCGTCACGCCCGACGACGCCCTGCGGCATCCGACGTGGCAGATGGGGCGGAAGATCACCATCGACTCGGCCACGCTGATGAACAAGGGACTCGAGGTGATCGAGGCCCGCTGGCTGTTCGGCGTGACGGGCGACCGGATCGACGTGCTCGTGCACCCGCAGTCGATCGTCCACTCGATGGTGGAGTTCGTCGACGGCTCGATCCTCGCGCAGCTGGGCGTCACCGACATGCGCCTGCCGATCCAGTACGCATTCTCGTATCCGGAGCGCTGGGCTGCGCCCGTGCCGCCGCTTGACCTCACGCGGACGGGTCCGCTCGAGTTCCTGCCGCCGGATCTCGAGCGCTTCCCCTGCCTGCGGCTCGCCTACGACGCGCTCGGTCACGGCGGGGCCTGGCCCGTGGCGCTCAACGCCGCCAACGAAGTGGCCGTCGAAGCCTTCCTGGACGGTGAGCTGGGCTTCACCGCCATTCCCGAAGTGATCGAAGGGGTGCTGCACGCTGCCGATGATCACTTCGGTGCGCCGGCGAACCTCGGCGAGGTCAGGGCCGCCGACCGCTGGGCCCGGGACCGGGCGCGGGCGGCCGTCGGTACGCTACGATCGACCAATACCGCTTCATGACGACCCTGCTGTCCTTCCTCTTCGTCCTCGGCGTCCTTGTTTTCGTCCACGAGCTGGGCCACTACCTGGTGGCGCGCTGGTACGGCGTCAGGGTCATCACGTTTTCGCTCGGCTTCGGCCCGAAGATCGCCAGGGTGACCCGCGGCGGCACCGAATACTGTCTCAGCCTGATCCCGCTCGGCGGCTACGTGAAGCTGGCCGGTGAGACGGTGCAGGAGGACCGTCAGGGGGCGCCCGACGAGTTCCTCTCGAAGAGCAGGTGGGTCCGCTTCCAGGTCTACATGGCGGGGCCCGTGATGAACATCCTGCTGGCCATCGTCGTGCTGGCCGGCGTGCTCGCCAACGGCGCCGACGTGCCGGCCTACCTGACGTCGCCGCCCGTGGTCGGGTCGGTCGTCGAAGACAGTCCCGCGGCTGCGGCCGGCCTGCAGCCGGGCGACCGCGTGCTGTCGGTCGATGGCCGCGACGTCTACACCTGGGAAAGCCTCGAGCTCGAGATCGCCACCAAGGCCGAGCGCGAAGTGACGATGCTCGTCGATCGCGCGGGACAGCACGTGAGCGTGCGGATGACGCCCAGCGCCGTTGGCCGCTACGACCAGGGCAGCATCGGCATCCTGCCCGTTCTGCGGCCGCAGATCATGCAGGTGAATCCCGGAACGCCCGCCGAGCGTGCCGGGCTCCAGCCGGGCGACGTCCTGCTGGCGGTCGAGGGCGAAGAGGGCCTCTCGCAGCAGGAGGTCATCGAGCGGATCCGCGCGAGTGCCAATCGGGCGCTGGCCGTTACCGTCGAGCGCAGCGGCTCGCCGCTCACGCTGACGGTAACGCCGGAAGGCAGCGAGGGCGCCGGGGTCATCGGCGTTTCGATCAGCCCGTACGAGACGCGCCGCATCGATCCCGGCATCGGCGAGGCGTTCGTGATGAGTCTCGAGCGCAATTGGGAAAGCACGCTGCTGATCGGCCGCACGCTCCGCGGGCTGTTCACGACCGAGACGCCCGTGCGGCAGCTGATGGGACCGGTGGCCATCGCCGAGCTGTCAGGCTCGGCGGCTCAGGCCGGCTGGGTCGCGCTCTTCAACCTCATGGCCATCCTCAGCCTGAACCTCGGGCTGCTCAACCTCATGCCCGTGCCCGTCCTCGATGGCGGCCACATTGCCATCCTGGCGGTCGAGGGCATCGCGCGGCGCGACCTGAGCCTCCGCGTCAAGGAGCGGATCCTGACGCTCGGCGCGCTGATGATCGTGCTGCTGATGGTCACGGTCATCTTCAACGACATCAGCCGCCTGCTCCGCTGAGGCGGGGCAGGGCGCGCCGGTGCGGGCGTCAGCTGCCGCGCTGGGCGCGGACAGCCGCACCGAGCAGGCCGGCTGCCGGATTCAGGATGACCCGCACGGGGAAGGTGCGCAGCAGGTCGACCATCGGCGGCTTGTCGAGGAAGGCATCCATGAAGCCGCCGCCCGTGAGCGCCGGCAGGACCTTCGGCGCGATGCCGCCGCCGACGTACACGCCCGCCGTCGCCATGTACCGCAGGGCGAGGTTGCCCGCTTCGGCGCCGTAGGCGGCGACGAACATCGCCAGCGCCTCTTCACACATCAGACAACGCCGGGCGAGCGCATTCGCGCTGACGGCCGGCGCCAGGTCCGTTTCGTCGATGTCGGGCGGCATCTGTCCGCAGGGGCGCGAGGCGTGGGTGAAGCGGAACACGTTCACGAGTCCGCGGCCAGACAGCACGTGCTCGACTTCCGCCCGTCCGTACGTGCGAATCAGTTCGGCCGCCAGCTCCAGCTCGCGCGGCGTCCGCGCGGCGAAGTCGGCGTGGCCGCCCTCCGACGCGGCCGGCACGAACGTGCCGTTCAGGTTGTGGAGCATCGCCTCGCCGAGGCCCGTCCCGGCGGCAATCACCGCTGCGTTGCCGTCCGGATCGGCCACGCCTTCCTGCAGCACGTGCAGTTCCTCGGGCAGCAGCACGGGGATGCACGACGCCATGGCTTCGAGGTCGTTGATGAGCAGGAACGGACAGCCGCCAATCCGTCGCGAGACGGCGCTCGCATCGGCAACCCAGGGCACGTTCGTCAGTCGCGCCGTGTCGCCCGTGACCGGACCGGCCACGCCCGCGCAGGCGGCCGTGATCGCGGGGCGCTGGGTTTCGTCGAGGAACGTCTCGACGAGCTCCTCGAAGCTCTCGAAGTCGAGCGTCGCGTACTCGCGCGTGACGACGGGAGCGGGCCGTTCGGGGCCTTCCCGATAGAGTCCGATGAGTGTCTTCGTACCGCCGATGTCCGCCGCGAGGAGCATCCCCAGATGATAGATGAAATCGGTCTCTTGACTTCGCGCCCGCTTCGCAGCATCGTGAGCCTCACGTAACGGTGTCTGCTGGTTCGAACGACAAGCCGTTTGCCGGACAGCAGGTCGTGCTCGCTGGACGGCTCCGGGTCCTGACGCGGCGCGATGTGCGGACCATAGTCGAACGCGGCGGCGGCACCTTCGCCGGCGAGATCACGCCGCGCACGACGGTCGTGGTCGCGCCCCCGGGCTTCGAGCCTCCGGCCGGGTTCGGCGGGGAACTGCTCGATGAGGCAGCGTTCTGCCGTCGTGCGGGGCTGCCCGATCCCGGAACACTCGCGCAGCAGTACTACTCGGCGCGCGAGCTCCGCAGCATGTATCCGGCCCTGCGCGACGAGCACCTGCGCTATCTCGCCCGCTGGGGAATCGTCCGCCCCGTGGTGGGCCGGTACTCCTTCAACGACCTGCACGTGCTGCGTCAGGCCGCGATCGGGATCGAGCAGGGCATGGCGCTGCCGGCGCTGCTGCGCAGCCTGTCGGCCGAAGCGCAGGGACAGCTCGAATTCGAGTTCCAGCCGCGCAGCGATCGGGCGCCGGCACGCGTCGTTTCGCTCGAGCCGCGGACGTCGGCCCGCGCGCGCAGCCCGGAACGCGAGCAGCTGATCGCGTCGGCCAGCCAGGCGCTGGCGACCCGGTACTTCCTCGAAGGCGCCGAGCTCGACGACGGGGCGAACCGCGATCCGGAAGGGGCGGCGGCGGCCTACCGGCGCGCGGCGCTGTTCGATCCTCAGCTCGTGCCGGCCATCGTCAACCTGGCGAACATCTATTACGAACGGGACCAGCTCGTCGAGGCCGAGGCGCTGTACGAGAAGGCGGTGCGGGTCGATCCCGACTGCTTCGAGGCGTACTTCAACCTCGGCAACATCCACCACGACCTGGGACGGTTCGCCGAGGCGGTCGCCGCCTATCGTGAGGCGCTCGCCATCAACCCGGCATACCCCGAGGCGCACTTCTACCTGGCCGTGACGCTCGAGAAGCTGGGCCGATCGGCCGAGGCACGTATCCACTGGCGCGAATACCAGCAGCTGGCACCCGACGGCGAGTTCGTCGAGCTGGCGAAGGAATTCTCGGAGCCCTGACGAGTCCGTACAGGGCGGGCTCGGCGGGGAGCGTCCCGACTACTCGTCCGTCGAAGCGCTCTCGGCGTCGTCGCCGACGAGCTTCAGCCCGAACGCCTTTTCAATCTGCTCGAGAGCTTCGCGCTCGTGGGGATCGGCCAGGGTGAGCGCGTGGCCGGTCGCGTCCTTGCGCCCGGTGCGTCCGACGCGGTGCACGTAGGTGTCGAGCCCGCGCGGCACTTCGTAGTTGACGATGAGACCGATCGCGTCGATGTCGAGACCTCGTGCGGCCACGTCGGTGGCGACCAGCGTGCGGATGCGGCCGGCGCGGAAGGCCTCGATGACCGCGGTGCGCTCCTTCTGCGACCGGTCCGCGTGAATGGCCGCGGCGCGAAGGCCGCTGGCGGCCAGCTGCCGGGCGAGTCGTTCACAGCCGACCCGTGTGTTGACGAAGACGATGGCCTGCTCGCGTGAGCACCGCAGGTAGCGGGCGAGGAAGGCGGCTTTTTCGCGTGCCGGCAGCAGCCTGGCTTCGTGCGTGATGGTAGCGGCCGGTCCGCGACGCGAACCGACCTGCAGGTACACGGCGTCGGGCGCCAGCGCATCGGCGAACTTCAACACTTCGTCGGGCATCGTGGCCGAGAAGAGCATCGTCTGGCGCTCGGTCGACGGCGGAAGCGCCTCGGCGATGCGGCGGACGTCGGGCCAGAAGCCCATGTCCATCATCCGGTCGGCCTCGTCGAGCACGAAGACTTCGAGCTTCGAGAAGTCGCCCACGCCGCTGCGCATGTGATCGAGCAGGCGCCCGGGCGTCGCAATCACGATATCGACGCCGGCCTTGAGCGCGCGCTCCTGGGGCTCCATCGGCACACCGCCGTACACGGCGACGCTCGATACCGGCGTGTGGTAGGCGAAGCCCTGGACCTCGTCGTCGATCTGCGTGACCAGCTCGCGCGTCGGCGCGAGCACGAGCGCGCGAGTGACACCGACGGCCGCCGGCTCGCGCAGCAGGCGCGAGAGGATGGGCAGCAGGAACGCTGCCGTCTTTCCGGTGCCGGTCTCGGCGCAGCCGATCACGTCGCGTCCCTGCAAAGCGTAGGGCAGTACGGCGCTCTGGATCGGCGTTGTCTGCGCGAAGCCCCGCTGGTCGAGGGCATCGAGCAGCGTCGGCTCGGTGATCAGCGAACTGAACGGAACGGGTGCCGGATCGAACGGAGCGGATTCGCGGGTGTTCGACGGCAGGACGACAGGCGCCGCGACGGCGCCACGGCGCCGGCCTGAGCTCCTGCGGGAGCGCCGGCGCGAAGGTTGGCGGGAAGTGGTTTCTGAAGACAAGCGAATCCGATCAGCGCGCGCGGAAGGTGATGATGCCGCGGGCGGGATCGTACGGCGAAACTCCTACGGTCACCCGGTCGCCCGGAACGACCTTGATCCGGTACCGCCGCATCCGGCCGCTCAGCTGCGCCAGCACTTCGTGGCCGCCGGAATCCACCTGCACGCGGTACAGGCCACCACTGTGAACGGCGACCACCGTCCCCTGAATATCAATCAGATCGTCCTTGCTCACTGTTCTCCTTTCTCACGAATAGCCTTCTACTGGTAACACTCAATTGTATCAAAGCAACCCGTGGCCGGGCATCCATTCCCCGAAGGGGTTTACCGCGCGGGGGCGTTCCCGGCTGCCTCGGCCGGCTCGCTGCCCAGTGCCCTGACCGCGGCCTCCACCTGTGCGGCCAGCGCCTGGTAGTCGTCGCCGGTCAGCTCCAGGGGCGGCCCGAACGTGACGGTCACCGGCCCGCGGACCGGCCAGCGCATGTCGCGATGGAGGACCCTGTCGAGGCCGTCGAGCCGGACCGGCACCACGGGCAGCCGCAGCTTCGAGGCCATCATCCCGACGCCCGGGAGGAAGGGCAGGATCCGGCCATCCTCGGTTCGCTTCCCCTCGGGAAACAGCAGGATGGAGTAGCCGTCGGCGGCGATGTCGCCCGCGTAGCGCAGCGTCTCGCGCGTCCCGCCTTCCCGCTGGGGCAGCGGGAAGGCATTGAAGAACTGACAGGCCAGCACATAGAGCGTCGTCGCGCGCAGGCGCTGGCCGAGCGGTCGTCCCCTGGGGAAGAAGTGCGCGGCGAAGAATTCCTTCGCCATGGCCGGCGCTACGCGGTAGCGCCAGCGCGGCGGCAGCGCCATCAGGATCGCCGGCGTGTCGAGATGGCTCTGGTGGTTGGCGGCGAAGATGACGGGCCCTTCGAGCGACTCCAGATGCTCGAGACCCCGCACCTTCAGGTCCATGTAGAGATAGCCGAGCGGCAGGATCCACGTCGGCAGGCTGATGCGCCGCACGAACCATGACAGGCGCGACCGGTTCCACGACGGGAACTTCATGTCCCGCGTCGGGGCGGCGGCCCCCTTTCGAGGGGTGACGTGATCCGGCGGCGCGGCCGTCGTCGGTGTGCCGGCCGGCGGGAGCGGGGCAGCACCCGCCGTCAGCATCCGCTCCAGCTCGTCCAGCGTCCGCGGGCCGGTCAGCATCGACTCATCGAGCGTCGTCTGATATGCCTCTTCGAGCTCCATCATCAGCTCGACCCGGTCGAGCGAGCTCAGGCCGAGCTCGTCGAGCGTCGTGTCGCCCTGTGGAATCCGGCCGCCGGTGTGCCGCGCCACGATGTCGTAGAGTGAGGTCGCGCGGCCGGCGGCCCGCGGCGGGGCGATCGACTCGCCGGCAGCCCAGCGCTGCAGTTCGCGGCGCTTGAGTTTCTGCGTGCCCTCGGTGCGTGGCAGCGGTCCCTCGGTCCAGATCGACGTGCTCCAGACGCGCTGGTGATCCTCGAGCTGCGCGTTGGTGTCGCGCACGATCGCGTCGACGTCGGCGCCGGGTTCGACGACGAGGATGGCGTGAATCCGCTCCTCGCCTTCGAAGGCGAGTCCGACGACCGCCGCGTCGACGACGCCGGGCTGCTGCAGCAGGACCTTCTCGACGTCTTCCGGGAAGACGTTCAGGCCCTGCGGCGTGACGATCATCTCCTTCTTGCGGCCCCTGATGACGAGCCGCCCGTGCTCGTCGATTTCGCCGATGTCGCCGGTGTGGAACCAGCCGTCGCTGAAGACCGGCTCGCTCTCCGGCGGCGCCGTCGCGTCCGAGCCTTCCGGCCGGTAGTAGCCGGCCGTGACGTTCTCGCCCTGGACGAGGATTTCGCCGTCGGGCGCAATCTTCACCTTCACGCCGCCGATGGGAGTGCCGACCGTGCCGCGCGAGGCCCGGAACGGGTGGTTGAGCGTGACGATGGGCGCGGTTTCGGTCAGGCCGTAGCCCTGCACCACGAGAAACCCGAGCTTGCGCCAGAAGGCCTCGAGCTCTTCGTCGAGCGGTGCCGCGCCGCAGACCATCGCCCAGAACTTCCAGCCGAAGAGGCGATGGACGTCGCGGTGGTGCCACCAGCGCCAGATCCAGTGCCGGCCGGCAAGTCGATCGGGGTCGGCTGTGTGCGGGGCGACGCGCACGATATGTTCGCGCAGCACGTCGAGCACCTTCGGCACCGAGACGAGTACCGACACCCGGCGCGATCGAATCTGCCGCAGGATTTCCGCCGGGTTGTAGCCGTGTGAGAAGACGACCGTGCCCGCCAGCATCGGCGGCACGAAGGTCGCCATCGACTGGCCGAACATGTGGCTGAGCGGCAGCAGGTTCAGAAACCGAAGCGGGTGGAACGGTCTCTCGAGGAACCGGTACTTCGCGATCTCGCGCTCAATCGGCACGATGTTCGCCAGGATGTTGCGATGCGTGATGGTGACGCCCTTCGGCTCGGCCGTCGCGCCCGACGTGAAGATAATCTCCGCCAGTTCGTTCCGGTCGGGCGTGCCGGCCGGACGCCACGGTGTCGAAAGGTCTTCGTCCGCCGCGGCATCCTGCGGTCCTGTCGTCGACGGGCCGTCGACGCCCCCCACCTCGGTCAGCCGCCAGATCGCACCCGCAGCGCCTTCGGGGACGCCGACCTCGTCGCCGATCAGGACGAGTCGGGCCTCGACGATGCGGCTGATGCGCACGAGGAAGTCGGCCGAGGCACGGAAATCGACCGGGACGATCACGGCACGCACGAGGACCGTGGCCCAGAACGCGACGACCCATTCCGTCCGGTTCTCGCACCAGATGACGAGCTTGTCGCCCGGCGCGATGCCGGCCTCGAGGAACCGGCGCGCGAGACGGCGCGCCAGCGCGGCCACCTCCCGGTACGTCGTTTGCCGCACGCGGTAGCCGTCGTCGTGGACGATGAACGTGTCGTTGTGTCGGGAGAGATCCTCGAAGAAGTCGAGGAGCGTGTCGCGGCGCATGTCGGGCGACATCATATCGAGGCTGCGGGCGCGGGCAGCGGCGACAATGATTGCCGGCTGCGGCGATTCCCGGCTTGATGCCCGACGAGCGTGCTGGTAGGCTCGACGGGCAGCAGGTCCGGCCGGCATCCGCCAGCAGTTCGCCTCGCCCGAGGCTGTGCGGTGCCCTCTCCCCTCCGCAGGCCGGACCCGGCGGTTACACGTGTCCGATCCTCCCGTCGGTTCGAGTCGGGACTTCGTTTACGAGGGGGACGCGCATGTCCGAAACGTTCGGCACGCGGCTGCGTCGGCGCCGCGAGCAGCAGGGCATCACGATCAGGGCGATCGCCGACGACACCAAGATCAGTGCGTCGCTGTTCGAGGCGCTCGAGCGCGACGACGTGTCGCGGTGGCCGACCGGTCTTTTCCGTCGAGCCTACTTCCGGGCGTACGCGGCGGCCATCGGTCTCGATGTCGAGTCGTCGCTGCGCGAATTCCTGGCGCTCTATCCGGATCCTGGAGCTGCGCCGGACGATCCGCTGGAACCGGCAGGCGATGCCGCTTCGGGGGCGCCGCCGAGCCGCTTCCGGATGATGTTCGACCGCTTTGCCCGTGCCCTTCTCGGGCCGCGCGAGGGAGGAGAGCAGGACGCAGCGTCGCCACAGGACGCCGCCGACTTCGAGGCGGCGTACGACGCGTCGGCTGCGGCATCGTTCGACGACCTGCCGGCGATGCCGTTGTCCCGCCAGCGTTCGGAGCAAGGCGAACCGCCACCGCCCGTCGATTCAGGCGCACCGGAAGAGACCACCGCCGCGACCAGCGGGATTCCCGACCCGGTGTCGTCTGAAGCCGACAGGGCCGCAGAGGAAGAGACCGTGGTCACGCCGCAGGCCGTCGGCGCCCCGCGCCGGTTCGTCGATGCGATCGAGCTGGTCGATGCTTCGGACGGGGCGGCAACCGACAGCGAGACGCGGCCGTCGATCGCAGCTGCGCGTGAGGTGGGCGCGCCCGGACTGTCCGAGGTGGCCGAGCTCTGCGCCGGTTTCGGGCGCGCCGGCGGGCCCGATGACGTCCAGGCGATGCTGCAGCAGGCGGCCGGCCTGATGGAGGCCAGCGGGCTGATCGTCTGGGCGTGGGATCGCAGCGCCGGCGTGCTGCGCCCCGCGCTCGCGTGTGGCTATTCGCGGCGTACTCTGGCGAAGCTGCCGCCGGTCGAGCCCGACGCGGGTAATCCAACCGCACAGGCGTTCCGGTCGGTTTCGATGCTGGCCGTAAGTGACGAAACGCATGGAGCGCTCGTCGTGCCGCTCGCGGCGGCGAAGGGCTGCGCGGGCGTGCTGGCACTCGAGCTGCCGCTCGGCCGCGAGCACGAGCCCTGGGTACATGCGCTCGCGACGATCGTGGCGTCGCTCGTCGTTCTCGTCACGAACGAGCCGGCGTCGGTCGGGGCTCCGCCGCCGCTTGTGACCGGTCGCCATCGCCCGCCGCGCCACGTAGCACGGCGTCGCAGCTCCGTCGCCTACCGCTGAGCGACGACGGCCGCCGCTCCGCGCGGACGGATGGGCAGGCGGACGTGTCGCACCCAGGCGACGAAGCACGCCAGCACGAGGAGCACGAGTGTGATGGCGGCCGACGAGTACTCGGCCCGCACCACGTGCCAGATCGTCGCTGATACCATCACGAAGGCGACGCCGTCGGCGGCCCAGGCGACCAGACCGGGGCGGATTCTGGCCAGACCGGGCACGATCAGGCCGATCGCAGCCAGGACCTCCGCAACACCCATGAAGAGCTGGAACCAGCGCGGCAGCGCCTCGTCCATCAGCACTGCGATATCGGGTGGCGGGTTCAGGAAGAGCAGTCCGTGCTGCAGGAAAACGACCGCCAGCAGCACCTGAAGAATCCAGGTCGCGATATTCATCGGCATGACTCCTGTGGGCAGTCTGACCGCCCGACTCATGGAACACCAGTTGGACTGCGGACAGGCGCGGAAATCATCGGCGGACGGCCGATGCACGCGCGGCACGTCAGGCGTCGCGGAGCAGCGTCGCGGGGTCGAAGCGGGCGGCGCGCCGCGCCGGGAGCCACGCGGCGAACAGCGCGGTCGAGGCCAGGATCGCCGCGGCCCCGCCAACGACCACCAGATCCAGGCCGACCTGTCCGACCAGCAGGCTCCGCAGGAATCGCACGCCCCACCAGCTCAGGCCGGCACCCGCGACAAGACCAGCCAGCACGACGACGCCGGTACGAGCGACCACGAGACGAATGATGGTCGACCGCGTGGCGCCGAGGGCGAGGCGAACGGCGATCTCGGCGCGCCGGCGATCGACGGCGTAGGACACGACACCATAGAGGCCGACGGCGGCGAGCAGCAGCGCCAGGGCACCAAAGGCGAGTGCAAGTCCGGCCGTGAGGCGCTCCTGCGCGAGCCAGTCGGCAGCGAGCGTCTCGAACCGGTGGATCGAAAACGTGACATCCGGGTCGACTTGCCGGACCAGTCCCGGCAGCACCGCTTCGAGCTGCGCGTCGTGGCCCGGCTCGAGGCGAATCACCAGCGACGTGGCCGCCGTTTCCCCCGCGGGTACGAACATTGTCGGCAGCATGCCCATCTGCGGCGACTGATACAGGAAGTCGCTGACCAGGCCGATGACCTCGACCGAGTCTGTCGTGCCACCCGGGCCCATCAGGCGGACCGTCTGGCCGACGGCCGACCCCGATTCGAGGTAGGTGCGCGCGAATGTCTCGTTCACAATCACCCGCCTGCTGTCCTCGCCGGGGGCGAAGTCGCGACCTTCGAGGATTCGCGCGCCAATCGTGTCGAACCATCCCGGCGTGACGGCATTCATCCACGACACGCGCGCGCGCGGCGGGCGCGACGGGTCGTCGATGGCGGTGTTCCACGACCGTCCCATCATCGGTGGGACGCCCGACGCAGCAACCGAAACGACGCCGGGCACGGCAGCCACCGACTCGCGGATACGGTCCACGAGCGCCATGCGCGACCGGTCGGGCACGGCGGACAGGCGCAGGTCGAGGTCGACGGTCACGAGCGACTTGAGCGCCATGCCCGTGGGCGTCCGACTGAGCGTGAGATACGTCTGCAGAACGAGTCCTGTCGCGACGAGCAGGGCGAGCGACAGGGCGATCTGCACGGCCACGAGCGAGTGGCGCACGCCGAGGCTTCCATCGGTGACTGACCCCCGACCCGCCTGCTGCATGGCGTCGCGCGGCGATCGGGCGCGCATGTTTATCGCCGGCGCCAGGGCGGCGAGGATGGCAGTCACTGCCGCCGCTGCTGCGGCGAAGGCGAAGACCCGGCCGTCGAACGGCAGATCCAGCACGACCGTGTTGCGCCAGGTCGACAGCTGACTGACGACGAGGCGGGCCGACCAGCGGGCGACGAGCAGACCGGCAGCGGCGCCGAGGACCGACAGGACGAGACCTTCAATCAGCATCTGCGCCAGGAGCCGCGTGCGTGATGCGCCAAGGGCCAGCCGCAGACCGAACTCGCGGCGGCGCACGGTCGCGCGCGCGAGCAGCAGGTTGGCTACGTTGGCACATGCAATCAGCAGCACGAGGGCGGCCACGCTGGAAACGGCCACCAGTGCTGGACGGTACTGCGTGCGCAGGGTCGACGTGCCGGTTGCCGCCGGCACGAGCTCGATCGGCGACGAGAAGTATTCGGCGGCGGCCTCCGGCGAGTAGCCCTCGGGGACTGTGGCCTCGCGGATGGCCGGCTGCAGGGCGCGCAGCGCCGCCTGCGCCTGCTCCAGTGTCTGCCCCCGCGCCAGCCGGGCGCCGATGCTCGCCCACCAATGGGTCCGCCGGTCGAGCGCGAGCTCGTCACGGTCGAGCGCAGGTTTGGCGGCGATCGGCAGCATGACGTCGAACGAACGTCCGACGTCCAGACCGAAGAACCCTTCGGGCGCGACCCCGACGATGGTGACGGGCACCCGGTTGATCCGGATGTCCCGTCCGACGATGTCCTCGTCGCCGGCAAAGCGCGTCTGCCAGAGCCGATAGCTGATGACCGCGACGGCAGGTGCACCGCGCCGGTCGTCGGCCGGCGTGATCGTCCGGCCACGAGCGGCCCGCACCCCAAGCACGTCGAAAAAGCCGCCGCTGACGAGCGCGCCGTCGATGCGCTCCTTGAGGCCGCCGTCCGACAGGTCGAAGCCGTCCCACTGCCAGCTCCAGGCGAATGCCGCTTCGGCCCACTGTGTCTGGCGATCGCGAATCTGCTCCCAGAGCGGGTTGGTGAACTCGCCGTCGAGCACGACGAGCCGATCGGGCTCGTGCACGGGCAGTGGACGAAGCACGAGGGCGTTGAGGATCGAGAAAAACGTGGTGTTGGCGCCGATGCCGAGCGCCAGCGTCAGCACGATCACGCCGGTGACGCCAGGGGTTCGCCGGAGACTCCGGACCGTGTGCGCGACGTCGCGTCGCAGGGCATCGAGCCAGCGCCAGGCGAGCGCCTCGCGCACTTCTTCGCGATAGCGCTCGATACCGCCGAATGCGACGAGCGCCCGACGTCGGGCTTCGGCCTCAGGAACCCCCTGTGCCTCGAGCTCGCGGGCTTCCAGTTCGACGTGCAGCCGCAGCTCCGCGACGACGTCGTCGTCGCGGGTGTGCCATCGGAGCGAGCGCCCGATCCGCCGCAGCCAGCGCATGCTCATAGAGGGCGGGTCAGGACGCGTCGAGCACGAGAGTGACGGCGCCGACGAACCGCTGCCAGTTCTCGCGTGCCTCCGCCAGATGGCTGATGCCCTTTGGCGTCAGGCGATAGAACTTCGCCCGTCGGCCTTCGGGAGAGACACCCCACGACGAGGCGATCAGCTTCTGATCCTCGAGGCGGTACAGCGCCGGATAGAGCGAACCCTGGTTGACCTGCAGCGCTTCGCGCGACAACTGCCGGATGCGTTTCGAAATGCCCCATCCGTGGAGCGGTTCGGCCTGCAGCGCCTTGAGGATCAGCAGGTCGAGCGTGCCCTGCAGCAGTTCCGTCCGGTCGGCCATCTTCCCATCCCGCAGCAGCCATGCCTCGACTGTCGACAACAGGAACCTAGCCGCTCGTGTTGTCGATTGTCAAGGTATTTGATGCCAATACCCTGGTCGGACGCGCCATAATCTGGCATGCCCTGGTCCGGTCGCTGCCTGCTCGCCGTCTTCGCTCATCCCGACGACGAGGTGCTGTACGGAGGATTGCTGGCCGACGCGGCGGCCCGTGGGGCGCGCGTCGTACTCGCGCCGGCCACGCGCGGCGAGGCCGGGCGCGTGCTGGATCCGGCCATGGCGCCTGTCGACGACATGGCGGCCCTGCGCAGTGTCGAGGCGGAGCAGGCGTGCCGTGCGCTGGGCGTCGAAGGCCCTCGGTTCCTCGGGTTTCACGACTCGGGCCGCGGTGTGCGCCTCCGGCGTGACGATCCCCGGGCGCTCGTCAACGTCGACTTCCTCGAGCTCGTTCGTGCCGTGGTCGACCTGATCGCCGACGTCAGGCCGCACGTCGTCGTGACGCACGAGCCGCTCGGCGGCTACTACCATCCGGATCACATCACCGTCCACCGGGCCGTGACGGCGGCGTTCTTCGCCGCCGGCACGCTCGGTATCCACGCGCCGCGGCGGCTGCTGTTCGGGGCGCGCGGGCACGCCGAGTTTCTGCACCTGATCGAAGCGCTGCGCGGACGCGGTGTGACCGACGGGCTGGACGCCGACCTGTTCGGTGCAGCGCCCGAGATGGTTGCCCTGTCGTTCGATGCCGTGCCGTGGAGGAACCGGAAGCTCGCGGCCATCGCGGCCCATCGGTCGCAGTTCGGCCTGACGCTGGAGAACATCGACGCGCCGCCACCCGGGCGGCCCGCCGATATTGCCCGCGCGTTCGGCCCGCTGCTCGATCGCGAGCTCTACCTGCTCGGTGGCACGCGCGCGCCGGTGCCGCACTGGCCCCTGCGGGACACGTTCGACGGGCTCTGAGCGGTCCGTTGGACTGGCCCGGCGCCGCCTACCTGAAGCCGAGACCCGCCGACATCACCAGCAGGCGGGTCCGCTGGCGGCCGGGAAACGGGCCGATCGGATCCTCCGGGCGTGTCAGGTAGAAGCGCACGTCGATGGTGAATGCCACGTGATCGTTGAGGAACCAGCGGGCGCCGCCGCCCATGTTGATCGTCGACTTCTTCGGCGGCGCCTCCGACGGCAGATCGTCGCCGAGGTAGGTTTCGAAGCTGAGCGGGCCCATGCCGGCCGTCAGGTAGCTCCATCCATCGCGGTGACCGAAGTTGAGCGACAGCTGCGGCGACATGCTCACGATCCGCTGGCGCACGACGAGTCCGACGCCTTCACCGGTCGCGGGATTGACCTGCTGTGCCCGCCCCCGGGCCATCAGCAGCTCGCCCCCGATGCCGAGCGCAAACGATCGACCCCGCAGCGGGTAGACGTGGGCGTCGACGACCGCCCCCAGGCCGCGGGAGGGCAGCTGGTCGGGCTCGACGCCGAGGTCGGCGGCCGTGACCGGATCGCGGCCGAGACCGGCGTAGAACCCGCGCACGTCGGCGGCGAAGATCGGCAGCGGATCGCGATCCTGGGCGAAGGACGGGCCGGCGGCCATGACGAGCAGGACAAGCAGCAGGCCCGCGCGCACGACGGATGACATGCGGGCAAGCGTACAACAGCCCCGGTCCGTGGCTTGCCGGCGGGGTGTCGAAAGGCGTCACGACGATTCGTCGAGCAGGGCCTTCGCGGCGGCGATTCCCTCCTCGAGTGACGTGATCTCGCCGTCGAGCTGCCGTTCGTAGAGTGCTTTGAGGATGGCCCCCATGCCGGGGCCGGGCCTGACGCCGAGCTCGAGCAGGTGACGGCCCATCACCAGCGGTGCGGGCGGGGCGTGTTCGACGCCGAGCGAGCGTGCCCGCTCGAGAAACCAGTCCATATCGGAGCAGTCGAACGTGCCGGCACGCCCGTGACAGTCGGCTTTGGCGAACCGGGCGAGCAGCTCCAGATCGACCTTCTGCGCCAGCCGGCGGAACGCGCCGTCGCTCACCGGCGTCGGAGCCTTCCGGAACGCGCTCGGCTTCAGGTGCTGCGCGACGAGGCCGAGTACGCTCCGGCGCACGTCGTAGCCGTCGATCGTCCACACGTTGAGGCGGTCGAGCACCCGCGTGGCCGGCTCGACGCCCGCTTCTTCATGGCCGGGCGATCGGATGCGTCCGTTCGCGACGACGGTGGTCTGCGGCTTGCCGATGTCGTGCAGCAGCGCCGCGAGCATCATGGCCACGGCGGGGCCGTGCTCGAGGTCGTCGATGCGGCGTCGCGCCTCGTCGACCACCATCAGCGTGTGCGTCCAGACGTCACCCTCGGGGTGCCACTCGGGATCCTGTGGCGTGTCGGCCAGCGGCACGAGCTCGGGCAGCAGCTTGTGGATTACGCCGAGCTCCCAGGCGAGCGCGAGGCCGATCGACGGACGCTCGGCGCCGAGCAGCAGCTTTTCGAACTCGCCCCAGATGCGCTCGGCAGGCAGGTCGTCGAGCGGCAGGCTCCGGCAGACGTCGGCCGTGGCCGGGTCGATCGTCAGTTCGAACCGTGCGGCGAACTGGACACAGCGCAGCACACGCAGGCTGTCGTCGCCGAATGTCGCGGGATCGACCATCCGGAGAATACGCGCCTCGAGATCGGCGGCGCCGCCGAACGGATCGATCAGTTCGCCGGTCAGCGGATCCCGCGACATCGCGTTGATGGTGAAGTCGCGCCGGCGTGCGGCTTCTTCGAGCGACAGGTGCGGGTCGCCCTCGACGGCGAAGCCCCGGTGCCCTCGGCCGATCTTCGATTCGCGCCGGGGGAGCGAGACGTCGATGCCGCCGACCTTGTACACCGTGAAGCTTTCTCCCACGGCGTCGACGCGGCCGAACCGTTCCAGGATCGCGCGCAGGCGTCCGGCCTCGATGCCGAACACCTCGATGTCGAAATCCTTCGAATCGCGTCCGAGCAGCTGATCGCGGACCCAGCCGCCGACGATCAGCGCCCGCCCGCCCTCGTCGCGGATGGCCCCGGCCAGGCGTGTGACGAGCTCAGGGAGCTCCATCGGCGTGGCTCCGGCGCCGGAAGCGCTCCACGATGCGATCGGTCGCGCCCGGGGCGACGACGGCAAGGATTGCGAGGAGCTTCGATGGCGGGTAGGGATAGACCTCGGGGCGCGGCCGCTCGATGCAGCGGGCGATGGCGCGCGCGACCGCGTCGGCCGGCTGGCGCGGACCGCGACCGGAGACACGCTGGCCGAAGTCGCGACGGATGGCCTCGTGGAACTCGGTCGCTGTCGCGATGGGATACACGACCGACGCGTGCAGGCCGGTACCGGCAAACTCGGCCCGCAGCGATTCGATGAAGGCGACCTGCGCGGCCTTGGTGGCCGCGTACACGCTCGAGCCTTCGACGCCGCGGCGGCCGACGATCGACGACACCGCGATGATGTGGCCCTGCTGCTGGCGGCGCATTTCGGTCAGCGCCGCGCGTGCTGCGTAGATGGTCCCCATGACGTTGACGTCGACGAGGCGCCGCGAAACGTCGGACGGCGTCGCGTCGAGCGGTCCGTGGAAGCCGATGCCCGCGTTGCACACCATGACGTCGATCCGTCCGAACGTCGCCACGGTCCGATCGACGAGCGCCTGCACGTCGTCTTCCCGCGTGACGTCACCGGCGACCGGCAGCAGTCGTCCCGGTCCGGCTTTCGTGCGGCCGGCCAGGTCCTCGAGCCGGTCGGCACGCCGCGCGAAGGCCGCCACGCTGGCGCCCCTGGCGACGAGCAGTTCGGCGAGCGCCAGGCCGATGCCGGCCGAGGCGCCCGTAATGGCCACGACACGTTCTTCGAGACGAGGCATCGGTCAGGGCACGGATTCTTCGGAGACGAGGCTCTTCAGCACGAAGGCGACGTTGGCCGGCCGTTCGCCGAGCCGCCGCATGAAGTAGGGATACCACTCGGTGCCGTACGGCAGGTACACGCGGACCTGATACCCGTCGCGCACGAGCGAATGCTGCAGGTCGCGCCGGATCCCGTAGAGGAGCTCGAATTCGAACGCGTCGCGCGCGATGCCGCGCGCATCGGCGAGCTGGCGCGTCCGCTCGATGAGCCGCGGATCGTGCGTCGCGATGGCCGGCCGGTGTCCGCCGACGAGCAGCGTTTCCATCAGCTCAGCAAAGGCGCGCTCGACATCCTCGCGTCGCCGGTGGGCAACGCCGCGTGGCTCCCGGTAGGCGCCCTTGACGAGCCGGATGCTCATGCCGAGGGCATTGAGCCGCTCGACGTCGGCAGGCGACCGCCTGAGGGCGGCCTGAATCGCGACGCCCACGTTCCGGTAGCCGATGCTCCAGAGCGTTTCGACCGTGTCGAGCGTGTTCTCCGTCCAGGCCGATCCTTCCATGTCGACCCGCACGAAGAACCCGGGCTCGACCCCGGCGTCGACGATCCGGCGGAGGTTGTCGATGGCCGTGGCGCGGTCGACGGCCAGACCGATCTGGGTGAGCTTGACCGACAGGCTGCGACTGGCAATGCCGGCGGCCGCGGCGGTCTCGATGAGGGCGACGTACTCGCGCGCGGCCGCGACGGCCTGCTCGCTCGACGTGACGCTTTCGCCGAGCAGGTCGATCGTGGCCAGCAGGCCGCGCGCCTCGAGCTGTCGCACCGCAGCAATCGCTTCGGCAACGGTTTCGCCGGCGACGAACCGGCGGGCGATGCCGCCCGTGCGGCGCAGACCGTAGCGCGAGGCGGCCTTCTTCAGGAGTGAGCTGCCTGCCAGCAGTGAAAAGGTGGCTCGCGCGAGCGCGCCGATCATCAGTGCGCGGCCTTCCGCGGCTGCAGCAGGTGCTCGAGCGTCCGTGCGTAGTAGCGGAACACGATCCGATCGCGCACGCGCAGCCGGTCCTGTTCGACGACGACCACGCCGCGCGCCGACAGCAGCTCGACACCCTGCTCGACCGCTTCGGCGCCGGTGCGGACCGACAGGTTCGCGCCCTGCGCCGACAGGCCGACGAGCATGCTGTCGATGCGGTCGCGCAGCTCGCCGAGCGGCATCCGCGGCCGGCCCGCCGCCGCGACGAGCGCCGTCGGCAGGACCTTGTAGAGGAGCCCGATCTCCCGGTGAATCCGCTGGGCAAGCGTGACGAGTGCGCGGCGCGACGACGGATCGTAGTCGCCCAGGGGAATCGGCGCGCCGAACGTGACGAACGCACGGCTCCGGTAGCCGACGGCATGGCGCGCCATTTCGGCGATCTCGGTCGAGAAGGGGCGCTTCTTCTTCTCGAGGGCGGCGCGCGAAATGATCCGGTCCTCGAGCACCAGGTCGTACGCCACGGCCATCGGCACGACCGACAGTTCCGCGCGGTCGGCGAGCAGGGCCGCCTGCAGCAGCCCGGTCTTCGGCGACTTCAGCTCGCCGGTGTAGCTGCGGCCACCTTCCACGTAGAACAGCAGGTCGCGCCGCTTCAGCAGTTCGGCCACGTAGGCCCTGAGCGTGACGAGGTAGAGCGGATCCTTGCTGTTGCGCCGGATGGGGATGGCGCCCGTCACGTGCCGGTGAATCAGTCCGAACGCACCGCCGAACAGGTTGATGCCGGCGGCGGTGAGCGGCGGGCGGATCCCGTGATCGTCGAGCACGAGCGGTTCGACGAGGTAGTCGAGGTGGCTCTTGTGGTTCGACACGTAAACGATGCGCCCGGCGTGGAGCGCAGCGTGGACGTGCTCGAGGCCTTCGGCCACCCGCTCGACCTTCCGCAGGATCGGGTAGAGCGGGTGCTGAAGGGCGCGGTAGAAGCGGTAGCGCTGCGTGGTGCGCAGCTCGTCGAGGTAGGCCTCGAGCCGCCGGCGCGCATCGGAGTCGGTCCCGGCCGATTCGCCGAGGTACCGGGCGACGTCATCGCGGGCCAGAACGGCCTGAGTGATGTCGTCGGGCTTCACAAGGTCTCAACTATAGCAGGAGCCGGCCCGGCCTCAGGCCGCAAGCCGGCTGATGATTTCATCGGCAAACGCCCGGGTCCCCACCGTGCCGCCGAGGTCGCGCGTGCGCACGCCGGCCCTGACCGTGGCCTCGAGTGCCTGACGAATCCGGTCGGCCGCCGCGTCCTCGCCGATGTGCCGCAGCATGAGCAGCGCCGAGAGCAGCAGGGCGGTGGGATTCGCGATGTCGCGGCCGGCGATATCCGGCGCCGTCCCATGCACCGCCTCGAAGACGGCCGTCGTCGTGCCGAGGTTCGCGCCCGGCACCACACCGAGGCCGCCGACGAGCCCGGCGCACAGATCCGAGACGATGTCGCCGTACAGGTTCGGCAGGACGAGCACGTCGAACTGTTCGGGGCGCATCACCAGCTGCATGCAGGCGGCGTCGATGATGCGGTCGTCGCTCTGGATATCGGGGTACCTGGCGGCGACGGTCCGGAACGACTCGAGGAACAGCCCGTCGCCGAGCTTCATGATGTTCGCCTTGTGCACGGCGGTCACGCGGCGGCGGCCGTGGCGCCGCGCGTACTCGAAGGCGAATTCGGCGATCCGCGTCGCGGCCTGGGCCGTCGTGATCTTGAGGCTCTCGACGACCCCGGGCACGACGACGTGCTCGAGCCCGGAATACAGGTCCTCGGTGTTCTCGCGGACGATGACGAGGTCGACGTTGTCGAAGCGGGTGTCGAGGCCCGGCAGGTTGGCGACCGGCCGGAGGTTGACGAACAGATCGAGCGCCTTCCGCAGGCCGACGTTGACGCTGGTGAAGCCCCGCCCGACCGGCGTCGTGACCGGTCCCTTCAGGGCGACCTTCCGCTCCCGGATCGAGTCGAGCAGCGCCTCGGGCAGAGGCTGGCCGGTGCGCTCGACGGCCAGCTGGCCGGCGTCGTGCCGATCCCAGTTGATCGAGACGCCGGCGGCGTCGAGGATGCGGACGACTGCTTCGGTGATTTCCGGACCGATCCCGTCGCCGGGAATGAGCGTGATCTCGTGTGTCATGGGCTCTCCGTGCGGCGGCAGCCGCACGATAAGTCTACCCGGCGACACCCCGCCGGACGGGAAGAGGCTCAGTCGGGGTGGCCGCGCGTCAGTACTGGTCGCGCATCTCCGCCCACGCCAGCCCGAGGCCGCAGAGGATCGTAGCGAGCATCAGGCCCGTGGACGCACCGTGCAGCCGGCCGAAGCTGATGCGCCGCGGATCGGTCTCGGGCAGCAGCGCGACCGCGCCGTCGAGTCCCTCGCGGATCAGCTCGATGTTCGGGATGAGCACGAACATCGTGATGAGGCTCATCGCGAGCATGGCCGTCACGGTCCAGATGCGGACGGCCGTGCGGCGCGGACGGGGACCGAGCGCAGCGCGCAGCCCGTACGACAGGAAGAGCACGGCCGCCGCTCCCCACGCGACGTACTGGAAGCGCTCGAGCATCGTGCCGAACAGCAGCCCGGCGATCTCGCGGCCGGCCATGCCGTGCTCGGCCTGAAGGCCGGCGAAGACCACCGGTGCGGCGATGCCGCCGAGCACCGCCAGGCCCCCGACCCAGGCCGCGAGCGCGAGGAACGTGAGGTAGCGGAGAAACGCCATATCACGCCTGAACGCGGCCGGCGGCGACGAGCTCGTCGTAGGTGCCCTTGAAGTCGTGGATGCCGTCGGGGCCGAACTGCCAGATGCGCGTACCGACCTGCTCGATGAGTCCCTGGTCGTGGGTGACGAGCAGGATCGTGCCTTCGTACCGCTGCAGCGCGACGTTCAGGGCGTTGACCGACTCGAGGTCGAGATGGTTCGTCGGCTCGTCGAGCACGAGCACGTTCGGCTTCAGCAGCATGATGCGGCAGAACAGCAGTCGCGCCGTCTCGCCGCCCGAGAGTGCCTCGGTCGGCTTGTGCCCTTCCTCGCCCTGGAAGAGCATCTGGCCGAGCAGGCCGTGAATGTCCTGGCGCGAGGCGTCCGGGTCGAACTGGTGCAGCCATTCGGCCGCGGTCATGCCCTTCTGGATGAGGCCCGTATGGTCCTGCGGGAAGTAGCCGATCGAGGCTTCGTGCCCCCACCGGACCTGGCCGTCGTCGATGTCGCCGCGCGACGGTTCCCGGCCCGGGGCCTCGGCCAGCAGCGCCCTGAGCAGCGTCGTCTTGCCGACGCCGTTGCGCCCGATGAGGACGACCTTCTCGCCGCGCTCGACGACGGCCGAGAAGCCGTCGATGACCGGCGTGCCGTCGTAGCCCTTGCGGACGTCGCTGAACTCGAGCGCCACCCGGCCCGACGGCCGGTTCATCTGGAACCGGATGTAGGGGCGCTGGATGTTCGAGCGCGCGAGCTCGGTCGTCTGCAGCCGCTCGATTTCCTTGATGCGCGACTGCACCTGGCTCGAGCGCGTGCCCGCCGAGAAGCGCGCGACGAACTCCTTGAGCTGCGCGATCTTCTTTTCGCGCTGCGCGTTCTGCGCTTCGACCGTCGCACGAATCTGCGTCTTGGCGGCGACCATGTCGTCGTAGCCGCCGGTGTAGGTGATGATCGTCTGGTAGTCGATGTCGGCCGTGTGCGTGCAGACGGCGTTGAGGAAATGCCGGTCGTGCGAGATCACGATCAGCGTGCCGTCGTAGCGCACGAGGAAGTCGCGCAGCCAGTGGATCGAGTCGAGGTCCAGGTGGTTCGTCGGCTCGTCGAGCAGCAGCGCTTCGGGACGGCCGAACAGCGCCTGCGCCAGCAGCACGCGGACCTTCTGGCCGCCCTGCAGCTCGCTCATCTTCCGCTCGTGCAGCTCGTCGGGAATGTCGAGCCCCTGCAGCAGGATCGCCGCGTCGCTTTCGGCCGAGTAGCCGTCCTCTTCACCGACGATGCCCTCGAGCTCGCCGAGGCGCATGCCGTCCTCGTCAGTGAGCTCCGCCTTCGCGTACAGCTCCTCGCGCTCCTGCAGCGCCTTCCAGAGCCGGGCGTTGCCCATGATGACCGTGTCGAGCACCCGGTACTCGTCGAAGGCAAACTGGTCCTGGCGCAGCACGCCGATCTTGTCCGGGCGCGTCACGGTGCCCTTCTGCGGCAGCAGATCGCCCGACAGGATCTTCATGAACGTCGACTTGCCCGCACCGTTCGGGCCGGTGAGGCCGTAGCGGCGGCCCGGCGAGAACGTGGTCGTCACGTCCTCGAACAGGACCTTGCCGCCGTAGCGCATGGAAACACCCTGAACTGAAATCATGCGTCTGATGCTCCGGAACCGCGCCTGGCCGCGGAACGATGTCACCGAAGGCTCACGCGCTCGATGTCGAGATAGAGCGGTGCCGCGCCGACGAGCGCCAGCAGCCCGAGCGTGAAGCGTCCGGCCCGGTTGACGAATCGGAATTCGAGGTGCTCACCGGGCTCGATCGTAAACGGCACGCGCTTCCAGAAGAGCGTGTTATTGGCCCGCAGCAGGTGACTGCCCGGCGTGACCTCCACCGTGAACCGGTCGCCGTACATCAGCGTCGTCGATGGTCCGTCGTCGATGCGGACGATGACCTGACGCTGCTGCGAATCGGCCGGCGCATCGCGCGAAAGCGTGACGCGGGCGCGAAGGTCGAGGCCGGCCTCGCGGTCGTCGGGGGTCGCGGTCAGCGGTTCGATCGGATCCTGCTCGGTCACTGGCACGAAGGTCTTCCCTGGGCGTCACTCGGGCAAGGACCCGACCCTCGATCTTAACCTGTCGAGAGCCATTCAGCCGCTCCGGAGATTGCGGATGGCCTCGATCGAAGCTGATTCCGGCCACCGCGGCACTGGAGCCGCGGCGTAGCCGGCGTGGGCGAGTCCGGCCTGAAAGAACGCGATCTGGGAGCCCGTCAGCGCAAACCGGGCCGTGAGGCGGAAAGCCAGCCATGCCGGAATCGTCAGTCCCTGCGCTTCGACGAGTGTTGCGGATGGGGCGACGAGCGCCCCCCAGACCGCCGCGAGTACGGCCAGGGTCGCGAGCTGGAGCGCGTACAGCCCGACACAGCCCCGGAAGCGGCGCCTGACGAAGCGCAGTCCGGCGGCAAGTGCCGAAAGGACGCTGTGGCGGTCTTCGACCACGATCCGCACGCGGGTGAAGTCGATGACGAGCGCGAACGGCGCGGCGACCGCCACGAACAGGATGCCGCCCAGCGACGCTGCCAGGCCGCTGCCGTCCGACCCTCCGGCGAGCAGGGGATAGGCGCCCAGCAGCACCCCCCAGCCGAGCCCCGCGACGAGCGCCAGGCGCAGGAGGCGGGGGAAGTACCGTGCGCCGAGCCCCGTCAGTGCTGCGCCGCCCACGGCGCGGCCGCGCGCGAGGCGATCGGCTGCCGCGCCCGACGCGAAGATCCAGGTGAAGAAATAGACCGCCAGCGCGGCGGCCGAAGCCGGCGACCCGACGCCGGACCTGACGAGGACGGCGGCGAGCGCACCGACACCGCCAATCTCACTGCCGAGAGCGGCGCCACCAGCCGCGGCCCGACCGTCGATTACGCCACCCACGCCGTCGAGGGCCCAGGTGCGACCCGACAGGCCGGCCGACGCGTCGGCCGCGAGCAGGCTCGACGCCGGCAGGGTCGCAAGAGTCATCACGGCCCAGGTGACGAGCAGCAGAACAGGGGCAGTGATCGTCCGCCGCCAGCCGTGGACGAACGCACGCAGAACGGCGGCGCGGGGACGCGGGGCTTCGGGCATGCGCGGGGGAATGGTAGCAAACGCCTCCTTCCGTCCGGCGCGCCGGCGTCCGTCTGTCGCGGCAGTCGGCGGCACCCGTCAGAGCGCCGCGGCGAACCGCACCTGCACGACGACCGGCAGGTGATCGGACACGAAGCGGCCATCGACGCGCGGGTCCTCTATAACGTGGCGCTCGACGATCAGGTCGCGGACGAAGACGTAGTCGATCTTCGCGCCCGGGTTGATGGCCTTGAAGCCGTTCGACGTCGAGTCGCCGCCTGCGTGCGGCGTCCGGCTCACGTGCTGTGCGTCGACGAACGCAAGGGCGGCATCCTCCGGCGCCGTGAGTGCCCGATACGTCTCGCTGTCGGCCCTGACGTTGAAGTCGCCGGTGATGACGGCCGGGAGAACCGTGCCGTTCGAGCGGCGGAGCTCGTCGACCTTCCGCGTGAGCAGGTGTGCGCTCTGGACGCGGGCCTCGGCGCCGCGGTGGTCGAAGTGCGTGTTGACGGCGACGAGCTCACGCCCGCTCCGACGGTCACGCAGCTTCATCCACGAGATGACGCGCGGCAGGGCCGCATCCCAGCCCACGCTGCCGGGGACCTCCGGCGTCGTCGACAGCCAGAACGTGCCACGGTCGATCGCGTCGAAGCGATCGCGCCTGTAGAAGATCGGTGTGCCTTCGCCCTGGTCGTGTTCGGCGTTGCGGCCGACGCCGTACCACGCGTAGTCGGTCAGGTGCCCGGCCAGGTACGATCGCTGCTGCGGCTCGACTTCCTGCAGGCCGATCAGGTCCGCGCCCGTGGCGCGAAGGTAGGCGACCATGGCCTCGCGGCGGTTCTCCCACACATCGGCGCCGTCGTTCGGGTTCGCGTACCGGATGTTGTAGGTGACGACCGTGATGGTGTCGTCCGACTGCGCGACGAGCGAGGCCAGGCCCGCTGCACACAGGACGGTCAACGCGAGCAGGAGACGGCGCAGGACTGCGGCAGCTGCAGACATGAGCACCTCCGGGGAGTCTGTGCCGGAACTGGCGAGTCCTGCCGCGCCGCGTCAGAGGTGGCGTTCGAGGAACGCCAGCGCCTCGACGCGCGCTTCGGGCGTCTCCTGGTGCTCGACGTCGTAGCGGCGGATCTGCCAGTGATCCGGCTGCCCGAGCTCGGTGTAGATCCTCGTGAGCTCGCGGTCGATGATGTCGACGCCCTCGCGCGGCGTCAGCCGATCCAGGTTGCCGACGATCGACAGGTGTGGCCGTGGTGCGATCAGCGCGTTGACCTGGGCGGCCGTGAAGTGCCTGAGGAGCGACGGCACGTAGTAGTAGATACCGTGGCGGCCGAGCTCCCTCTGCTCGAGCAGTGTGTGGTAGTCGACGAGGCAGCAGATGTCGACGACCGTGCCGATGCGCGGATCGAGCGCGCCGAGCCACTGCGCCATCGAGCTGCCCATCGACATTCCGATCGTGGCCAGTCGCGCCGGGTCCACGTCGTCGCGTGCCACGAGCCAGTCGACGGCCTTGAGACTGTCGTAGACCATCAGGCCCCACAGCACCTGCCCGCGCCACAGACACGCCTTGACCATGTCGAGCTCGGACGTGTGGCTGCGTTCACCGAAGATCCAGTGATCGATGCAGAGCGCGACGTAGCCGCGATCGGTGAGCGCCCTGGCGTAAGGCTCGGGCTGCAGGTACTCGCGACCGTCGATGAACTCGGTCCTGCCGATCCCGTAGCCGCCGCCGTGGGAGTGATTGAAGACCACGGCGGGTCGGCGGCCGGAGGCGTTGCGCGGCCGCGCGACGTACGCCGGGACGGTCTCCATGCCGTTCAGGTCGAGGTCCCACGTCTCGAGGATGTAGCCGTCGCGGACCGTCTCGCTGCGGAGCCTGCCGGACACCGGACGATGGCGATCCGGCAGGTCGCCGAGCAGGCCGTAGAGCTCGGCGCGTCGCACGTCGGGACCGGCGGCTGTCCGCACCGGCGAAGGGGTCTGCGCGTTCATGGCAACTGGCGACAACGACAGGGCTCCGGCGAAGGCAAGCAGCTCCCGCCGGGCGATCTTCGTTCGCTCCATGGTGTGGCCACTCCTGTCGAGGAGTGGCTGACACTACCACAATTGCGCCGATGTGGCGCCCTGTGTGCCTACCGCGCGCAGGCCTGGTCGCCGCAGCTGTCGGCGTCCGCACCTGCCTCTGCCTCTTCCGCAGCGGCGATGCGTTCGAACGCCTCGATCAGGACATCGACCGGCTGCGCCCCCTGCACGACGTATCGATCATTGACGACGAAGGTCGGGACGGCCGTGATGCCGCGGCGGCGGGCCCGTTCGAACGCCTCGGTGAGCCGGGCGCTGCCTTCATCCGACGCCAGGTACGCCTCGACCCGCGCGCGTGACATGCCGACGGCCACGGCTTCCACCGTGAGCTGCGTATGGTCGGTGATGTCGCCACCGTGGGTGAAGTGCAGCGCGAACAGCCGCTCGAGCAGCGCGCGCTGCACGCCGGGACCGTATTCTTCGAGTGCCAGCTGCAGCAGCCGATGCGCGCTGTGCGTGTTGCCGGTGAGTGCCGCGTCCCAGTTCATCGTGATGCCCTCGTCGGCGGCGACCGCCGTCACGTGCCGGAGCATCGCGTCGACGCGGGGGCCGAAGCGCCTCTCGAGGTGGGCGCGCAGAGGAGCCGCTTCAGGCGGAGCGGCGGGATCGAGCTGGAACGGGCGGAACGCGACGGTGACGCGGCCGGCCCGGCCGGACTTCTCGAGCGCGGCAGCGAGGCGGCGTTCCCCGATGTAGCACCAGGGGCAGACCACGTCGGAATACACGTCGATCTTCACGGGCCTATCCGTCCTTTCCCGGCACGGTCTGCTTCAGCGCGTCGGCCACGGCAGTCGCCAGAGTGGTCGTCGGTCGTCCGATCAGCCGTCGCAGGTCACCAGTCGAGTCGTCGAGCGCGCCGTTCGCGGCGTGCACGTCGGAATCGACGAGGATTTCGGCAAACGGCTTCGGCACGCCGGCGTTCACGAGCAGCTCGAGATAGGCGTCCGGCTCGAGGTTCGTGTAGACGATGGTGCGTCCGGCCTGCCGCGAAATCTCCTCGGCCAGCTCCGTGAGCGTGAACGGATGATCGCCGGCCAGTTCGTACGTCCTGCCCACGTGCCCGTCGGTCGTCAGCACCGCAACCGCCGCGGCCGCGTAGTCTGCGCGCGTGGCCGACGCGAAGCGTCCGTTGCCCGCGGCGCCGACGATGGCGCCGTGCTGCAGGATGACCGGCATCTGGCCGGTGTGGTTCTCGATGTACCAGCCGTTGCGGAGGATGACGAACGGGAGGCCGGATGCGCGGATGGCGTCCTCGGTCGCGCGATGTTCGCCGGCAAGAGCCAGGGGAGACGAATCGGCGCGCAGAAGGCTGGTGTACACGATCTGGCCGACGCCGGCCTTCTTCGCAGCTTCGATGACCGCGAGGTGCTGCGGCAGGCGGCGGCCGACCTCGTTGGCCGAAATCAGGAGCAGCTTCTCTGCGCCTTCGAGCGCCGCCTCGAGCGAAGGCGGGTCGTCGTAGTCGGCGCGCCGGACCGTTATGCCCGCCGCGGCGAAGGCCGCGGCCTTGTCCGGATTGCGCACCGCCGCACGCAGCGTCGACGGCGGCACGACCTTCAGCAGGCCCTGGACGACGTGGCTGCCGAGCTTTCCTGTTGCACCTGTCACGACGATCATGACGACCTCCCGATGTGCGCGCGGAGTGCCGCGACGGCTTCCGTCGATCGTAGCAGGCCGGCCGGACCGGTGTCCGGCGCGCCATGCGGCACGGTCGATGCGCACGCCTGCTCACCTGCGGTGGCGCGGAGCGGGACGTGCGATGCTGGTGCACGTCATTGACGAGGCCCGGCGGCGCAGCTGCGAGCGCCTCAGCCTCGAGACCGGCCGGATGGACTTCCTTCTTCCGGCGCGCCGCCTGTATGAGAGCTTCGGGTTCGTCTATTGCGGGTCGTTCGGCGAGTGCCGTAACGCCCCCAACAGTGTCTTCATGACGAAAGAATTCAGGGAGGTGCCGTGACGCGTTTCGGTGACGATCCGCTCGCCTTTTTCGAGACGGTCTATCGTGAGCCGGCGCCGTGGGATATTGGCGGACCCCAGCCGGCCATGGTCGACCTGCTGGCCGCATGGCCGCCCGACGGGCCAATCCTCGACGTCGGCTGCGGCACGGGTGACCTTGCCATCCACCTCGCGCGGGCGGGCTACGAGACGCTCGGTATCGACTTCGTCGAGGCGGCCATCGTGCAGGCGCAGGAAAAGCGATCGCGACTGCCATCGGATGTCGCTGACCGCGTCGAGTTTCAGGTGGCCGATGCGCTGCGGCCGTCGCGCCTCGGGCGGTCGTTCGGTGCGGTCGTCGACTCAGGCTTCTTTCACCTGTTCCCGCCCGAAGCTGGCGACGCCTTCGTCGACGAGCTCGCGCAGGTCATCCGCCGGGGCGGACGCCTCTATCTGCACGAGTTCGCCGTGGAGTTTCCCGTGCCGAACGTGCCGCGCGCGGTGACCGAAGCCGAGGTGCGCGAGCGCTTTGTGCCGGCACGCGGCTGGCGGCTGCTGTCGGTGCAGGGCGGGGAGTTCCACAGCCGCATCGCGCCGGTGCCGGCGAGACTGGCGTGTGTCGAGCGG